>JGI20283J13201_100011_pt1 | contig 42310 bp, 34 predicted proteins | sample Plalitdecfosmids_FD_13201 | JGI IMG/M metagenome (IMG submission 13201)
GTCAGGAATGTCGGATTTGTCAATTATGACCGTTGCACTTGGTCGAAAGCCAATAAATCCAATTGTGCTGTTGTATTTTCGAAACGGCTGGTCCTGTATAGACAGACAACTCTAAGGATGATTTAAGTTTCCAGGAGGCACCATATTATTGCTGTGTTGTAACGCGATTTGTGCAGGCTCAAACCCGTGAAGAATTGCAATCGAATCGTGCCAACGCGGCTTTAGACTCTGGCCCATCCGACGTCATGGCCCGTATTGCCTGTTCTGTGGGCGCATCGGGCGTCAACGTGCATCTTCTGCGCGTATTTCTAAGACGTCTTTTACTTCCAGAAAATGAGCGATGGCAAATCGTGAAGAGTTGGCAATCATTCGCGGCGCCCGTGCCGGCCGCTCCGAGGCCCAGCTGGCGCTGGGACGGCTGTATCTGTTCGGCAGCAACGGCTTGCCGAAGAGCCTGCCTACGGCCCTGCACTGGCTGGATCGCGCTGCCCAGCAAGGTTGTACAGAAGCGTGGCAGCTGATCGGCAACCATATTCCGTTCGAGTTGGCGCAGCAGAGCCCGCATCCGGTCACTGCCTGGTACGAGCGTGCCTACGACGGCGGACTGGCGCGGGCGGGGCTGGTCTATGCCCAGCTGGTGCTGGGTACGCGGACGGCGCCGCCGGGCCCGGCCCAGCGCACCAAGGCCCTGCGCGCGCTCGAAGATGCCGGCCGTGCCGGCTTTTCCCAGGCGCAGTGGCTGCTGGCGGGTGAGCATGGCGCAGCGGCGGCGGTGCCGGCCGGTGCCGAAGCGCAGGCACCGCAGCGTCCGGGCATGCCGGGCACTGTCACGCCGGCGGGCCAGCGCTGGCTGCGCCAGGCCGCGGACAGCGGCGTCGCCCCGGCCCAGTTCGCGCTGCTGGAACAGGCATGGCAGGCCGGCGACCATGCCGCTTACCTGCGGCGCGCACTGCCCCTGGCACGCCGCATGACCGGTTCCGATGCCGCCCGCGACGGTGCCTGTGCCCGCCTTGCCCCCGACGAGGTGGCGCTGCTGTCGCGCTGCGCTCGCCTGGCGACCGAGGGCGGCTTGCCCCACGACGTCACGCCCGATGAATTGCACACGTTCTGGGAACTGGCGGCGGCCGAACAGGACCGCCATGCGCAGTTCTCGCTTGGTCTGTGGAGCGCACGCATGCAGGTCGACGGCAAGCGCCTACCCGGCAGCGGCGGCGCGGCCAACTTCAAGAAAGCGGTGCGCTGGCTGGTGCAGGCCGGCGAGCAGGGCCTGGCCGAAGCCTGGTATGCCCTGTCGCGTATCTATATCAAGCCGGAGTTTTCACAGCGCAACGTCGTGGAAGCGCAGAAGTACCTGGAGCGGGCCGCTGAAATGGGCTACCGCGACGCCCAGCTCGAATGCGGCAACGCCGCCTGGCGGGCGCGCCGGGAAAACGAAAGCAATGATGTGCGCGCCGTGTTCTGGCTGCAGAAGGCGGCCCTCCAGGAATGCTCGCGGGCAGTGGCGGCCCTGCGCAAGATCGCGCCGCGCCTGCCGGATGCCTGGCCCGGGCTGGCTGCCTTGCTGGCCGGGCGCGACCTGTCGGCCCATCCGCTGCTGGCGGCGCGCCTGGAACTGGCGCTGGCGTTCGGACTCAGCCGGGCCGAAGCCCTGCTGCTGGACGTGCGGCAAGCGGACCGCGGCCATTGCCTGGTGATCGATATCCGCGCCAGCTACGGCCGCAGCCGGCGCCGCCTGGTGCTGGTGGAAACGGCGCCGGAGCGCCAGCTGCTCGACCGCGTGGCGCAGATGTTCGACGAGGTCGACTGCGGGCCGGGTGGGCCGGAAGGCAATTATCGGCAGCGGCTGTACCGCCTGCGTACCCTGCTGCCGGAAAGCGGCACCGACAACGATGCCGATTACAACCTGGCTGCCTAGCGCGGCGTCCAGGCGGGGCTTCACATGTCGATTTCGCCTTCGAACACGGTGACGGCAGGGCCGCTCAGGTAGACCGGTTCACCTTCGCCGGCCCAGCTGATGCTGAGCTGGCCGCCGCGCGCATCGACCCGTACCGGCGAGTCGAGCAAACCGCGGCGGATACCGGCCACGACTGCCGCGCAGGCGCCGGTGCCGCACGCCAGCGTTTCGCCGGCACCGCGTTCGTACACCCGCAGTTTGACGTGGTGGCGCTCCAGCACTTGCAGGTAACCGGCATTGACGCGTTTCGGAAAGCGCGGGTGGTGCTCGATCTGTGGGCCAGTCTCGGGCACCGGCGCGGTGTCGACGTCGTCGACGACCTGCACCGCATGCGGATTACCCATCGACAAGACCGACAGCAGCACCTGCACGTCCCGGCCGTCCTGGCGCACCGTCACCGGCCACAGCGTGTCGCGTCCCTGGGGCACGCCCGCCAGGTCGGCGGCATCGAACGGGATCCGGGCCGGCTGCAGCACCGGCGCGCCCATGTCCACGGTGATGCTGCCGTCCGCTTCCAGGCGCGGGGCGATGATGCCGGCCATGGTCTCGACCCGGATTGCATCCTTGGCCGTCAAGCCCTTGTCGCTGACGAAGCGGACAAAGGCGCGCGAGCCATTGCCGCACTGCTCGACTTCGCCGCCGTCATTATTGAAGATGCGGTAGCGGAAGTCGCAGCCGGGCAGTGTCGGGCGCTCGACCACCAGGATCTGGTCGGCGCCGATACCGAAACGGCGGTCGGCCAAGCGGCGCCACTGTTCGGGGCCGAAGTCGAGCGGCTGGCTGATGGCGTCGATCACGACGAAGTCGTTGCCGGCGCCGTGCATCTTGGTGAATTTCAGTTTCATGGTGTGAGAAGCCGGGTTATTCGTAGAACGAGGGCTCGCCGGGCGGACGGGTCTTGAAACGCTTGTGCGTCCAGAAGTATTCGGCCGGATGTTCGCGCACGCGCTCCTCGATGAACGCGTTCATCCGGCGCGTGGCGGCGATCATGTCGTCGCCCGGGTAGTTGTCCCAGGCTGGATAGAATACCACGCGGTACCCTTTGTAATCAGGCAAGAAAGTCGCCACGATCGGAATCACCTTGGCGCCGGTCGCGCCTGCCAGGCGGCCCAGCGCCGTCAGCGTCGCGGCCGGCATGCCGAAGAAGGGGACGAAGGCGGCATCCTTCTCGCCAAAATCCATGTCCGGCAGCATGAAATAGGGGACGCCGTCGCGCAGCGCGCGCAGGATCGGCTTGACGCCGTCTTCGCGGGTGAACAGGCGCACCGGACCGAAACGTTCGCGGCCATAGCGCAACAGATCGTCGAATGCCTTGTTTTTCTGCGGCGAATAAATCGTCGACAGCGGCATCACGCGCGCCGCCACGCCGGCCACGTCAAGGCACACGAAGTGCGGGCACAGCAGGATGGTCGGGCCGCTTTCCATTTCTGCCTGCGGGACCGCCGGCTCGATATGGATCAGGCGGCGCAGGCGCGGAATCGGCGCCCACCAGATCAGCGAGCGTTCCAGGATGCTGCGCGAATACCCCTGGAAATGGCGCATCACGATGTCCTTGCGCTGTGCCTCGCTCAGCTCGGGCATGCACAGGCGCAAATTAATAAAGGCAATTTTTCGGCGCTTCGGGATGGCGTAATACATCAAGGTGCCGACGGCGGTGCCGATCCGGCCGAGGATGGGCAGCGGCAGCCAGTGCAGCAGCCACAGGAGGGCGATCAGAAGTTTCATGCGACGGTCTCGGCGTCAGGTGCTGCGACGCCCTGCGGACGCTTGTAGCGGTTATAGCTCCAGAAATACTGGGACGGACAACGCGCAATCAATTGCTCCATTGCGCGGTTGATACTGGCAGCCTGTTCAACAGCGCTGCCGGACAGGTCGCCTTCGAAGGGCACGAAGCGGATCGCATAACCGCGTCCGCGCGGCAGGCGCTCGGCATACACGAGCAGGATGTCGGCCTTGCCCAGCTGGGCCAGCTTGGACGGCAGGGTCATGGTGTAGGCCTCGCGGCCGAAGAAAGGCGCCCACACGCCTTCGCCTTCCTGCGGCACCTGGTCGGGCAGCACGCCGACCGGTTGGCCGCCGCGCAGCGCCTTGACCAGCATGCGCACGCCGGACAGGTTGGCCGGCGCCAGGTGCATGTGCTGGCGCGCGCGCGCGCCCTCGACCAGCGGCTTGAGCGCGCTCTTGCGCGGCGGGCGGTACATCACGGTCAGCTCGACGCGCAGCGACACCTGTTGCGCGGTCATTTCGAAGCAGCCGAGGTGCGGGGTGAGGAAGACGATACCCTTGCCACTGTCGAGCTGGCGCTGGACCAGTTCCCAGTTTTCCATCGTGACGTGGCGGGTGACGCGCTCCTGTTGCGCGCACCATACAAACGGCAGTTCGAGGATCGCCTTGCCGGATTCGGCGATGGCCGCATGCAGCTGGCTGGCATAACCGGCCCGGTCCAGGTTGCTGCGCAGGCGGCGCCGATAAGAGGGGGAAACCAGGTAAACCAGCCAGCCAAGCGCCGCCCCCAGTGCGTGTAGCACAGATAGAGGGAGCACCGACAGGAGGCGGAACAAGAGAACAAGCATGGATTGATTCAGGGTAGACAAGCGACGGCTTGCTCACCAAAATTTTTCAAGGAGCGTAAAATACCACTTTAGAGCGCCTAACAAAACTTCATGACTGGGTTGTATCGCCTGGCCATACCAGCGTATCGCCTGCGGCAATACGTCTTCCCCTAAGGATTTGTTAGCGCGCCGGGCACGATCCGCGGAGTTAATGACAACTTGCGAAGCGGAATATAAATATCGCTAAAGCGTCGCAGGCATTGGTACTGCGGCAATTATTTAAACAGTATCAGGAGCCTTACTTCATGTCTTCCAACGACTATCTCTTCACTTCCGAATCCGTTTCGGAAGGCCATCCGGACAAAGTTGCCGACCAGATTTCCGACGCCATCCTCGACGCGATCCTGGAACAGGATCCGAGCGCGCGCGTGGCCGCCGAAACCCTGTGCAACACGGGCCTGGTGGTGCTGGCCGGAGAGATCACGACGCATGCGAACGTCGATTATATTCAAGTTGCACGCAACACCATCAAGCGCATCGGTTACGACAATACCGATTTCGGCATCGACTACAAAGGCTGCGCCGTGCTGGTCGCCTACGACAAGCAGTCGCCGGACATCGCCCAGGGCGTGGACGAAGGCGCCGGCATCGACCTCGACCAGGGCGCGGGCGACCAGGGCCTGATGTTCGGCTATGCCTGCGACGAAACCCCGGAACTGATGCCGGCTGCGATTTATTACGCGCACCGCCTGGTCGAGCGCCAGTCGCAGCTGCGCAAGGATGGCCGCCTGCCGTGGCTGCGTCCGGATGCCAAGTCGCAGGTCACGCTGCGCTACGTGAACGGCCGCCCGGTGTCGGTGAACACCGTGGTGCTGTCGACCCAGCACGCGCCGGAAATCAGCCACAGCCAGATCGAGGAAGCCGTGATCGAAGAGATCATCAAGCCGGTGCTGCCGAAGGAATGGCTGCAGGACACCCGCTACCTGGTCAACCCGACCGGCCGCTTCGTCATCGGCGGCCCGCAGGGCGATTGCGGCCTGACCGGCCGCAAGATCATCGTCGACACCTACGGCGGCGCGGCGCCGCACGGCGGCGGCGCCTTCTCGGGCAAGGACCCGTCCAAGGTCGACCGCTCGGCCGCCTATGCCGCCCGCTACGTCGCCAAGAACGTGGTCGCCGCCGGCCTGGCGCGCCAGTGCCAGGTGCAGGTCAGCTACGCGATCGGCGTGGCCCGTCCGATCAACATCACGGTCTACACCGAAGGCACCGGCGTCATCTCGGACGAGAAGATCGCCGAACTGGTGATGGAACACTTCGACCTGCGCCCGAAAGGCATCGTGCAGATGCTCGACCTGCTGCGCCCGATCTACCAGAAATCGGCAGCCTACGGCCACTTCGGCCGCGAAGAGCCGGAGTTCACCTGGGAGCGCACCGACAAGGCGGCGCTGCTGCGCGCGGAAGCTGGGCTGGCCTAAGCGTCCACGCATAACTTGGATCCCCGCCGCCATCGCGGGGATGACGCTTTGATGTGGCGGGTTTAGAAATACGCTTGCCTTAATCGACTGCTTCAACACGTCGTCCCCGCGAAGGCGGGGACCCAAGTTCGTAGCGCGGTTCAATTGCGTGCAACGTTAGCAGAAGCACACCCATCCACCAGCAATACAACACAACGGGCCATTTCCGCGCCTACCCGTGTTAAACTTATGAATTCCGAGGAGCGTTGCGACGAAAGATTTCTCTTTCGCCAGGCTCGGATCATCAACACCGCGCTCACGTACCTTTTTTCTTAACCTGAAAGGAGCGCGTGATGAGCGCCGTACTTAAAGACACCAATTCCCAGGATTATCTCGTTGCCGACATCGGCCTTGCCTCGTGGGGCGAGAAGGAAATCCGCATTGCCCAGACCGAAATGCCGGGCTTGATGGCAATTCAAGATGAATTTGCCGCCAGCCAGCCGCTGAAGGGCGCACGCATTGCCGGTTCGCTGCACATGACCATCCAGACCGCCGTGCTGATCCGCACGCTGGAAGCCCTCGGCGCGCAAGTGCGCTGGGCCTCGTGCAACATCTACTCGACCCAGGACCACGCTGCTGCCGCCATCGCGTCGGTCGGCACCCCGGTGTTCGCCATCAAGGGCGAGACCCTGGACGAGTACTGGGAATACACCCATCGCATCTTCGAATGGCCGGGCGACAACCATGCCAACATGATCCTGGACGACGGCGGCGACGCGACCCTGCTGCTGCACCTGGGCGTGCGTGCCGAAAAGGACATCTCGGTGCTGGACAAGCCGGGTTCGGAAGAAGAAATCTGCCTGTTCAACGCGATCAAGGGCCGCCTGGCACGTGATCCGCAGTGGTATTCGAAGCGCCTGCCGGAAATCAAGGGCGTGACCGAAGAAACCACCACCGGCGTGCATCGCCTGTACCAGATGCACCAGGAGGGCAAGCTGGCTTTCCCGGCCATCAACGTCAACGACTCCGTCACCAAGTCGAAGTTCGACAACCTGTACGGCTGCCGCGAATCGCTGGTCGACGGCATCAAGCGTGCCACTGACGTCATGGTCGCCGGCAAGGTCGCGGTCATCGCCGGCTACGGCGACGTGGGCAAGGGTTCGGCACAGGCCATGCGCGCGCTGTCGGCCCAGGTCTGGGTTACCGAGATCGACCCGATCTGCGCATTGCAGGCGGCGATGGAAGGCTACCGCGTCGTGACCATGGATTACGCGGCCGAGCACGGCGACATCTTCGTCACATGCACCGGTAACTACCACGTCATCACCGAGCAGCACATGCTCAAGATGAAGGACCAGGCGATCGTCTGCAACATCGGCCACTTCGACAACGAGATCGAAGTCGCCGCGCTCAAGAAGTACGAGTGGGAAAACATCAAGCCGCAAGTCGACCACGTCATCTTCCCGGATGGCAAGCGCATCATCCTGCTGGCCGAAGGCCGCCTGGTGAACCTGGGCTGCGGTACCGGTCACCCGTCGTACGTGATGAGCTCGTCGTTCGCGAACCAGACCATTGCCCAGATCGAGCTGTTCGCCAACACGGATAAATACCCGGTCGGCGTCTACACGCTGCCGAAGCACCTGGACGAGAAGGTCGCGCGCCTGCAGCTGAAGAAGCTGAACGCCCAGCTGACCACGCTGACCGAAGAGCAGGCTGCGTACATCTCGGTGAGCCAGGCAGGTCCGTACAAGCCAGACCACTACCGCTACTAATCTGTGGTTGGACCTCGATAAACCTACTGCGCCGCTGCCAGCTTGGTAGGGGCGCCTAGCCCTGCGATGCTCCGCTACGGCGGGCCGGCTGTACGCTTGTACAGCTGCGCTTCTCGACCAAGCTGACAGCGTGCTCGCTACGGTTTCTCGAGGTCCCTTGGCGCCGCGTGAAATGCGATCATTTTGCGCGGACCGGCTCGCCCTCACGAAAGACACCGACATGCGTTTGCTCCTGACCTGGCTGATCAATGCCGCCGCCCTGATGGCGCTGCCTTACCTGATGAATTCCGTGACCGTGACCAATATCGGCTCTGCCCTCGTGGCAGCGCTGGTGCTGGGCCTGGTCAATACCCTGATCCGTCCCGTGCTGGTCGTGCTGACCCTGCCCGTGACGCTGCTGTCCCTGGGGTTGTTCATCCTGGTGATCAACGCGCTGCTGTTCTGGCTGGTATCGCACCTGGTGGCAGGCTTCCATGTCACAGGATTCGGGTCGGCCTTCCTGGCGGCGATCCTGTACAGCGTGATTTCGTGGGCGCTTTCCACCTTACTTCTCAAAAATGATGGAAACCCCTAATCTCAGTATCGAGTTTTTCCCGCCCAAGACCCCCGAGGGTGCGGAAAAACTGCGTGTGGCGCGCCAGAAACTGGCCGAACTCAATCCCAAATACTTTTCGGTGACCTTCGGCGCCGGCGGCAGCACCCAGCAGGGTACGCTGGCGACCGTCCTCGAGATCCAGGCCGAAGGGCATGAGGGTGCGCCGCACCTGTCCTGCGTCGGCGCCACGCGCGCGTCGATCCGCGCCATCCTGCAGGAATTCCAGGCGAAGAACGTGCGCCGCCTGGTCGCCCTGCGCGGCGACTTGCCGAGCGGTTACGGCGGCGCGGGCGAACTCCGCTATGCCAGCGAGCTGGTCGAGTTCATCCGTCTTGAAACCGGCGACTGGTTCCATATCGAAGTCGCGGCCTATCCCGAGATGCACCCGCAGGCGAGATCGCCGCAGGACGACCTGCAGAATTTCGCGCGCAAGGTACAGGCCGGCGCCAACGCGGCGATCACCCAGTACTTCTACAATCCGGACGCCTATTTCCAGTTCGTCGACAATGTCCACAAACTCGGCGTGGACGTGCCGATCGTGGCCGGCATCATGCCGATCACGAACTACACGCAGCTGATGCGCTTCTCGGAAATGTGCGGTGCCGAGATCCCGCGCTGGATCCGCCTCAAGCTGGCCAGCTTCGGCGACGATGCGGCCTCGATCAAGGCCTTCGGCCTCGACGTGGTGAGCAGCCTGTGCGAACGCCTGCTCGCCGGCGGCGCACCCGGCCTGCACTTCTACAGCATGAACCAGGCCGCGGCCACGACCGCGATCTGGCAACGCCTGCAGTCGGCCTGAGCCTGCACCAAGGCCGGTAAGAGCGCCCCGATGCCCGCGCGCCCGACCGGGCCGCGGGCATGTTTCATTCGATCGCTCGTCGAGTAAGCTGCGTCAGGTGATCTGTGTCGTTTCCGTCACAATCACATCCAGCGGCACGTCGTGCGCAGCGTGCGAGAACACGGCGCGCTGGTTACTATAGGCAATGCCCAGCGTGTGGGGGCGTGGTGCCGCCTCCAGCGTGCGGTCGTAATAGCCGCCGCCATAGCCCAGCCGGTAATTCTCTTCGTTGAATCCGAGGCAGGGCACCAGCAAAGCCGGCGGGCGTGGCACGAAGCGCAGGTCGGCCGGCACTTGCACTCCCATCTCGTCCGGAATCATCGGTTCGCCCGGCGTCCATTCGACGAAGGAGAGGGCGGTGCCGCGTTCCATGACGACCGGCAGCGCCAGTTGCACCCCGGCCCTGGCCAGTTCGCCGTAGGCGGCGCGCAGGTCGGGTTCGCCGGCCAGCGGCCAGTAGACGCCGATGACGGCGACCTGGCGCAAGCGCCACCAGGCCAGCACCTGGGCGCCGATATGGCCATCCCACTGGACCTTGATTGCTGGATCGAGAGGCCCGCGTGCTGCTCTGAGCGCTTTGCGCAAGGCCGTCTTGGCCGCTTGCTGTGAAGTCGTGTGTTCCGCCGCCGCCACGCTTGCACTGGAGTCTGGCAAGCCGTCGGAGCCGCATGGTATTCTTGATTCGCCGGTCATGGATGATATGAAGCGTAAATTGAAAGTTGGATTGATGTTTCCGCAAAAACTGTTTGCCGGCGCCAGTCTTGCCGCCACGGGCTTGATCTCTTTTGTTGTTGCCTCCGCTGCCTCGGCCCAGGCCGCAGCGCCGATTGCTCCCACCACAGCGCCCGCCACTTCGGCCCCAGCCACCGGTACCGCGGCCGCCGGCGTGCCGGCCGCCGGAGCGCCGGCCGCCGGAGCGCCCGCCGCAGCAATGCAGGCCGCCAGCGCTGCCGTGCCTGCCGGCACCGTGCTGCTGGTCGCCAACGATGCCAGCCGCGAACAGGACGATATCTTCCTGCAATTGCGCGACGCCGCCCGCCAGGGCGATGCCAACCGCGCGGCCGGACTCGCCTCGCGGCTGCCGAACTACGCGATTCCCTCGTATGTCGACTATTATCGGCTCAAACCGCGCCTGCGCGACGCCAGCGACGCCGAAGTACTCGATTTCCTGAAGCGCTACGAAGGCAGCGCCATCGCCGACCGCATGCGCAACGACTGGCTGCTCGAGCTCGGCCGCAAGCGCGACTGGGTCAATTTCGACCGCGAGCTGCCCCTGTTCGTCAAGAAAGACGATTACCAGGTCAAGTGCTACGCCCTGCTGTCGCGCGCCATCAAGGGCGAGCGGGTGGCGGCCGAGGCGCGCGCGCTGCTCGACAATCCGCCACAGTACGGCGACGCCTGCGCGGCGCTGGTGGGCCAGCTGGCCCAGTCCGGACAATTTACCCAGGCCGACCTGCTGGCCCAACTGCGCCTGGCCGGCGAGATGCACGCGACCGGGCCGGCGCGCCGCACCGCATTGCTGCTGGGCGCGTCGGACACGCGGGCGGCGCAGGCGGTCGACGTGCCGGCGCTGGCGATGGCGCGCGGCATCGGCAACACGCGCGCCGAGCATGAAATCTACCTGGTCGCGATCGGCCGCATGGCGCGCACCAGCCTGAAGCTGGCGACGGTGGCGCTGGACAAGAATGCGTCGACACTGTCGGCCGAGGAGCGTGCGATCGGCTGGTCGAACATCGCGCTGGCGGCGTCGCTGACGCTGGCGCCGGACGCCTACGATTACTGGCAGCGCGCGGCCGGCGCCCCGCTGTCGGAAACCCAGCTCGAGTGGAAGACCCGGATCGCACTGCGCCGCGCCGACTGGAAGACGGTGCGTGCCACCATCGAATCGATGCCGCCCGGCCAGCAAGCGTTGACGGCCTGGACCTACTGGCTGGGACGGGCGATGCAGGCCCAGGGCCGCACCGAGGACGCCCAGGCGCTGTACCGCCGCATTGCCGACCAGAACAGTTTTTATGGCCAGCTGGCGATGGAAGAAGTCGGCATGCAGGTGACGATTCCGCCCGCCGCGGCGCCCTTGACCCCGGCCGAAATGGCGCAGGCCGCCGCCAATCCGGGATTCAAGCGCGCCCTGAAATTCTTCGGCATGCGCATGCGCTTCGAGGGGACGCGCGAGTGGAACTGGACGGTCAGCAATCTTTCTGAGCGCCAGTTGCTGGCTGCAGCCGAGTATGCGCGCCAGAACCAGATCCTGGACCGCATGGTCAACACCTCGGAGCGCACCCGCACCGAGTTCGATTACACCCAGCGCTTCCCGGCGCCGCACAACGACATCCTGCATCCGACCGCGCAGGGACTGGGCCTGGACCAGGCCTGGGTGTACGGCTTGATCCGCCAGGAATCGCGTTTCATTACGGATGCCCAGTCCGGCGTCGGGGCGTCCGGCCTGATGCAGGTGATGCCGTCGACCGCGAAATGGGTCGCCGGCAAGATCGGCCTGGACGACTACGGCCACGGCATGCTGAACGATATCCGCACGAATATCTTGCTCGGTACTAATTACCTGAACATGGTGCTGAACAACGCCGACGGTTCGCAGGTGCTGGCCACCGCCGCCTACAACGCCGGACCGGGGCGGGCGCGCAACTGGCGCGGGCTGCTGGCGGCGCCGATGGAAGGGGCGGTGTTCGTCGAATCCATTCCTTTCGAAGAAACCCGCAACTACGTGCGCAACGTGATGTCGAACGCAACGAACTATGCGGCACTGTTCGAAAGGCGTCCGCAATCGCTCAAGGCCCGCCTGGGCACGATCACGCCGCGCGGCAACGCCCTCGGTCTGCCATAAGAATCCATATAAATAGGGGATGACCATGTCCGAGCTGTCCGTGCTGTTGATTGGAGGAAGTGGATTTATCGGCAGTCACGTGGCGGCACGGCTGGCGGAGAAGGGCGTCAGCATCGTGGTGCCGACCCGCCACGAAGCGCATGCGATGCACCTGATGCCGCTCGGCGTCGACATCGTCGAAGCGAACATCCACGACGACGCCACGCTGCGCCGCCTGGTGGCCGGCAAGAGCGCGGTCATCAACCTGGTCGGCATCCTGTATGCGCAACGCGGCACGCCGTATGGCGACGGTTTCCGGCGCGCCCACGTCGAGTTGCCGCGCCGCATAGTCGAGGCGTGCGCAGCGGCCGGGGTGCCGCGCTACCTGCACATGAGCGCGCTGGGCGCCGATCCGCAGGGGCCGTCGATGTACCAGCGCTCCAAGGCCGACGGCGAACGCGCCGCATCCGCCAACCCGGCGGTGGCGGCGACGATCTTCCGTCCTTCGGTGGTGTTCGGCGAAGAAGACAATTTCCTGAACATGTTTGCACGGCTGCAGCGTCACGTGCCGCTCGTGCCGCTGGCCTGCGCCAATGCGCGCTTCCAGCCGGTGTACGTCGGCGATGTTGCCGACGCCTTCGTGCGCGCGCTGTTCGAGCGGCACACGGCCGGCAAGACGTATGAACTGGGCGGGCCGCGCGTCTACACCCTGGCCGAGCTGGTGCACCTGGCCGGACGCTACAGCGGCCACGAGCGTAAAGTCATCGGGCTGCCGGATGGCCTGGCGCGGCTGCAGGCCATGTTCTTCGAGCTGTTGCCCGGCACGCCGCTGATCAGCCGCGACAATCTGGACTCGATGAAAGTCGATAATGTCGTCAACAAAGTTGTAAATCCGTCTATGCAGGTCTTGACAGCCGAGGCGCTGGGAATCAAGCTCACGGCGCTCGAGGCCGTCGCGCCGCAGTATCTGTCGCCGACCGGCCGCATCGACGTCCTGCGCGCCCGCGCCGGACGCTAACTTGAAGACCGCATCCAGACCCGAAAGCCCCAGCGCGCCATGCAGACAATCGAACTCGACCCGACGCTCACGCAAACCCTCGACCAGGCCCGCCAGGCCGGCCTGACCCTGGTCATCGGCAACAAGAATTACTCGTCGTGGTCGATGCGCCCGTGGGTGGCGGCGGTGGCGGCCGGGATCCCGTTCACCGAAGTGCGCGTCCTGCTCGACCAGCCCGATACCTCTGCCAACATCGCACGCTTCTCGGCCGCCGGCCGGGTGCCGGTCCTGCTGGCCGGCGAGATGACGATCTGGGACAGCCTCGCGATCTGCGAATACTTGGCCGAGCAATTTCCCGATAAACATTTGTGGCCGCAAGACGTGGCGGCGCGCGCCCTGGCGCGTTCGGTCGTGGCCGAGATGCATTCGGGTTTCCCCGACCTGCGCATGGCGATGTCGATGAATATCAAGGCGAAATTGCCGGGCCGCGGCCGCACGCCGGGCGCCCAGGCCGACATCGGCCGCATCTGCGAAATCTGGGAAGAGTGCCTGGCGCGCTTCGGCCACCACCGCTACCTGTTCGGCGATTTCTCGATTGCCGATGCCTTCTATGCGCCGGTCGTGATGCGTTTTAAAACCTATGGCGTGGCGTTGGCGCCGGCGCTGCAGGCGTATTGCGACCGTATGCAGGCCCATCCGGCCGTGGCACGCTGGGTCGAGGAAGCGCTGCAGGAAACCGACATCGCCGCCGCCCACGAAGACGACTTGCCGGACTGATGCCGATGCAGACCTATGTCGTCGGCGGCGCGGTGCGCGATGAATTGCTGGGGCTGCCCGTGCAGGACCACGACTGGGTCGTGGTCGGCGCCACCCCGGCGCAGATGGTTGCCCAAGGCTTCCGTCCGGTCGGCAAGGATTTTCCGGTCTTCCTGCACCCGCAGACGCAGGAGGAATACGCGCTGGCGCGCACCGAACGCAAGACCGCGCCGGGCTACCACGGCTTCGTGTTCCACACCTCGCCCGAGGTCCGGCTGGAAGACGACCTGATCCGGCGCGACCTCACCATCAACGCGATGGCGCGTGCCGAGGACGGCACCATCGTCGACCCCTACGGCGGGCAGCAGGACCTGCACGACCGCGTGTTCCGCCACGTCTCCGAGGCCTTTGCCGAAGACCCGGTCCGCATCCTGCGCCTGGCGCGCTTTGCCGCCCGCTTTCCCGACTTCCGCGTGGCGGACGCGACCAACGCCCTGATGCGCAAGATGGCGGACGAGGGCGAGGTCGATGCACTGGTGCCGGAACGCGTGTGGCAGGAACTGTCGCGCGGGCTGATGGAACAGAAACCGTCGCGCATGTTTGCGGTGCTGCGCGATTGCGGCGCCTTGGCGCGCATCCTGCCCGAGCTCGACGCGCTGTGGGGCGTGCCGCAGCCGCCGCTGCACCATCCGGAAGTCGATACCGGCGTCCACATGATGCTGGTGATCGACTACGCGGCCGAGCGCGGCTTCGACTTGCCGATCCGCTTTGCCGCCCTGATGCACGACCTCGGCAAGGGCGTCACGCCGGCCGAGCACTCGCCCAAGCACCATGGCCACGAAGGCATGGGGCCGCGCCTGATCACCGACTTATGCAAGCGCCTGCGCGTGCCGCTTGAATCCCGCGATCTGGCCGTCATGACCGCGCGCGAACACGGCAACGTCAGCCGCGCCATGGAATTGCGGCCGAAGACCATCGTGACCCTGTTCGAACGCTGCGACGCCTTCCGCAAGCCGGCGCGCTTCGCCCAGATGCTGCTGGCCTCCGAATGCGACGCGCGCGGGCGCGGGCACGAGACCCACGACATGCGCTATCGCGCCTACCCGCAGGGACCCTACCTGTTGAAGGCGCTGGACGCGGCGCGCGCCGTGAATGCGGGCGAAGTCGCGGCACGCTTTGCCGAGGACAAGGCACGGATTCCGGAAGCGGTACATGCGGCCAGGGTAGCGGCGGTGAAGGCGGCGCTGGGGGATGTGCGGGATTGAATTTGTCAGCTTAAAAACCGTCATTCCCGTGAAAACCGGCATCCATGCTGAGTAATGGAAATCAGTGCGGCGGCGCCGTTACAAAATGGTTAACCGAAGACTTCGGCACTTCAGAATGGCTTCCCGTTTTCACGGGAACGACGCGATGCGGCTAATCCATTACAATGCAGAGATTGGTGCACTGCACAAAATCCTCGCCACCCCATGACACCGCAGGACAACCCCCTCCACCGCTGGCTGAAAAGTCTAAAGGGCAAGAACGGCCGCCAGCCGGTGCTGGTCAAGGCCTTGAGCGAACGCGACCGCCGCCGCGTCCTGCGCCATTTCATGGCCCTCGACAGCAGCGACCGCCTGCTGCGCTTCGGCAGCATGCTCCCCGACGAGCGCGTGGAAGCCTATGTCGCCAAGCTCGATTTCGTCAGGGACATCGTGTTCGGCGTCTACAACCGCCGGTTCCAGCTGGTCGGCGTCGGCCATCTCGCGGTGACGTCGAAGGAGGCGCACCCGGACAGCATCCACTACACCGACAAGGAAAAGGTGGCCGAGCTCGGCGTGTCGGTGTCGGCATCGGCGCGCGGGCAGGGCGTCGGCACGCGCTTGTTCGAGCGCGCCGCTATCCATTGCCGCAATGTCGACGTCGACACCCTGTACATGCAGTGCCTGTCCTCGAACCGCACCATGATGCACATCGCCAAGAAGGCGGGCATGGAAATCCACCGCGAATACGGCGAAGCCGACGCCCACCTGCACCTGCCGCCGCCCAGCCCTTCGAGCGTGCTGGCGGAGGCGCTGGAAGAGCAGATCGCCAAGATCGATTACGCGGTGAAGGCGAATGCGCGTGCCGCATTCCGCCTGTTCGGTTCGAAAAAGCAGCCGAACAAGTAGCCCGACAAATAAGCGTCAGCGCGCCAGCACGTTCAGTACCTCGTAGCACGCCCCCATCGTGTGGTAATCGACCTTGCCGGCCGGGCTTTTCTCGTCGGTCAGCTTTTCGTTGGCCGGTCCCAGGATGCGGTACCAGGCGCCGTGCTGGTGGTCGACGAAGTGGTCCCAGCTGTAGGCCCAGATGCGGTCGTACCAGTCCCAATAGGCAGCGTCGCCCGTGCGCGCGCCGAGCAGGGCCGCCGCCGCCAGGCTCTCGGCCTGCACCCAGAAGTATTTTTGCGGATCGCAGACGCTGCCGTCCGGTGCAAAGCCGTAGTAGATGCCGCCATGTCCGCCATCCCAGGCCTTGGACAGGGCGGCGTCGAACAGGTCGCGCGCGCGCGGCAGCAGCCACTCCGCCGGACTGCTCAACTGCGCACCGTGCCGCTCCAGGATCAGCAGCAGCTTGGCCCATTCGGCCAGGTGCCCCGGCTGGTAGCCCCAGGGACGGAAGATGTTGGTACTGTCGTGGCGGTTGTAGTCGGGGTCGACCGACCAGTCGGCGTTGTAGTGTTCCCACACCAGCTCGCCGTACAGGCCGGCCTGGCGCACGGTGATGTTGTGCGCCAGCGTCTCGGCGCGGTGCAGGAAGCGTACGTCGCCGCTGGCATCGAAGGCGGCCAGCATCGCTTCGCAGGCGTGCATGTTGGCGTTCTGGCCGCGGTAGCTGTCGAGGCGCGACCAGTCGCCGCTGGCTTCGTCGGCGTACAGGCCGTGCTGCGGCTCCCAGAAGCGCTGTTCCATCAGGTCGAAGGTTTCATCCAGCCAGGCGCGCGCCTCGGCCACGCCCGCCATCAGGGCGTGCGCATAGGCCAGCAGCACGAAGGCCAGGCCGTAGCAGTGGTTGGTGTCGTCCGTGACGGTCTTTTCACCCTCGTTCCAGTCGAGCGTCCAGGCATAGCCGCCGGTCGCCGGGTTGCGGTGCGCATCCCTCAGGAAGCGCAGGCCGTGCAGCACGCGTTCGCGGTCGGCGGCCTCGCCGAACTGGCGCCAGGCCATGGCGAAGTTGAACACGAAGCGGGTGCTGCTGACCAGGTGGCGGGTGCGGGCATCGTAGACGCTGCCGTCGTCCTTGTAGAAATGGTAGAAGCCGCCACTCGGGTCGACGCAGCGCGGGTCGTAGAAGCTGCGGGTATGGCGGATATGCTGCAGCAGCACGGCGCGCGATCGGAAATCTGGATGCATAGGGTTATCGTTGTAATGCGTCTCGTTGTGGGTAAGTCTTGTCGCGATAATTTCAATAATGCTGACGCCGGCGCGGATCTTCGTAGACGGTGCTGGCGCGTACGATCAGTTCGACCGGCGCGACTTTTTCGACGGCCTGGACCGGCTCCTCGGGATCGCGCAGCAGCAGTTCGACGCCGAGCGCACCGAGTTCCTTCTTGTCGATGCGCAGCGTGGTCAGCGGGCGGTGGCCGAGCAGCGCCCCCGGGATATCGTCGAAGCCGACGATCGAGACGTCGTGCGGGACGCTCAGGCCAGCCGCCAGGCAGCAGCGCATCGCCGCCAGCGCGGCGGCGTCGTTGTAGCAGAACACCGCGTCCGGCGGGTGCGGCAGGGCGAGCAGGGTCTGCATCGCCTCGTAGGCGCCGGTTTCGAGGTCGACGCCGTCGGCCAGCGTCACGTCCAGGCGCGGATCAGCCAGCACCCCGGCCTCGAACAGCGCCTGGCGGTAGCCGCGGTTGCGTTCGCGTACGCTGTAGTGGCTCAGCGGGCCGGAAATCATCGCGATGCGCTCGCGTCCCAGCTTGATCAGGTGGCGGGTGGCAAGCTGGCCGCCCATCAGGTTGTCGGGATTGACGGAACTGTAGCCGCGCAGCTTCATGTCGATCAGGACCAGCGGCTTGCCGGTGGCGCGCAGCGCGGCCAGCAGTTCCGGTTCGAAGAAGCCGGCGCAGACGATGGCGTCCGGCGCATGCATGCGCAACTGGTCATTGAGGCCGTCGGCCGGCCCCACCGCCAGGAAGGACAGCACGACGCCGCGCGCGCGGCAGGCTTCCTCGGCGCCATGCAGCACCGGCGAATAGAAGGGGCTGCTGGCGGCGGTATCGTGCTGCCGGTGCAGCAGGAAGGCCAGGCGGCGGATGCGTTTGCGGCGCAGCTTGCAGAAGTCGTAGCCCAGTTCGTGGGCCGCTTGCAACACGCGCTGGCGCGTCGCTTCGGTCAGGCCGGGCTCGTTCTTGAGGGCGCGCGAGATGGTGCCGGTCGAGACGCCGGCATGGCGCGCCAGGTCGCGCACCGTCACCGGCGGCCGTTCGCCGCCACGCTGGCCGCCGTCGATGCCGCCCGGGTCGGGGGCACTGCGCGGGGCATCCGGATGCACGCTGTCTTTTGGGCTCGTGTCTGCGGACATGGGTCGTTTTATCGTTTTGTTATATCGGATAAGTGTAGCCGTCTTTACTAAACAGTGTAATCCCGGCTATATTTTATGTGTAAGAAACCGATTTCATAAAACAAAGAGAGACACCCTATGCATTTTCGTAGCCTGACCCTCGTGGCCGCACTGGCCGCCGCCTTCCCTGTTTTCGCAACTGCGGCCGATGCGGCCCCCAATGCCGCGGCCGAACCGGCCCAGAAACCCTGGCTCGATCGCTCGCTGAGCGCCGACCAGCGCGCCCAACTGGCCGTCAAGGCCATGACCCAGCAGGAAAAGCTGGTGTGGGTCATGTCTTATTTTGGCCATGACTTCGGCAAGGGCAAGCGCATTCCGGAAGCGCTGCCGCAGTCGGCCGGCTATGTGCCGGGTGCGCCGCGCCTCGGCCTGCCGGCGCTGTTCGAGACCGACGCCGGCCTCGGCGTGGCCTCGCAGGCCGGCCCCAACGTGCGCGAGCGCACCTCGCTGCCGTCGGGCCTGGCCACGGCCTCGACCTGGGATCCGAAGGTGGCCTATGCCGGCGGCGCGATGATCGGTTCGGAGGCGCGCGCCTCCGGCTTCAACGTGATGCTGGCCGGCGGCGTCAACCTGATGCGCGAACCGCGCAACGGCCGCAATTTCGAGTACGCCGGCGAAGACCCGCTGCTGGCCGGCACCATGGTGGGCCAGGCCATCAAGGGTATCGAATCGAACAACATCATCTCGACCCTGAAGCACTACGCCCTGAACGACCAGGAAACCGGGCGCAACGAACTCGACGCGCGCATCGACAAGGCGGCCTTCCGCATGTCCGACCTGCTGGCGATGGAGCTGGCGCTGGAACAGTCGGATGCTGGCTCCATCATGTGCTCGTACAACCGCGTGAATGGCCCGTATGCCTGCGAAAACAGCTGGCTGCTGAACGACGTCCTCAAGCGCGACTGGGGTTTCAAGGGCTTCGTGATGTCCGACTGGGGCGCCACCCACAGCACCGTGGCCGCCGCCAACAATGGCCTGGACCAGCAGTCCGGCCATGAATTCGACAAGTCGCCGTACTTTGCCGGCGCGCTGCAGGAAGCGGTCAAGACCGGCGCCGTGCCGCAGGCGCGCCTGGACGACATGGTCACGCGCATCCTGCGCACCATGTTCGCCAAGGGCGTGGTCGACAACCCGGTCAAGGAAGGCGGCGCCATCGACGTCGCCAAGAACGGCGCGGTGAGCCGCCAGACCGCCGAAGAGGGCATGGTGCTGCTGAAAAACGACAACCGCGTGCTGCCGCTGTCGAAGACGGTGCGCACCATCGCCGTCATCGGCGGCCATGCGGATGCCGGCGTGCTGGCCGGCGGCGGTTCGTCGCTGGTGTATCCGCGCGGCGGCAATGCGGTCAAGGGCTTGCTGCCGGCTACCTGGCCGGGCCCGGTGATGTACCACAACTCGTCGCCGCTGCGCGCGATCCAGGCGCAGGCGCCGAACGCCAAGGTGGTCTATGACGACGGCACCGACCCGGCCCGCGCCGCGCGCGTGGCCAGCCAGGCCGACGTCGCGCTGGTGTTCGCGACCCAGTGGGTCGGCGAAGCGCTGGACGCCACCTCGCTGGCGCTGCCGGACCGCCAGGACGACCTGATCGCGACCGTGGCCGGCGCCAATGCGCGCACCGTGGTCGTGCTCGAGAACGGCGGCCCGGTCACGATGCCGTGGCTGAACAAGGTGCCGGCGGTGCTGGAAACCTGGTATCCGGGCACCAGCGGCGGCGAAGCGATCGCCAACGTGCTGTTCGGCGCGGTGAATCCGTCCGGCCACCTGCCGGCGACCTTCCCGGCATCCGAGCAGCAGCTGCCGCGTGCGACGGTGGACGGCGATCCGACGCAGCCGGAGATGCAGTTCGCCGTGACTTACACGGAAGGCGCGGCGCTCGGCTACAAATGGTTCGACCTGAAGGGCCACAAGCCGCTGTTCCCGTTCGGGCACGGCCTGTCGTACACCACCTTTTCGTACTCCGGCCTGAGCAGCCAGGTGAAAAACGGCCGCGTGCACGTGCGCTTCAAGGTCACCAACACCGGCAGCGTCGCCGGCAAGGATGTGCCGCAGGTGTACGTGTCGCCGGCTGGCGGCGCCAAGTGGGAGGCGCCGAAGCGCCTGGCCGGCTGGGACAAGGTGGCGCTGCAGCCGGGCGAATCGAAGGAAGTCGAGGTGGCGGTGGAGCCGCGCGTGCTCGGTACCTTCGACGAGACTTCGCGCACCTGGCGCATTGGCAAGGGCAAGTACAAGCTGATGCTGGCCCAGGATGCCGCCGGCACCGGCGCCAGCAGCGTGACCGTGGACCTGCCGGCCAGCACGCTGGACGTACGCGGCCGCGCGCGCTGAGGGAGAGGGGACATGCAAAGTCAACTCGGCAGGATCCTGTTCGCCACCCTTGCCGGGTTGGCGAGCATCGGGGGCGCCGCTGCGCAGGCGGCGCCAGGCGACGACGGCTTCGTCGCCGTCAAGGACAGCCATTTCGTGCGCAAGGGCCAGCCGTACTACATCGCCGGTACCAACCTCTGGTACGGCGGCTACCTGGGGGCGCCCAGCGGCGTCGGCCAGCGCGCGCGCTTGATCCGCGAACTGGACCGACTGAAAGCGCTCGGCATCAATAACGTGCGGGTGCTGGCGGTGTCCGAAAAGACGGCGATGAAGAGCGCCGTCAGCCCGGCCACCACGGCGGCGCCGGGACAGTACGACGAGCAGTTGCTGAAGGGCCTGGATTTCCTGATGGCGGAACTGGGCAAGCGCGACATGACGGCGGTGCTCTACCTGAACAACTTCTGGCAGTGGTCGGGCGGCATGACCCAGTACCTGAACTGGTTCACCGGCAGTCCGGCGCACGATCCGAACGCGAGCAAGGACTACGAGCGCTTCATGGCCGAGAACGCGCGCTTCTACAGCAACGACAAGGCGCAGGCCGCCTACCGGCAAGTCATCGCGCATATCGTCGGGCGCGTCAACACCGTGACGGGGCGCGCCTACCGCGACGACCCGGCCATCCTGTCGTGGCAGCTGGCCAACGAGCCGCGGCCCGGCAACAGCAAGGCGACGCAGGCCGAGAAAACGGTTTATATCAAATGGATCGCCGACACCGCCCGCTACATCCGCTCGCTCGATGGCCGGCACATGGTCAGCAGCGGCAGCGAAGGCCTGGCCGGCTCGGCCCAGGACGAACAGCTGTACCTGGACGCGCATCGCACGCCGGATATCGCGTATCTGACCTATCACCTGTGGCCGGCCAACTGGGGCTGGTTCGATCCGAAACGGGCCGACCAGACCTGGGCCGGCATGATGGACAAGAGCCTGCACTACCTGAACGTCCATATCGACGATGCGAAGCGGCTGGGCAAGCCGATCGTGCTGGAGGAGTTCGGCCTGAACCGCGATGGCGCCGCCTTCGCGATCCAGTCCGGCACCACCGTGCGCGACCGTTTCTACGGTGAGGTGTTCGGACTGATCCAGCAACGCGCGAGCAAGGGCGACCCGGTCGCCGGCTGGAATTTCTGGGCCTGGGGCGGAGCAGGGCGCGCGGCGAATGCCGACTACTGGTGGAAGCCGGGGAACGATTTCGTCGGCGATCCGCCGCAGGAAGAACAGGGCCTGTATTCGGTGTTCGACGGCGACGCCGCCACGCTGAAGGTGATCGGCGCTGCGGCGCAACGCCTGCATGGGCTGGAAGGAGGCAAGCGATGAAGCGCGCAGTCGCCACCCTGCTGATGGCCGCCGTCGGCGTGACCCCGGCCTGGGCCCAGAAAGCCGAGGGCCTGGCCATGACCCCGCAGATGGGCTGGAACAGCTGGAACAAATTCGCCTGCAACATCGACGAAAAGCTGATCCGCGAGACCGCCGACGCGATGGTGAAACTGGGGCTGAAGGATGCCGGCTACCAGTACGTCAACATCGACGATTGCTGGCACGGCGCGCGCGATGCGGGCGGCGAGATGCACCCGGACCCGCAGCGCTTCCCGTCCGGGATGAAGGCACTGGCCGATTACGTGCATGCGCGCGGCCTCAAGCTGGGCATCTATTCGGACGTCGGCAACACCACCTGCGGCGGGCGCCCGGGCAGCCGCGGCCACGAATACCAGGACGCGCGCACCTACGCGGCCTGGGGCGTCGACTACATCAAGTATGACTGGTGCGACAGTAAAGGCTTGAGTGCCCAGGGTGCCTACCAGACCATCAGCGATGCCATCCGCGCCAACCAGCGCCCGATGTTGCTGAGCATGTGCGAGTGGGGCGAGAACAAGCCTTGGGAATGGGCGGCGCCGATCGGTCATTCCTGGCGCACCACAGGCGACATCTACCCGTGCTGGGATTGCGAGATGAGCCACGGGTCGTGGTCGGCGCTGGGCATCCTGCGCATCCTGGATAAACAGGCCGGCCTGCGCAAGTACTCGGGGCCGGGCCATTGGAACGACATGGACATGCTGGAAGTCGGCATGGGCATGACGGAAGACGAGGACCGCGCCCACTTCTCGATCTGGGCGATGATGGATTCGCCGCTCATCCTCGGCAACGACCTGCGCTCGATGCCGGCGTCGGTGCGCAGGATCATCGGGCGGCGCGAGGTCATCGCCATCAACCAGGACCCGCTCGGGGTGCAGGCGCTGCGCTTCTACAACCAGGGCCAGGTCGAGCTGTGGGCCAAGCCGATGGCGAACGACGAGTGGGCGTTCATGATCCTGAACCGCGGGGAGGCGCTGCTGGCCTACCGCTACGACTGGCAGCAGCACACGATCGGCGACGATCTGAGCAAGCGCGAAGTCGACTTCAAGAAAGCGACGTATCGCTGGACGGACGCCTGGACCGGCAAGACCGGCGATACCGGCAAGCGCCTGGAGGTGACGGTGCCGGCGCATGGCGTGGTACTGCTGCGTTTGAAGAAGTCGTGACAGCGTAAGACCCGGTCAAATGAGTGCAGCCATGTGCTCATTTGATCGTTACGCCTAGACCAGCGGTAGCGCCGTGGTCTCCTTGATCCGCTGCAACGCAAAGCTCGACTTCACGTCGAGCACCGCCGGGTGACGCAGCAGCGTGCCCATCATGAAGCGCGAAAAGTGCTCCATGTCTTCCACGTGCACACGCAGCAGGAAATCCATTTCTCCCGTCATCGCATAGCAGGCGATCACTTCCGGCCAGGACGACACCGCCTGCGCGAACTCGAAGCGCGGCGAGGTCGCCGGCACCCGCGCATTCGGCGCGCCCTCGGCGTGCTTTTCCAGGCGCACATTCACATAGGCCAGCAAACCCAGGCCCAGCTTGTCGGGATCGAGCAGCGCCACGTACTGGCGGATCACGCCGGCCTCTTCCAGCCGCTTGATGCGGCGCAGGCAGGGCGACGGCGACAGGCTGACGCGCTCCGCCACGTCCTGGTTGGACAACCGGCCATCCGACTGCAGGATGGCCAGGATCTTGCGGTCGGTTTTATCCAGCTCGATTTTTGACATGAATCCCCCTCGTCGGTCAGGTGTACCGCAATTTTATTGCGCAAATCATCTGGCGTGGGGAATTGATTGAAATTTAATGCTTGTGATAGCGGCCTATACTGGCCGGAACAATGACGCGGACACCGCGCAAAAACCGATGACAACGGAGACACAAGCATGAATGCACCCCTGGACCGCTCCCAGCTGGAACCGGCTCTACCGAACGATCCGCAGCACGCGCCATCGCACGAAATAAGCCTCGACGACAAATGGACGCTCGAGCGCGGCCGCGCCTTCATGACCGGGACCCAGGCGCTGATCCGCCTGCCGATGCTGCAGCGCGAGCGCGACGTGCGGGCCGGGCTGAACACCGCCGGCTACATCACCGGCTACCGCGGTTCGCCAGTCACCCAGGTCGACCAGACCGCATGGAAGGCGAAAAAACACCTGGACGCCCACCACGTCCACTTCCACCCCGGCATGAACGAAGACCTGGCCGCGACCGCGGTCTGGGGCACCCAGCAAACCAACCTGTTCAAGGATGCCAAGTACGACGGCGTGTTCGCCATGTGGTACGGCAAGGGCCCGGGCGTGGACCGCTGCGGCGACGTCTTTAAACACGGCAATGCCGCCGGCAGCGCCGCCCACGGCGGCGTGATCGTGCTGGCCGGTGACGACCATGCCGCGAAATCCTCGTCGACCGCGCACCAGTCCGACCACATCCTGCACCACGTCGGCATGCCGGTGCTGTACCCGTCGTCGGTGCAGGAATACATCGACTACGGCCTGCACGCCTGGGCCATGAGCCGTTTCAGCGGGCTATGGGTGTCGATGAAATGCGTCACCGACATCATCGAATCCGGCGCCGTGGTCGACCTCGACCCGGAGCGCGTGCAAGTCGTGATTCCCACCGACTTCGAGATGCCGCCGGGCGGCCTCAACATCCGCTGGCCGGATGCCGTGCTCGACCAGGAAGTGCGGATGAACAACCATAAATGGTACGCGGCCCTGGCCTATGCGCGTGCAAATAAGCTGAACCAGCTGGTCTGGGACAGCCCGAACCCGAAGATCGGCATCATCACCGCCGGCAAATCCTATCTCGATACGCGCCAGGCGCTGGCCGACCTCGGCATCGACGAGCAGGCCGCGCGCGAGATCGGCCTGCGCGTGTATAAAGTCGGCATGACCTGGCCGCTGGATTCGATCGGCGTGCACGAATTCGCCCAGGGCCTGGACGAGATCCTGGTGGTCGAGGAAAAGCGGCAGGTGCTGGAATACGCACTGAAGGAAGAGCTGTACAACCTGCCCGACGGCCAGCGTCCGCGCGTGGTCGGCAAATTCGACGACAGCGGCGAATGGAGCGTCAAGACCCGCTCCGGCCAGGGCGACTGGCTGCTGCCCGGCACCTACGAACTGAACCCGGCCCAGATCGCGCGCGCGATCGCCTCGCGCATCTCGCACTACTGCGCCGGCCACCCGGTCGCCGAGCGCGTGCGCGAGCGTATCGCCTTCCTCGAAGCCAAGGAACTGGTGCTGAAGGCGATCCCGGCCAAGGCCAATCCGGACACCGACCGCATTCCGTACTTCTGCTCGGGTTGCCCGCACAACAGCTCGACCAAGGTGCCGGAAGGCTCGCGCGCCCTGGCCGGCATCGGCTGCCACTACATGGTGCTGTGGATGGACCGCGAAACCTCGACGTTTACGCACATGGGCGCCGAGGGCACGACCTGGATCGGGCAGGCGCCGTTCACCGACGAGAAGCACGTGTTCGCCAATCTGGGCGACGGCACCTACTTCCACTCGGGCGTGCTGGCGATCCGCGCCTCGGTCGCGGCCAAGGTCAACATCACCTATAAAATCCTGTACAACGACGCGGTGGCGATGACCGGCGGCCAGACCCACGACGGTCCGCTCGACCCGGCCAGGATCAGCCGCCAGCTCGCCGCCGAAGGCGTCAAACCGATCATCGTCGTCACCGACGAACCGGAAAAATACCCGGCCGATTATCCGTGGGCCGAAGGCGTCACCGTGCGCCACCGCCTCGAGTTGATGGACGTGCAGAAGGAATTGCGCGAGATGCCGGGCGTGTCGGCCATGATCTACGACCAGACCTGCGCCTCCGAGAAGCGCCGCCGCCGCAAAAAAGGCGAGTACCCCGACCCGGCCAAGCGCGCGGTGATCAACGAGGCCGTGTGCGAAGGCTGCGGCGATTGCTCGACGCAGTCGAACTGCCTGTCGGTGGAGCCGCTGGAGACGGAACTGGGGAGAAAACGCCAGATCAACCAGTCGTCCTGCAACAAGGATTTCTCGTGCGTGACCGGGTTCTGCCCGAGTTTCGTCACTGTCGAAGGTGGAGGACTCAAGAAGCCCATGAAGGCGACCACTACCGAAGCCAAGCCGCCGGTCTTGCCGGCGCCGCGCATCCCGTCGACCGAGACGCCGTTCGGCATCCTGGTCACCGGTATCGGCGGCACCGGCGTGGTCACCGTCGGCCAGATCCTGGCGATGGCGGCCCACGTCGAGAACAAGGGCGCGCTGGTGCTGGACATGAGCGGCCTGGCCCAGAAGGGCGGTCCGGTGATGTCGCACGTGCGCCTGGCCGATCGCCAGGCCGACCTGCACTCGACCCGCGTCGGCACCGGCAACGCCGACCTCGTCATCGGCTGCGACCAGATCGTCACCGCCAGCCGCGATGCGCTGTCGCGCATGGGCGAAGGGCGCACCTGGGCCGCGGTGAACGCCAGCGGCGCCACCACCGCCGCCTTCATCAAGAACCCGGACTGGCAATTTCCGGGCGAAGGCTCGCGCGGCGCCATCCTGCAGGCATGCGGCGCGGACAACGTCGATTTCATCGATGCCGGGAGAATCGCCACCAGCCTGATGGGCGATGCCATCGCCACCAACATGTTCATGCTGGGTTATGCCTTCCAGAAGGGCCACGTGCCGCTGCAGGAAGCCTCGATCATCAAGGCGATCGAACTCAACGGGGTGTCGGTCGGTTTCAATAAAGCCGCGTTCGAGTGGGGCCGCAGCGCCGCGCACGACCTGGCCTCGGTCACGCGCCTGACGACGCCGGCCAAGGTGATCGAATTCAAGCGCGCACAAAGCCTGGACGACCTCGTGAACCGCCGCATCGAACTGCTCACCGCCTACCAGAACGCGGCCTACGCCCAGCAATACAAGGGCTTCGTCGACGTGGTGCGCGCGGCCGAGGCAAAGCTCGGCAAGGGCACGCGCCTGACCGAAGCCGTGGCGCGCTACCTGCATAAACTGATGGCCTACAAGGACGAATACGAAGTCGCGCGCCTGTACACCGACCCGGCCTTCATGGAAAAGATCGAGGGCATGTTCGAAGGCGACGTCACATTGAAATTCCACCTGGCGCCGCCGCTGATGGCGAAGAAGGACAAGCAGGGCCACCTGGTCAAGCAGGCGTTCGGACCGTGGATGATGAAGGCTTTCGGCGTGCTGGCCAAACTGAAAGGCTTGCGCGGCACTGCGCTGGATCCGTTCGGCCGCACCGAGGAGCGCCGTATGGAGCGGGCACTCATCACCGACTACCGCCGCACCGTGGAGGCGCTGCTGCCGAAGCTGACGGCCGAGAACCTGGCGCAGGCGGTGGCGATTGCCAGCGTGCCGGAAGACATCCGCGGCTTCGGGCACGTCAAGGAGCGCCACCTGGCGGCGGCCAAGCGCAAGGAAGCGGACTTGGTAGCAGCTTTCCATGCACCGGGGGTAGCGCCGCGCGCAGCCTGATCCCGCCTGCGAAGGCGTAACATGCACCGGCCGTGTTGGCGCTGTCATCACCGCGCGAACATGGCCGTTGTATTTTATCCCGCTGTTACTTTTGGTTGGATTCAAGCAAGAGGGGCACGACTATAATCGGACGCATGAATCCGCTCCTTCCTACCCGCATTGCATTGGCCGGTCATGCGACCGCGCTTCGTCTGGCCGCCTGCGCACTCGCGGCTGCCTCCCTGCTCAGCGCCTGCGGCGGCGGAGGGGGAGGCGGCAGCAGCGCGGCGGCGCCGGGTAGCACGACCGGCACTACTCCCGGCACCACCACGCCGGGCGTTACCACGCCGGGCGCTGCCACGCCGGGCACGATCCGCACCCCGGACGTGATCCCGAACGATTACCAGGCCTATGCCAACCTGTGCGCCAAGCCGCGCAGCGGCGTCGATGCCATTACCGGCCAGACCTTCCCGGACCGCCAGGGCACGCTGCTGGATGAAATGAAATTCCTGCGCGGCTGGGCCGACCGCAATTATCTGTGGTTCAACGAAATCCCGACCAATTTCTACATGGCGGATTTCACCAGCACGCTCGATTATTTCGACAAACTGAAAACCCCGGCCACCACCGCCTCGGGCAAGCCCAAGGACCAGTTCCACTTCACCTACACGACGGCGGAATGGAATGCGCTCAGCACGGCGAGCCAGGAAACCGGCTATGGCGTGACCTGGGCCGCGAATGCGTCGAAGGCGCCGCGCACCTGGATCGTGGCCGCGGTGGAGCCGAACTCGCCGGCCGCTAGCGCCGGCCTGCAGCGCGGCGACATGCTGGCGACCGTGGATGGCGTCGACTTCGTCAACACCAACACCGACGCCGGCATCGATACCATCAACGCCGGCCTGTATCCGACGCACAGCGGCGAAACGCACCGTTTCGGTCTCAAGCGCGGCGGCATCGCTGTGGACGTCAGCTTGAGCGCGGCCGTGGTGACGTCGGCCTCGGTGCAGAATGCCAAGGTGATCGACACCCCGACCGGCAAGGTGGCCTACCTGACGTTCAACGATTTCAACGCGACCGCCGAAAAGCAGCTGATCGACGCCTTTACCCTGTTCCAGGGCCAGGGTGTGAGCGACCTGGTGATCGACATGCGCTACAACGGCGGCGGCCTGCTCGGCATTGCCGCCGAGCTCGGCTACATGGTCGCGGGACCGGCCTCTGCCAACAAGACCTTCGAGCGCCTGATCTACAACAGCAAGACCGCCCCGGATGCACCCTTCACCTTCGCCACCAAGGCCTACGGCTTCAGCGCGCCGAACGCGGTCAGCAGCGGCCAGGCCCTGCCTTACCTCGGCCTGAAGCACGTGACCGTGCTGACCACCAACGACACCTGCTCGGCCAGCGAATCGGTGATCAACGGCTTGCGCGGCATCGACGTGCAGGTCGACATCGTCGGCGGCGCCACCTGCGGCAAGCCCTACGGCTTCACCCCGGTCGACAACTGCGGCACGACTTATTTCTCGATCGAGTTCCAGGGCGTGAACGCGAAGAACTTCGGCGACTACGCCGACGGCTTCGCGCCGACCTGCACCGTGGCCGACGACTTTGCGCACGGCCCGGGCGATACCTCGGAAGGCTTGCTGGCGGCGGCACTGGCTTACCGTACCGGCAAGGCTTGTCCGACCAGCCGCGCAAGCGCGGTGCCGCTGAAGCTGGTGCGGCCGGCGGCGAAGGAGGTCAAGGTGCTGGCGCCGATGCGTTGATTGTTGGCGTCGCTATCCGTCGTCCCCGCGAAAGCGGGGACGACGTGTTATCGCCAACCAAAAACGCGATGCAGTTTATTGCCAGTCTATAATTTCCGGCTCATCCCCAACCCGCCGGAGTCCTCCTGATGTTGCGTTCCGCATTCTTGCTCGCCCTGTTTGCCGCCACCCCCGTACTGCACGCCGCCCCCGACCTCGTTACCGTCTCCGAACGTTCCGGCTTCACCGCCACCGGCCGTTACGACGAAGTGGTCAAGCTGTGCGGCGCCTTCCAGCAAGCCTATCCGAAGCAGGTCAAATGCTTCCAGTTCGGCACCACCCCGGAAGGCCGGCCGATGCTGGCGCTGGCCGTCAACGCCAGGGGCGTGTTCACGCCCGAGGCCGCGCGCCGCCACAAGCTGCCGGTGACGCTGATCCAGGGCGGCATCCACGCCGGCGAGATCGACGGCAAGGACGCCGGCTTCCTGGCGCTGCGTGAAATGCTGGACAACAAGATCGCCCCCGGGGTGCTCGACCAGCAGGTGCTGTTGTTCGTGCCGGTGTTCAACGTCGACGGCCACGAGCGCTTCGCCCAATGGAACCGCCCGAACCAGCGCGGCCCGGTCGAGATGGGCTGGCGCACCACCGCCCAGAATTTCAATCTGAACCGCGACTACGTCAAGGCCGACGCGCCCGAGATGCAAGCCATGCTGGCCATGGTCAATGCCTGGGATCCGCTGACCTATGTCGACCTGCACGTGACCGACGGCGCCATGTTCCAGCACGATGTCTCGATCCAGGTCGAGCCGGTGTATTCGGGCGACCCGGCCTTCCGCCGGGCCGGCCTGGCGCTGCGCGCCGGCGTGATCGAAGACATCAGCAAGCAGGGCTCGTCGCCGCAGTCGTATTACATGTCGTTCAAGGAAACCGACGACCCGGCCTCGGGCTTCGTCGACAGCGTGTCCGAACCGCGCTTTTCGACCGGCTATTTCCAGCTGCGCAACCGGATGGCGATGCTGGTCGAGACCCACTCGTGGAAAGATTATCCGACCCGGGTGCGCATCACCCATAACGCCTTCGTGTCGGTGCTGCAGCAGGTGGCGCGCCATGGCCAGGCCTGGCAGCAGGCCGCGCTTGACGCCGACGCGCGCGCAACCCGTATCGCCGGCCAGCAGGTGGCGCTGACCTACAAGACAACCGACAAGACCACGCTGGTCGATTTCCAGGGTTATGCGTATACGCGCACGATGTCCGACGTGTCCGGCATGCTGATGACCCGCTACGACGAAAGCAAGCCGCAGGTCTGGCACGTGCCGCTGCGCGACGAGGTGGTCGAAGACCTGCAGGTGAAAGCGCCGGGCGCCGGCTACGTGGTGCCGGCGGCCTGGGCGCAGATCGTCGCCGCCAAACTGGTCCAGCACGGCATCAGCTACCGCACCCTGGACAAGGCGGTGGACGGCGCCGCCGTCGACACTTTCCGCGCCGACAAGGCCAGCTTTGCGCCGGCCTCGTTCGAATCGCACCAGCGCCTGAAGGTCGAAGGCAGCTGGAAGCGCGAGCCGCGCACGCTGGCCAAGGGCGCGCTGTTCGTGCCGATCGCCCAGCCCAAGGCGCGCCTGGTGATGGCGCTGTTCGAGCCGCAGGCGCCGGATTCGCTGCTGGCCTGGGGCGAGTTCAACAACGCCTTCGAGCGCAAGGAGTACATGGAAGAGTACGTGGCGGAAGACGTCGCGCGCGCGCAGATGGCAAAGGACCCGGCGCTGGCCGCCGAATTCCGCAAGAAGGTCGAGACCGACGCCGCCTTCGCCAAGAATCCGCACGCCCGCCTCGAATTCTTCGCGCGCCGCCATCCGTCCTGGGACGAGCGCCTGAACCTGTACCCGGTGATGCGCACCGACAGCGTGCTGTGATGCGCGTGCTGTAAAGCGCCTTACCCCTGATGCATGTCCACGCGCGCACCTGAGGGGGCGCGCTAGACTGGGGCGATTGCCTTCATGGTCCTCGCCCATGCATCGCCTCCTTTATCGGCTTCCTCGGCCTCATCGGTTTCTTGATTGGCCAGTTCAGCGGCGCGATGTCCGCCAGGCCTGGGCGGCGCTCCTGGTGCTGCTGTTTCCCTTGCTGAGCCTGGTCACCGGCTTCGGCATCGGCCTGGCCGGTTTCCTGTTCCTGTTCACCGCCTGCCTGTGGTGGCGCGGCTGCCTGGCGGCCCTGCGCGCGCACTGGCCGCAGACGCGCTGGGTGCTGCTGGCCTTCCTGCTGCACTTGGCCTGCATGCTGGCACTGGCGCCGGGACGCCCACACGGCGCCAACGCGGTCGACGGACCGCTGCGCATGTGCATTGCCGGCGCCGCCATGCTGGTGGTGCAGGCCGGCCGGCCATCCTTGCGTGCACTGTGGCTGGGCGTGGCCGGTGGGGCGCTGCTGGGGGCCGGTTTCGTCGGCTGGCAGCGCCTGGCGCTGGGCATGGAGCGGCCGGGCGGGCTGCTCAATCCGATCACCTTCGGCGATCTGGCGCTGTGTTTGTCCCTGCTGGCGCTGGTCGGCGCGGCCGCGGTCCGCCACGCCGCGCTGCGCGGGATCGCGGCGCTGGGCGTGGTGTGCGGGTTGGCAGCCTCGCTGCTGACCGGCAGCCGCGGCGGCTGGCTGGTGCTGCCGGCCGCCTTCGTGCTGCTGGCGGCGGCCAGGCGGCATGCATCGCTGCCGCGCCGCCTGGTGCTGGGCGTACCCGTGCTGGCCTGCGCGCTGGCGTTCGCTGCCTATGCCGTGCCGCAAACCGGGGTGCATGCGCGCGTCGCCGTCGGCGTCGAGGACGTCCAGCGCTACCTGGCCGGCAGCCCGGTCGCGACTTCGATCGGCGTGCGCCTCGATCTATGGAAGGCCGGCCTGCGCCTGGCCGCGGAACATCCGTGGCGCGGCCTCGACACCCCGGCGTATAAACGCCGCATGCACGAATGGGTCGCGGCAGGCGAGCTCAGCCCGGCAGTATTCGCGCCGCCGGAACCGCCGCACATGCACAACGATGCCCTGCAGGCCCTGGTCACGCGCGGCATTCCCGGCTTGTGCGCCTGGGCCGGCATCCTGCTGCTGCCTTTCCTGTTTTTTCGGGCGCAGCTGGCACGCGTGCCGGGAGCGGAGCCGCGCGCGCGACCGACCCAGCGCCAGTCGGCGGCGCTGGCCGGCATGCTGGTGGTGCTGGCCTATGCCGCCTTCGGCCTGAGCGAAGTCATATTCTGGTCGATGAAGGGCAGCCTGTTCTATGCCTTGATGGTGTTCCTGCTGATGGGCTGGTGCCTGGTGGACGAGGAAGCCGCGGCCAGTGCCGACAGCAAGGTGCCCGGCGGCGCAGCCGACAATGCGACCGCCGACGCGACCGACGACGCGACCGAAGACGCAATTGCCGGCACGGCGACCGGCGCGGCTGCCCCGGCAGCTGAGGGAAGGGCTGGCAATGCGGCGGCCGGGACAACTGCCGGCACGGCAGACAAGGCAGCGGCTGGCACGCCTCCCGGCATGGTGCAGGCCGGTCAAGCGCGCCCGGGACCGGGGCCGGCCGGGCCCTGAGACGGACTGGTGATACCTTGCGGTGGACCGGTCGCAGCGCGCGGCGGATCGGCTGTGCCTTGGTATGGACCGACCGGGCGCGTTTGCAGCCGGGCCAGCGTTTCCGGGAACGGTCCCAGCCGCCCATGGAGGCCGTCGCCGATCGCGCGCAGCAAGACAGCGACGGCGCCGCGGCGCAGCCGGCCGCCGCTGGCGCTCCACAGCGCCAGCCCGAACAGCAGCGTGACCAGGGTCGGCACCACGGGCAGCGTGGCATAGGCGCGCGCCACGGCGATGCGGTTGCGGATGCTGAAGTAATGCTTGGCGCCGAAGGGTCCCGCGCGCAGGCGGGCACGGCGTGCCCGTAGATGTTCGACCACGCTGGCGGGCACCAGCCACACCGAGCGTCCGGCGCGTCCCAGGCGCAGCGCATATTCGGTATCGTCGTAGCCGAGGAAAAAGCCGCGCTCGGGCATGCCGACCTCGGCGATGGTACCCGCCGCCACCAGGAAGCCGACAAAGGACGCGGTATCGACGCGGCAGGGCGGCCCGTCGTAGGCGGCGCGCGGCAGCGGTCGTTCGATGGCGCTCGGCAGGTGATAGCGGCGCCGGTGGCGCAGGGCGATGTCGCCGAATTCGCGCACCGTGCCGCACACGGCGCCGATGCGGGCATCGGTGCCGGCCACCACGTCGAGCAATTGCGCCAGCGCATCCGGGCGCGCCATCGCATCGTCGTCCAGCAGCCAGATCCAGTCGTGGCCGGCCGCGAATGCGTGCGTCATGCCGAGTGCAAAGCCGCCGGCGCCGCCGAGATTGGTGTCGGAACGCAGCAGTGTCACCCCATGCCGGTGTTCCGCGTCAGCTGTGCCGCTTGCGCTGGTTGTACCGGTTGTGCCGGCTGCACGACCACCGGCTGCTCCACCACCGGCTGCTCCACCACCGGCTGCTCCACCACCGGCTGCGCTACTGCCTGCTGCGCTATGACTGGCTGCGCCACCACCGGCTGCGCTACTGCCTGCTGCGCTATGACCGGCTGCGCCACCACCCGCTGCGCCACTACCGGCTACACCATTACTGGCCGTACTATTGCCGGGCGCACCGATCGTGGCCGGTATGCAGGGCGGCTCGCTGGCATTGTCGACGACGTAGATGGCATCCAGCGGCCGGGTCTGGGCGCGCAGTGCGGCCAGCGCCTGCAGCAGCAGTTGCGGACGGTTGTGGGTGACGAGGACGGCGGCGACGCGCATGCTGGGTCCGTTTCAATGGCGGTCAGCCGCGTGCCAGCTGCCGTACCATCCGGGCCGCCAGCCGGCGCACCGGGTGATGCGGCCGGTGCGGGTCGAACAGCAGCCCGTGCAGCGCGCGGCTATGCGCGAAGGCGCCGCGTGCCAGCGCTTTCTGACGCCGGCGTGCCGCGATCAGCGCATGCAGCGGCGCCGGATCGGCCACCCCGGCCAGCGTCGGGTTGGCCAGCGCCAGCCAGTCCAGGTGCATCAGGTTGTTGAGGCGCTGGAACGGCGAGTTGCCCACCCAGGCATATTTGTCGAAGCGTATGCCGATCTGCCACGGGTCGAGCAGCATCGCGTCCTGTGCCAGGAAGCGCTGGTAATCCATCAGCACGGTGTCGGACACGTCGTTCAGGAAACTCGGTACGGCATAGCCGCGCCCATGCGCGAAATGCAGGCACAGGTATTGTTCGACTGCAAAGCGCGCACGGAACTGGCGCTCGAACACGGTGGAGCCGGCGGCGTGGTCCTGGCTTTCGTACAGGCGCGCATCCTTGGCCGACATCGGCGGTGCCGCCCAGTAGTCGCGCAGCAGCGGCGTCGGGCCGAACTGGAACCAGTCGCTCAGGTGGAAGGGCAGCCGTTCGAACATGCTTGGATCGAGGGTGAAGAAGGACGAGGCCAGCAGGCGGTCGCGGCCGTCGTCGAGGGCAAGCTGCTCGCGGTAATAGTCGATGAAGCCGCCATGCTCGAGGCAGCAGTCGGTGCGCAGCTTGGCCGCATACGGGGTCTCGACCGCGGCCAGCCCGGCGCGCGTGCTCAGCAGCTGGCGGTTGATGTTGTTGGCCTTGCTGTCGCCGAGTTTCAGTGGTGCCAGGCCGCCCGGGTCCGGACTCTCCACCACCGCATCCACCTGCAGCCCCGGCGGCAGTTCGGTGCCGGCCCAGGTGGACAGGACGATGCGCGCCCCCGGCAGCACCTTGCGCGTGAGCCGGATATTACGCGCAAAGTCGTCGTGCTCGCGCGTGACATACGGTTTGACGGCGCCCTGGAATACCAGCGTGATGTCAGTGGTCTTCATGGGCGCGCCAGTCCTGTGGTTGCGTGCTCGATCGATCCGGCTGGCTGCCCGCTTGAGCACCGGGCTGCGTACCCGATTCGCTGCCTGGCTGATCGATCAGCTGAGCGCTCAGCTGATCTATATAGCGGCGTAGCGGCGCATCGGGCCGCCGCGGCACGCGCTTGACACCGTACAGCCCGTGGCGGTCGAACACGCGCCATTTGCCGTGGCCATCGGACAGCCACTCGTAGGGTGCCAGCGCCTCGGCACGGTCGTGGGCAATCCGCTCGACCCAGCCGCGGTCGATGCGATGGAAGCCGGAACGGATCATCAGGAATTCCAGTGCCCGCCGCGGCAGCCAGCGCGCATCGCCGCGGCGCCCGATGAACGGGTCGACCACGGCCAGCACGCGCCAGAACACGCGGTCGAAGCGGTGCACTTCCGAAAACACGTAGGGCGTGCCGGCGACCACCGCACTGCAGGCATGGGCGATCGTCGACAGCCACACTTCCTCGCGCGGATACGGCACCGGCGCCGGCTGGCGCGCGGCGTGCTTGACGATGTCGGCGATCTCGTAGAGCAGGGCGGCGTCGTAGCTCGATCCTTCGACCTGGGACCCGAGCGCTGGCGCATCGCCGAGGCGCTTGCGCAGTGCCAGCAGCGGCTGGTCGCCCAGCGCCGCCGCGGCAAAGCGCCAGCGGCTGCCCGGCCGGATCGGGCGCCGGTGCAGGAAGTTGCCGTCCTTGTCGAGGTGACTGCCCAGGCCGTGCCGCACCAGCATGTCGTTCGAGGAGTGCAGGCAGATCCGGGTGCAGGCCGGTAGCTGGCGCCGGATCCAGGCGATGTTGGCCAGGTGCGCCAGCAGGATGTTGCCCCAGCCGGTCGCCAGGCGCTGCGGATTGACGACGGCATTGGCGCAGCCGCCGGCCGCCAGCGCGGCTTCCAGCTGGGCCGGCGTGAAGCGGGCATCGGCGGAGACGTGCAGCACTACCTGCGCCGCCGGCAGGAAGGCGGCGAAGTTGGCCAGCTGCCCGGCGATCACGGCGGGACGCGTGTGCACGGGCAGCGAGAGGCAGATCAAGGCAGGCTCCGGTGCGAGGCCACCAGTGCGCCGTATTCGGCCGGGGTGCCGGCGAAATGCACGCGGCTGGCCGGCGCTTCGTCGTACACGATGTGGCGTCCGGCGTCGATCAGCGTGTTGTACAGCGGCGCCACGTACAGTTCGCCCCAGCGTTCCAGGTAGGCGGACGGGTCGTGCAGGGCCACTTCGCAGGCAGCGGCAAAATCGGCGGCGCGCGCAAAATAATACAGGCCGGTACAGCACAGGCCCGAGATGCGGCGTTTTTCGGCGGTTTCGGCGACGCGCCGGGTGAACGAAGCGGCCGGGCGCACGAACGACCAGTGCTCGCCGGGCGCATGCACGACGTCGAGATAGCCGTCGCTGTGCGCCGCATCGAGGGGAAAGCGGTAGCCGGGACGGATGGTGTCGATGTTGAAGATCAGGATCGCGTCGCTGGCGGGACAGCCGGCTTCGCGCAGCCCGAGCAGCACGGTTTCGGCCTGGCCGCGCGTGGGCGCGGCCAGCGTGACGACGCGGCGGTCGGCGATGCCCAGGCGTTCGCACTCGGCGCCGATGAACGCTTCGGCGCTGCAGCCGGCGCGCGCCACGAACAGGAAGCGTTCGCTATCGAAATAACGTTCGAACGAGCGCATGCAGCAGGCGAACAGCGACTCGCCCTGCAGCGGCAGTTCGTACTTGGGGCGGTCGTAGCCGGCTTCACGGAAGCGCCGGCTCTGGCCCGCCATCGGGATGACGATCATCGGATTTCCATTCCAGGTAGAGCCTGATGCCGTTCGCCATCAGCGCCTGCTGGCGCCGCGGGTCGTCCGCATGCAGGGGAAGCATCGACAGGAACAGCAGCACCATCGCCGGATGGCACTGCCACTGCGCGGGCCGCTGCCCGGCGAAGGACGTCGCGGCGAACAGGCGCTGCACCGCCATGCAGCGTTCGGACAGGACGCGGAACTGCAGGGCATGGCCCTCGGCCCGCAGCAGATAGAAGCCGGCGACGATGAAGTCGTACAGCCCCAGCACCGAATGGGCCAGCTTGCCGAGGTCGTAGCGCAGGTCGCCGAAGCGGGCCGGACGGCCGAGTGCATCGGTGCCGCGCGGGTCGACCATCTTGACGCGGCCGGCGCGGAAGTCGAACAGGATATTGCTGAAGCAAAAGTCCCCATGCAGGAAGGCCGGCACCGGCGGCGCCGCCAGCAGGGCCGTGCCGGCATGCGCGGCGATCTCGCGCAGCGACGGTGCCGGGCGCTCGTTGAGAGTCCAGGGCGCGTCCAGGTCGACATCGGCCTGCCCGGCATAGGCCTGCAGGCGCTCCAGGGTCTTGCCGACCCAGGTCTGGTGCAGCATGTCTTCGTCCAGCCGGACAGCGTCCGGCCGGGCGGCGTCCGGCTGCGCTGCCGCTGGCGCGCTCGGCGCTGGTGGCGCGGCCGCCAGGCTGCCGGCCGTACGCAGGTAGGCGTCGCAGGCGCGGAAGATGCGGTGCCAGACGCGCTCGGGCAGGCGGCCGAACACGTACAGCTCGTTCAGCGCGGCCAGGTGCAGGTATTCGAGCTGGTAGGCACAGGCGCCGCCGTTGCCGTCGTCCGCCGTGGTGCGGCAGATGTAGGGTGCCAGGTAGGGCTTGATTTGCGCCGGCGCCTGCTCGAACCAGCTGGCCTCGGCCATGATCTTGGCGCTGTCGCTGCCGGATTTGGTGACCACGCCGTCCGCCACCCGCAGCTGGTTGAAATGGCGCTGGGTGGTGATGATGCGCTTGGAATCGAAATAGGTGTGCACGTGGCCGAAGTCGAGCCAGCGCGACACCGTCCAGTGCGCCAGTCCGCCGACGGCGCGGTCGTAGGCGCGCACGGCGGCGATGAAGTCGTCGGTCGTCTCGAGCTGGGTGCGCAGCAGGCCGGCGTCGGCAAACGAGAACAGCCCGGTCCAGGTGCCGCCCGGTTGGCCACTGGACGGCGCCTCCTGGTACCAGTCGTAGTACTCGTCGGTGTGGCCGACCGCCAGCCAGTCGCTGCCTTCGCGCAGCGGATCGGTAATCAGGGTGTCGCCGTACAGGATGTCGAGCGGGCCGGCGGCACCCGTCGGCGGGACGACCTCGAGGAATTCGCGCACGGCGGCCCCCAGCGCCGCGCCCGGCGTGGTGCGCAGCACGTCGACGCGGTGCTCGCGCAGCCACAGCGTGTCGGCTTCGTCGAGGCGGAAGTCGTCGGGCACCGTCAGGCAGACACGCTCGTGCAGGCGGCCGAACTGGCCGATCTGGTAGGTGTACAGGCGGCGGTTCCCGACCGGCAGGAAGGCAGGGGGGATGCGCCCGAACTCGGCCGCGAGTTCGCTTTCGACGTAGGCGCCCGAGGTGATGAGCAGCATTCAGGCACCGGCCTTTTCGGCGGCAAGCAGGGCGTGGATGGCCGGCAGCGAATAGCGCAGGAATTCCGATGGCCGGATCGACTTGTCGTCCACGTAGAAGCCCTCCAGGCCGTACCACGGTTTGCCGACGTAGATTTCATCGAAGGGGACGTCGTGCCGGTCCAGCCAGCCGAGGATGGCCGGCAGCGTGTGCGCATTGATCTTGCCGATGTTGCCGTCGAAGGTGCGCATGTTGCGGCTGGTGCTGATGACGATGTCGAAGCCGTTGGCGCGGTATTCGCGCAGGCGCGCGATCAGCGCCAGGTTGGGCAGCGCGTGCGCATAGCGGGCCGGCGCCGGCTCGGGGGAGGCCGTGACGGGCGTCGCCACGCCGGGCGTCGCTATGTCAGCGGGCGCCGTCAGCGCGATGGTGTCGTCGAGGTCGATGATCAGTCGTTTCATGCGCCGAGCATAGCCCGCACAAACTGGTGCTTTGCTGATCCACATCTATCGTGCTCGATCAAAGCGCGGACGCATCGATTTCCGTGACCTGGCCGTGTTCGAGGCGCAGGAAGCGGCTGCAATAGCGTTTCAGGGCGGCGTTGTCGTGCGAGGCGAACACGAAGATGCTGACGGTGGAAATCAGGGATTCCATGCGCTGCGCCGCCTTTTCCTGGAATTCGGCGTCGCCGGCGCCGAAGACCTCGTCCACCAGCAGGATGTCGGGCCGGGTGGATGTCGCCACCGCGAACATCAGGCGCGTGGCCATGCCGGCCGAATAGGTGCGCACCGGCAGGCCGAGGAAGGGACCGAGCTGCGTGAAGGCCTCGATGTCGTCCATGCGCGCGCGGATCTCGCCCTGGTCGATCCCCATCAGCAGGCCCATGCGCTGGATGTTTTCGTAGCCGCTCAGTTCGCCGTCCATGCCGGCGCCGAGCTCGAACACGGTGGCAATGCGGCCGCTGCGCCGTACGCTGCCCCGGGCCGGCTGGTAGACCCCGGCCATGGTGCGCAGCAGGGTGCTCTTGCCGGCGCCGTTGTGGCCGATCAGGCCGACCGCGTCGCCGTCGTGCAGCGTGAAGCTGACGTCGCGCAGCGCGGTGACGATCTGCACGCCCGACGCTTCGCGCTCGATGCGCCCGCCGGTGGAAATGCTCACCAGGCGCGAGCGCAGCGACTTGGCGCGCACGTCGTAGACCGGGTATTGCACGGTCACATCGTGGAATTCGAGCAGGGCCATGGCGCGATCCGCTCACAGCCAGTAGGCGATGCGGTCGCGCTTGGCATTGAACAGCCACAGCGTGAACAGCCAGCCCGCCAGCGCCAGCAGGCAGGTGGTCAGTACCACGAAGCCGGGCGGCGCCGTGCCCAGCAGCGGATAGCGCACGATCTCGATCAGGTGGCTCAGCGGATTGAACCAGATGAAATGGCCGTTGAAGGGCAGGTAGCTGGGCCGGTAGAACACCGGACTGAGGAACATCAGCAGCGGCATTGCTGCATTGACCACGTATTCGAGGTCGCGGAAGCGCGCCCCCAGCATCGACAGCAGCAGGCTGATCCAGAGCAGGTTGACTGCCACCAGTGCCAGGCAGGGCACGGCCAGCAGCGTGGCCCAGGTGAGCGGCAGCCGGAAGATCAAGAGCACGGCGACCAGCACCGGCAAGTTGTGCAGGAAGTTGATCAGGTGCTTGAGCACCATCTGGATCGGCGGCATCGACAGCGGGACGCTGAGGTTGCGCAGGATCGCGCTCTGGCGCCAGTAGGTGGTGGTGGCTTCGCCGATGCAGCCGCTGAGCAGCTGCCACATGATCAGCCCGGCGGTGAGCGAGGGCACGAAGCTGGCGCGGTCGATGTGCAGCAGCTCGCTCCACACCAGGCCCAGGCCGAGGGTGCCGGCGGCAGTGCCGAGCGTCATCCAGAACGGGCCCAGCACGCTCCTGCGGTAGCGCGCGCGCAGGTCGCCGGCGGCCATGAAGGCGATCACGTGCAGCAGCCGGATCGCGCGGCCGAGGTCGCTCAATGCCGGGCTGCCGGCGCCGGGGCCGGGATTGCGTTCAGTCAGGAACATGATATGCAGGCAGGGTGGCTGAAGCGCAGATTGTCCGGGAGCCTCGGCAGCGCCGACTGATCTTGCGCAATCCGGCTCGATTCCGCTGCAACCGTCCAGCAGCCGGACGCTCTGAACTCATGTGCGCCCCGATGCTTGCGATGCTTGATTTGGAGAAAAGGCAATGAGCGACTACCTGAAAAAGTATGCGAGCATGCAAAAGCTGTTTTACGACGAACCGTCCCAGACGGTCGAGGACCTCGTCGGCAATTACGATTATCACGAGAATTTCCCGTACGAGACCCATCTGCTGCACCGCTACGGCGACATCCGCAAGCCGGTGCTGGCGGATCCGGCGCGCGCGCGCGGCTTCGAGATCGGCTGCGGCGAAGGGCGCATGATCCGGCGCATGGCGCGCCTGCTGCGCCAGGTCGACGGCGCCGACATCGCCGAAAAAATGGTGCGCGCCGCGCGCTCCCGTACGCCCGGTTCGGAAATCTTCCTCAGTGCCGGCACCGACTGCGGCGGCGCGCCGTCCTCGAGCTACGATTTTGCCTACTGCACGATCTCGTTGCAGCACATCTGCGTGCACGATACCCGCGCCGCCATCCTCGACGACATCGTGCGCATCCTGCGTCCGGACGGCTGCGCCACGCTGCAGTTCTTCTTTTCCAGGTACTACCCGTACTGCCGCACCGCGGCGCCGCCCGCCAACGAATCCTTCCTGCTCGACGTGCACCACCTCGACCGCCTGCACGCGCGCTGGTTCGAGAACCGCTGGGATGCGGCCGGCACCAACAGCGTGTGCGACGTCGCCTTCGGCACCCAGGACATCCCCGAGGTGGTCGGCGATTTCAGACGCTGGTTCGGCGAGGTCGAGGTGTGGTTCCACGACATCTCGATCGGCCGGCCCGATTCGCGCGGCAACGGCCGGCCGCGCATCCTGCCCGAAGTCCATCCGAACTGCCACGGCTGGGAAGATGCCTGGTTTACGCACATGGCCTTCTTCCACTTGCGAGAGCCGCGCAAATGAAGACGGCGGCCGTGGAAGCCAGCTGCTGCATCGTCTGCTACCACAACCCGCCGGACCAGGTGGAGCGGCTGCTGGCCAGCGTCACCATGGCCAGGCCGGCCATGCTGGTGTACCTGATCGACAATTCGCGCACCGACGCGCTGCGTGCCCTGGCCGGGCGCGCCGGCGCGGTCTACCGCCACCAGCCGGACAATCCGGGCTATGCGCGCGCCCACAACTGGGCCTTGAACGCGGCGGCCGCCGCCGGCAGCCGCTACCACCTGGTGCTGAACCCCGACGTGCAGATGCCGCTGGACGGCATCGGCAAGCTGCTCGCCTACATGGTAGCCCACCCCGACGTCGGCCTGGTGGCCCCGCGCGTGCATTATCCGGATGGCCGCCTGCAGCCGCTCTGCAAATTGCTGCCGCACCCGCTGGAACTGGCGGTACGCCGCTTCTTTCCGCTGCTGCACCGATCGAGCGGGCGGCTGGCACGCTACGAACTGCACGGCAGCGGCTACAGCCAGGTGATGGATGTGCCGGCGCTGTCCGGCTGCTTCATGCTGATGCGGGTCGAGACCGTGCTGCGCGTCGGCCTGTTCGACGAGCGCTTCTTCCTGTATTTCGAAGACGTCGACCTGTCGCGCCGGGTCGGCCGCGTGGCGCGCACGGTGTTCGTGCCGCACGTGGCCATCGTCCACAATTATGGGCGCGGCTCCTACCGCAACTGGCGGCTGCTCTGGCACCACATGGTGTCGGCGGCGCGCTATTTTAATAAGTGGGGGTGGGTGCGCGATCC
>JGI20283J13201_100086_pt1 | contig 42131 bp, 40 predicted proteins | sample Plalitdecfosmids_FD_13201 | JGI IMG/M metagenome (IMG submission 13201)
CGTTGAGTACCGGCAGAATCACTTTTTCAACCTTGCGCGGAGATCACTTACGGGGATGCTCATCATCCTGCCAACTGGTTTGCCATTGCGGTAACTGATTACCCTCATCAAAGCCGCGTCCTTAGGCACCTTCAGCTTTTGTGTATAAACAGGATAATAATTGTCCGGGTAAGAATTGTCAAAACTGTAGTGCAGTTGCAGTCCGTCAATTTCAGGAACCAGTTCAACCAGCAGGCTGGCACTGTCTCCTGACACGTTGATGGATGGGTCGTACAGGGCCGGACTGTATTTCACGCGGGCGCTGTCCAATCGCACAAACTGCTGCTCCACCCGGTTGATAAAGTCGGGCCAGTTGCGTTGTGACGCGGGAGACCATAACGCTTCAGCAAGTGCAAATGCGCGCGGCCAGATCATGTACTGCACCTGGCGGAAATTATAAACCTGTTCGGTCCAGAGATTGCCTTGTCCTCCCAGGATATACTTCGGATCTGTGCCATCAGGCAGTGGTTCAAAACCGTAGACGGTTTTTAAACGCAGCGATGCATATACCGGTGGTTCCATTGATTTATCGCTTTGCATATAGTCAAGATAAACATGACTCACCGGCGTCATAATCACATAGTGACCCTGTTTTGCTGCTTCCGCGCCTTCCTTCATACCATGCCAGCTCATCACCACTGCATCATCCGGCGTACCTCCTGCCATGATCTCATCCCAGCCAATCACCTTTTTTCCTTTTGATTTGATAATTTTCGCAACACGTTTTGAAAAATAGCTTTGCACTTCATCCAGGTTTTTCAGTTTCTCCCGTTGCATGAGTTCCTTCACGGCATCCGATTTCTCCCAGAAGTTGCGGGCTGCTTCATCGCCTCCCATATGGATATACTCAGCAGGGAAGAGTTCCGCTACTTCTGTAAACACCTTATCAAGGAATTCATAGGTTGCTTCACTGGCAGGACAAAGATTATTATCTGCAAGACCGTAGAAGTGCCCGCTGGGAGGCCATTCCATCAGTTTTTCGCCCGAGTTTACCGGATGGCTGCCGGGTGTACATGCAAGTTCCGGATAGGCTGCGATGGCTGCCATGCTGTGGCCTGGCACATCGATTTCCGGGATTACAGTGACGAATCTTGCTTTGGCATAACTGATCACGTCACGTGCCTGATCCTGCGTATAAAAACCTCCGTACGTTTTTGGTTCGTCGGGTGAAGGCACAGACATATCGCCAAAGGTGCCTGTCTTTTCAGGCCGCCATGCACCTACTTCCGTCAGCCGGGGCAGGCTTTTTATTTCAAGACGCCAGCCCTGGTCATCTGCAAGATGCCAGTGCAGTACATTCATCTTGTACTTTGCCATCTGGTCTATAAACATTTTCACTTCATCAACGGTAAAGAAGTGGCGGGCGACATCGAGCATCAGGCCACGCCATGCAAACCTCGGACTATCGCTGATCTTTACGAATGGTACAGTCCATAATCGCGACACGGTCGATTGCGATTCTATGTCGGGTGGGAGCAGCTGCAACAGGGTCTGCATACCGTAGAAAATTCCTGCTTCTGTCTTTGCGGTGAGTGCAATACCGGTGCCGGCAGCGGACAATTCATATCCTTCATCGCCTGTCTTCAATGATGGGTTCACCACAAAGCGGATACCGGTGGTGGCCGTGCCGGTTGCGACAGTAGTCCGGTAGAGAGATGAATGATTTAATGCTTTGCAGAACATTGCTGCAAGATCCCTTGCACCAGTGCTTCCGGTGACACGAATCACAGCCGTGGCAGGGATCGTATATCTTCCTTCTGACGCTATGGATGCTGATGCAGGAGCGGGGATCACCATATTGGTGGTGCGCTTCTTCTGTTGCTGGGAAAAACAGTTGACGAAGCAACAGATCAGGAAGCAGGCAGGTACGATTCTTTTCATATTGTAATTGTGTGCTGTAAGATAAATCAAATACGTGCTCCTCTGTTTGCAGGGATCAACTTAAAAAAGTATTTTTCCGTGCGGATACGACCCCTGCCACCACCATTCCAGGATCTTTCCGAGCCATCCATGATCATTCGAACCAGTGCAGTTGCACTTCTTCTTTTCGCGGGCCTGTGCGTCTCCGGCCAGCAACCTGGTCATTATTCCTTTCCCAAGGATGATTCGCTCCTTACGCGCACCTATGCGGATGTTTCAGTCGCGAAGAAAAAGCAGTTGCTCAATGCGATCGGGAAAGAAAATGCCAAAGATTACCGGACCGTGTATGATATGCAGTTTGAAGACATTACTGAATTGTGGTCTTCAGGCCGGGCAATCACTTCCAGCCCTATGCACCCATACCTTCAGTCAATAGTGCAACGCATCCTGCAATCAAATCCTGAACTCAAGGGTAATGATGCAAGGATTGTTTTCTCGCGCGACTGGTGGCCCAATGCCGTAAGTATGGGTGACGGATCAATTGCAGTCAATGCAGGACTGGTAACCCAGATGGACAACGAAGCCGAGATTGCGTTCGTGATCTGCCATGAGCTTGCACATTATTATCTCGAGCATACCCAGAAACGGATCAGGACCCTTGTGACCATGAGCAACACCGAGGAATTCAAAAACCAGGTGAAGCGTCTTTCAAAAGAACAGTACCGTGTGAATGAGCAGTACACACGCCTGCTGCGTGATCTTTCATTTAATACACACAGGCACAGCCGGGATAACGAAACTGAAGCCGACCGTTATGCGGTACATTTCCTGAAACGTTCCGGTTATAGTGCAGGTGCGGCCGCCACCTGCCTCGCGCGGCTTGATCACGCGGATGACAGTCTCTTCGCGTCGCCGATCCATCTTGAGCGCGTGTTTAATTTTACCAGTTATGCATTCAACCCGGCGTGGATCAGGGAAGAATCGACTATATTTTCTTCTATGTCTGCTGCTGACTCGCCAGTGACGCAGGCGGAAAAAGATTCGCTTAAAACCCATCCCGACTGTACAATGCGTATTGCATTGCTTGCTGATTCACTTGATGGGGCATCCGGAGGGAATAACTTCCTGGTGGACTCAAACTATTTTGTACAACTGAGAACTGACCTGTCACTCGAGATCATCCAACAGTGCTACCGTGACGAGCAATACAGTCGCAACCTGTATTATTCACTTGTGTGGCTTGGTGGTCACCCCGATGATCCAATCGCTGTCTATAACATTTCACGTACGCTCAATGAAATTTTTGAGCGGCAGCGTGATCACGAACTGAGATCAACCATGGATAAAGAAAAAAGGACTTATCCTGCGGAGTATAACAGGCTGCTTCGCATGCTGAATAAAATCCGTCTCACCGAACTCGGGAATCTCGCTTACTACTTTGCAAGGCAATACCAGCCTGTGATGCAGGGCTATCCCGATTTTAAAAAGGAACTGAACAGGGCTATACAAAACAAACAATAACAGGCTTTGTCCAATCATCATCCAAACAAACACTAATGAAAAAAACATGTCTCGTCCTTTTATTATCCCTGCTTCTGTCCCCGGTGCTGTTCGCGCAGAACATCGCGCTGGAAGGCGTAGTGAAGGCAAGCCTGCGGGATGCAGATGCCATCCGCGAGGGTGGTGAAGTAAAGGGATATTATTTCTTTTATGTCAGCGACAAGATCGACAAACGAACCAACGAGTATTCGCTGCGTATTACTGACCAGAACCTTTCCGTGCTCAAGGATATCAAGTTCCAGGATTCAAGGGATGTGCGGGTGCTTGAGTCATCATTTAACGGTACCGATCTCATCTTCCTTTTTTACAATTCAAAAGAAAGGACGTTTGAATACCAGACATACGGCGCCGATGGGAAAAAGAAATTTACCTACAACCGGGAGCTATCGAAGAAAGAAGTGAAATACCTCGCTGCAACATACCTGACCGACGATGATGAGCAGGTGTATAAAGGTCTTTATCCTGTGGAAGGTGAAGGGTTTATTTCCAACATGCCAAGCCGGGAAGATAAGGACTTCACGTTTCAGCTTGATTTCTTTTCTACCATCAAAAAGCGCCAGTGGACGTACATTCCGACCGATGGCGGCAAGCGTTTCGTCGGCGATTATCTGGGAACAGCAAACGGCGTAGTGTACGTGGAAGTATTGAAATATGGTGGTGGCATGGACCAGAAACCGGATTCCTACCTGCTCGGACTGAGCAAGGAAACTGGCAAGGTACTTTTTGAGAATCCTACTGATAATGCGAAGTATCGTTTTTATCCAGGCAGCATGAACGTGGTGGGCGGCAAGTCATACATCTTTGGCGAATACTTTGAAGCCAACGCAAATATCATCAAGGATAAGTCGCTCGGTTTTGCTTTCCTCCAGGTTGATGAGAAAGGAAAGATCGTCAGCGAGAAATACAATAGCTGGGATCTGCAGCTTGGCAAATTCCTGGACGTAAGTTCGAAAGGACGTATCGCTGATTTCGGATACATGTATGTCCACCAGATAGTACAACTGGCCGATGGCGATGTGTATGCAATCGGCGAGGGTTACCGCAAGACAGCGAGCGCACTTGGTATTGCTTCACAGATGCTTGGTGGCGCTGGTGTAGCTGCGATCAAGATTAAAATTACTGACCTCATCATGATCCATTTCGATAAGGACTTCAATGTAAAGGGTGCAAAGATTTATCCGAAGAGTGATAATCCGATCGAACTCCCGCAGGGTGCAGGTTTCGCAAGTGGCCCGCTGCTTGCCAAGTACATCAAGTATAACTATGGCGGATTTGATTATGAGTATACGCAGATCAACAAGGACCATACGGCGTTCTCGGTATGCTATTCAGATTACATCAAGGATAAGGAAAAAGATTACAAGGGGCGTACGTTTAACGCTATCAGTTATAATGACGGTAAGTTTACGCAGGATATGATACCTACTAAAACAAAGGCTTCCAAATCGCGCGTACTGCCTGCTCAGCAAGGCCAGGTGCTGATTATGGAATACTTTAAAAAGGAAAAAAGACTTGCAGGGCATTTTGAGAAACTCAATTAATTGCCGGCTGAAGCTCCGGGAGTGAAATGGATGGTAAGACCTGACAGGCATCAGACCCGGTCAAAGCTGATGGGTTGATTTCATTCCCTTAGTTCAGGCGGGGAAATTGCCGCTAGTTCGGGCGGAAATTACCGCAAAGACATAAAAAAAGCACCGCTGTGATGGCGGTGCTTTTTTTATGTTGATGACCTTTTATCCGGGCATCCGGGAAATATATTTCTCGATTTGCTTGATCTGGTCAACGATCTGCGGTGTGGTCGGTTTCAGTGCTTTAGCACGGCGGAAAAAATCCTTTGATGCGCGGAACTCACGTTTGTTCATCATGATACTGCACATCTGCAGGTAAGCAGCTGCTTCATTCTCTTTATCCGGGAGTCCTTTCCGGAGTGCCTGCCTGATGTAGCTTTCGGCCTGGCGGATATCATTCTTCTGCATTGAAAGCATGCCCATCTGCAGGAGGCTTGCACCCTCTGCTTCCTTCATTGGCATACCGAGTTCAAGGCCTTTCTTCATCATTTTTTCAGCACCATCAAAATCCTGTTTCATCATGGCGATGTTTCCCTTCAGTGTGAAATACACCGAGCGGATCGGTTTGTAGAGCAGGTTTGGGAACTGGATCGAGTTCAGCACTTTTTCTGCGCCATCCATATCGCCATTTTCCATGAACTCCTGGATAAGGCGAAGTGGTCCGAAGAAAAAGTGTCCGAGTACGAGGATCACGCCAACGAGGTACAGCGGGAACGCGGGCCAGAACCCAGCGGCAAAATTGATATAAATACCCAGTGCGATGAGCGCGAGGCCGATCCACAGGCGGTATTTGATTAACAGGTTATAAAACTTCATTGCTCTTTGATTTAGTCCTTTTAGACGGACCGCAAATGTAGGTGATTTCCGGTGGCTGGCTGCCATCCAGGCCGGGAATATGGGCTCACTGGCGTGCGTCGTTTATTTCCAGCCAGTAGCCGTCAGGATCCTTGAAATAGATCTGTTTCACTCCATCCACACGCACGGTGACTGACGAAGATTTGCCGGCCCAGTCTTCGTACGGAACACGCGCTGCTTCAAGCTTTTTGATAAACTGGTCGACTGATTCCACGGTAAAACACAGATGGCCGTTTTTATCATGTTCAGCAGCCTTGAGTGCTCCGCTGATAAGATGGAGGTGGGCCCGCGGACCAACAGAAAACCATGTATGGCGGCCGTCGTGGAATGGTTCCGGGATGGTGTCAAGTCCGACGATGTTTTTATAAAATCCGGTTGATTTTCCCAGATCCGTCACGTAGACGGCAATATGGTTCAAAGACACTTTGGGTTTATCCTGCGCTGCTGCGTGCAGGCTGGCGGAAAAGAAAGCGAAAAGTAACAGGGGACGAACAGACATAAATGGCATTTGGTGCAATTTAGCCACTCTCTGCCGGTTAGCGAACCGGCCGGTTGAAATCATGGAAAAAGGGTAGGTGTGACCGCGGGCAGGGTCGTTGATTTGCAGGGTGCGAACCCTTTCAGTAAATTCCATGATGCGAAAACCAACCCTGCTGCTGCTTTGCCTGCTGCCAGCCGTTGCTGTGACCAGTCAGCAAATCATGAACCTTGACAGCCTGTTAAAGCTGGTGCCACGCTCAAAAAATGATACGAATGCAGTCAACCTGTATATAAATATCGGCCAGCAGTATGAGAATAATGAGCCCGCAACAGCAAAGGCTTGGTACCAGTCATCGCTCGACCTTAGCCGTCAGATCGGCTACTCTGGCGGTACCATCCGGGCCATTTCGAACTATACATATATTCTGAATATGAAAGGGCTGTATGATTCTTCGCTTGTGCTGAACAGCCAGGCTGTGGCGATTGCCCGTCAAACCAAGGATCCGCTTAGTCTTGCAAAAGCTCTTTTCAACACAGGCACTTCTTACAGGATGTTATCGCAGTTTGACAATGCAATCCGTTTTTATGATGAAGGCGGCCGCATTTTCGCCGGGATGGGAAATGAAATGCTGGTGGCGCAGTCGTACGACCTGATCCAATCCCTGTACTCACAACTACACCAGTTTGAAAAAGGGGTGGAGTATGGTGAAAAAGGGCTTGCGCTGATGCGTTCGTCAGGGAACAATTCCCCCATGCTCGGCTCCACGCTCATCAACCTGGGCGGCAATTATGTTTCATTAAGGATGTTTGATAAAGCGCAGCAGGTGTTTGATGAAGCGTTATCGCTGAGTGAGCGCACCGATGATAAGAACCTTGCGATGTCAGCTTACCTGAACCTTGGCGACCTGCTTATCCAGAAGGGCCGGTATGAACTCATCCGCCCGTATATGGAGAAGGCGCTCGTGCTGGCAAAGGATCTCGAAAGCAGCGAAAGTGAAGCGATAGCATTGAAGGGTCTTGCATTTTATTATCTCCATCGGCGGGACCTGGTAAAGTCGGAGCAAAATGCGAAGCAGGCGCTTGCCTTAACGCTTGAATACGGGCTGAACAGCCAGCGGGCTGCATTGTACACCCACTTTTCAAATCTTGCCTATGCAAATCGTGACATGGAACTGGGAGAATATTATGCAATACGTGGTTCACAACTGACCGATTCCCTGCTGAACGAAACGATCGCAAGGAGTACGGTCGAACTTGAACAGAAATATGAAGCAGAGAAAAAACAACTGCAGATTGTAAAACTTGAAGTAGATAAAAAAGACCAGCAGTACCAGATCAGCAGGAAGGATATGCTCAATGCACTGCTGATTGCAGGTGCGGTGGTGCTGGTCGTGTTGCTGCTGTTACTGTACCGCAACTACCAGCAGAAGCAGAAGCTGCAGCAGCAGCGGATTACGGAGCTTGAGGCAGAGAAGCAGCTTGCGGCAACGGAAGCGGTTCTGAAGGGAGAGGAGATTGAACGGACAAGGCTGGCGCGCGACCTGCATGATGGATTGGGCGGGATGTTATCCGGCATAAAATATTCGTTAAACACTATGAAAGGAAATATGATTATGACCCCTGAAAACGCGCAGGCTTTTGAGCGAAGCATTGATATGCTTGACAGTTCAATCAAGGAAATGCGGCGCGTTGCGCACAACATGATGCCTGAAGCACTGGTCAAATTTGGTCTGGACGAAGCGTTGAAGGATTTCTGTAATGATGTGAACCAGACTGGCGCCATTGCGGTGACCTATCAATCGATCGGACTTCGGGAGACAGCAATAGAACAGACAACCGCGATTACGATTTACCGCATTGTGCAGGAGCTTATCAATAACACGATGAAACATGCGGCTGCAACAAATGCGCTGGTGCAGGTGACAAGAACGGATGGACTTATTTCCGTAACGGTGGAAGATGATGGAAAGGGATTTGATACTGCGATACTGGAACGTGCGAAGGGTATTGGCTGGAGCAATATCCAGAACCGGGTTGAATTCCTGAAAGGGAAAATGGATGTCAGTTCACAGGAGGGCAAGGGTACATCGGTACTGATCGAGATAGCGCTGCGTTGACCCGGTGTGTCTGCAGACGCGTTGATCACTGCGCACAACACGCGAGCAGACCATGTGATGACACCGGGAAACAGCTTTAAGTTGATTGCATGGCGTTTGCTTTATCGAGTTGTTCGAGGAACCTGTTCGCATTTGCAAGATGTAGTTCCTTTTTAGCAGCGGGCATTTTGTCAAAGGTCTTGCTCAGCATTCCGAGTCTTGGGTTCTGCTTAAAAAAATCTGCATGCACTGACATGAATCGCCAGAACAGTCCGTCCCAGATCTCCTGCCATGGTCCTTTCTTCCAGTTGCCCATCTTCATAAGATAGTTGCTGCCACTGATGTAGGGCTTGGTAGTCATGAGTCCCCCATCGGCAAACTGCGTCATGCCGTAGGTATTTGGTACCATCACCCAATCATAGGCATCGATGTACATTTCCATAAACCACCGGTATACTTCATCCGGATCGAACTCGCAGAGCAGCATAAAGTTTCCCATCACCATCAGTCGCTCGATATGATGCGTATAACTATTGTCAAGCGCTTTGCGGATTACCACATCTACCGGTTCGATACCGGTGGTACCATTCCAGAAACTGGCGGGGATTTTTCGTTTGAATCCCCAATAGTTGGTGGTCCGTTGTTTAACCCCTTCACGCATGTATACGATATGAATGTATTCACGCCATCCAAGTAACTGGCGTGTGAATCCCTCAACCGTGTTGATTGCCAGTTTGTGTGTGTCGGCATATTCAAGCGCTGCATCAAGCACCTGTGCCGGGGTGAGAAGGCCGGTATTCAGCATGGGTGAGAGGCACGAATGGAACAGTACTCCTTCGTTCGCAACCATTGCGTCTTCATAGGCACCGAATAGTGCAAAGCGTTCATGGAGGAATTGCTGCAGCCATGTGTCGGCTTCCGCATGTGTGACGGGGAAAAATCCGTTGCGTCTGTAGAAGGGCGGATCGCAGGTGCCGTAGTTGTCAGCGAAGCTTTTATTTACGTATTCAATGGCAGCAGGCACATACTTGCGATTCAGTGGAAGTGTTACCGGCGTGACGGGCTGGTCTTTTGGCATTCGCAGGCGGTTGTCTGCATCAAATGACCACCTGCCACCTACGGGAGATTGATCAGCGTGGAGAAGGATCCGTCTTTTTTTCCGCTGCGCGATGTAGAAGTTTGTCTGGAAGTAGGTGGCGGTGCGGTCAAAGTATTCGTTCGCATCGTCCATGCTTGTCATGAAATAAGGTGACTCATGTTCTTCGAGTGCAACATCGTTGGTTATCGCGGCCGCTTGCAGGCGTCGCTGGAGCCAGTCGTCATAAGGTTTTGCGTAATGGATTTTTTTGACCGCTTCACGCGCAAGCGATGCTATCAATTTTTTGATGGCTGATCGTGGGTCCCCGGATTCTATGTACTCAACACGTATTGCTTTTTTTGAGAGGTAGTCTGCGTAGTACTGCATGGAAGCCCTGTGGAGCAGGAGCTTTTTTTTGTTGAAATTGTATTGGGAAAAAAACAATTCTTCTTCAACGAGGTAGACAGTACTGTCAGGGCTGACAGCAGGATGATCGCGGAAAAGCTGGTGGGGGAAGATGATACAAGTGTTCTGCAGGTCGCTCCTCGGGGGCATTTCAGGGTTTTACGGCATGGTGCAAGAAGTGCGCCATTGCACGGTCAGCCTGAAATGGTTTAATTAAAACACCTGCGGGCTGGCAGGTGGTTAAACAGCATGGATATCGAGATCATATTTTCCGAGCAGGCCGGGAAGCCCGTTAACAGCAATCTTCATCTTTTTAACCTGGTTGTTGTCAGGGTCTATCTGAAAGTTGAATGAGGTCCTGAGATCTGCTTTATGGAGAACGGTCTGATCGAACAGTGTCTTGTCCAGGTCACACTGGTCGAACACTGCCTGAGTCAGATCCGCGTTGGTAAGATCAAGTTCCCGCAGTGAAGTTTTTGTAAATACTGTTTTCTTTAGTTTCATTTTGAAAAAAGAGGAGCAGTCGAGGGTGCATCTGTCGAAGCGCAGGCTTAGCAGGAACGGGTCCGCATGATCGAACCTTAATCCGAGCATCTTGCAGTTGACAAATGTCACGTTCCGCAGGGCGGTGCCTTCAATGACAGCAAGCGAGAGATTGCAGTCGGTGAACCTGCAATCGATAAAGATATTTGATGTCAGCTTCGACCCGGAGAAATCACAGTTGATAAAATCACACTGTTCGTATTCAGCGACCGGAGGAGGATTCGTCCTGAAATCTTCGCGTTCGTATTTCCTTCCTTCTATATATGCGTTGTCGTTCATACGATCTGCTTTGGAATGCTGAGTGTAAAAACCGTTTCTTCATCCGTTGACACTACGTCAAGTGTGCCGTGATGGGCACTGGCGATCTCCGAAGCGATGTACAGGCCGAGGCCAAGACCCTGTTTGTTGCCGCTACCGTCGCCCCTTGAAAACGGCTGGAACAGGCGATGCATGATGGCTGCAGGGATCCGTTTCCCTGCATTGCTGATGGACAATTTGAAAGATGACGGTGATGATATTGCCTTTACAACGATTGGCTTAACCGGATCACCATAGCTTAACGCATTGCTGAGCAGGTTGGAAAAAAGCTGGGTGATGCGTTTTGGATCGCAGTTAACGGGAACAGGCAGGTCAAACTGAAGATCGATCTCCCGGCCGGGCCAGACCACAATCATTTCATTGACAACATTGGTCAGCAGTTGTCCGAGGTTTGGTTCATCGATCCTGTCAAGGATGATGCCGCCGCCAAGGCGGCCGCTTGCAAAGTCAAGCATATTGCCGATGAGTCCGTTCATGCGGTATGATGAATCCTGGATGATGCGGGCGATCCGCTGACCCTGATCGCCAATAGGCATCGTCTGCAGGAGTTGGGCGCCATTGAGTGTTGCCTGCACCGGGTTCCGGAGATCGTGCCCGAGGATGGCAATAAATTGTTCCCTCAGTTCTGCCACAGTCCGTTCTTCACGAAGTGTCGATTCAACTGCACGGTGCTCTTCCAGTGCGCCGAGGTGAAAGGAAATGAGTTCTGCAAAGAGCTGGAACATGCCGATAGTCTCGGGAGTATTGACGATTGCGGGTTTCGGGTCAATGGAGCACAGGGTGCCGAAGAACGATCCGTCTTTCAGGAGGATGGGCACGGAGATATAACTCTGGAAGCCATACATCAGCGGTGTATGGTGTTTTGCAAAATATTCGTCATTGGCAACATGGTTGATCACAACCTGCTGGCCGGTCTGGCGGATCTCGTGGCAGATAGTCGTTTCGAGTTTAAGTTCGCCCCCTACCTGCAGGCCGAAATTGATTTCATCGCGAACAGCACAGGCAACCCATTGGTCATCTGTAACCCTTGCCACTGCTGCGAAACCCATCCCGGTGGTGCGGCATATGACCTCGAGTATTTTCGAAATAACGGGAATGCGGCTTACCGCATTGATATCGTCACCGATAGAAGTTTTGTAAACAACAGCCATGTATAAGTCTTAAGGTGTGCCCAGGTGGATGCTGGTTCGGGCAAAACGGTTGCGTCTGGTGTCCGGCCGGACGCGCCATGAGGCAGCAAATTTAAATTATTTCAGGATTGGGCCAAAATGAGTGATGGATGCGGGTTCAGATTAAAGTATAATAGTATCTGTTCAATGCCGGCAATCGGCATTTGCATCTTAAATTTGACAGGATTATACACCCCGCTTAAAATTTTACGATTGAAAAAGTTTTTGTCAGCCCTCGTCCTGCTTACCGTATCGGTTGCTGCCTTCAGCAAACCGCCTGAGTACTATTACCTGAAAGTCTACCATCTTGCCAGTGACACCCAGCAGGCACGTCTGGACAGTTTCCTGAAAGACGCGTTTGTTCCGGCATTGCACCGCGCAGGCATCAGCAAAGTAGGTGTTTTTAAAAAAAGATTTAATGCGAAGGACAGTCTGTTGCTAACTTACGTATTCTTCCCCTGCGCGTCACTTAATGCCGCTGCAGCAATTGAATCAAAAGTAGCAGGTGACGCAAAGTATCTTGCATCCGGCAAAAGTTATATTGAGACTGCCTATAATAATCTTCCCTATGCGCGTATCGAAACAATCATGCTGAGTTCTTTTCCAGGCACTTCTTTTACATCGCCTAAGTTGACCGGACCCCGTGCAGACCGCGTGTATGAACTGAGGAGTTACGAAAGCGCTTCCGAAAAAATCCTTGACAACAAGATTAAGATGTTTACTGCAGGTGGCGAGACTGCAATTTTCAACGGCCTGGGATTTAATGCCGTGTTTTATGGAAAGGTAGTCGCAGGCAGCAGGATGCCAAACCTTATGTACCTGACTACTTTTGAAAACCAGGCGGAACGTGATAAGCACTGGTCAGCATTCGGAAGTGACCCGGCGTGGAAAAAATTGTCAGCTGAAGCACAGTACCAGAACAATGTTTCACATATTGACATGTACATGTTGTACCCGGCTGATTACTCTGACTTCTGATCAGCCGCAGACTGCGCGCATAGCGCTTTCTACGCTCTAAAGACCGCTTGGTGCGACGACTTGTTTAGATCATTTAAAACAAAAAGGCATGCTGTCAACAGCATGCTTTTCTTTATATGGACACTGGCTTTCCAGTGATAGTCTTCCATTGTAAATTGTCTGGGTTACTCACCTCCGGGTGTTCTGAAACCACAGGATGCGGTGAAGGATCGCGTTACACTTTAAGTTTCCCTTCGATGGAATCATCAAGTGTTTTACCCATAATGGCGCCAGCGATCTGTTTGGCGAAGGCAATAACCTGTCCGTGCTTGTTGTCCCAGTAATATCCATCCACCGGAGTCACTTTAAGCACAGTGATACGGGCATCATCCACACCATCAGTGAACCATGTTTTCAAAATTGGCTCCCATAGTTCCTTGATCTTGTCTTTGTCTTTTGAGATGGTAACAGTGCCTTCAACACTGAGGAAGTCGGAGTAGGTGGAACCCTGGAACAACAGGCGGACACGATTGTTGATCAGCAGTTCTGCGTTCTTGTGGCTATCTACCGAACTAAGAAACCAGAATACGCCATCGTCATCTATTTTCTGAACAGACATTGGTCTGGTTGCAAATGATTGGCCTGACGTGGTATTAGTGCAGAAAAAGCAATTCTTTGCCTTTTCAGTAAGTTCCTTTATTTTCTTTGCTGCTTCACTACCGTGCAGGTCCTCGTAATTGTCTTCCTGTTGTTGTTGATTAATACTATCCATAACGAAACATTTGTGATAGGTATCAAAAAATCAGGCCAACAGGTTTAAGGCACACATGCAGCCATTGCAGGGGCTTAATTTCCACCGTTGAAACCCTTAAGGGGCGCGCCGGTCACCATTGTTTAACGCGCGGCAACGCCTGGAACAAAAACCTTAAACGCCTGCATTCCGGCACAGTCCCAACCTGAAAAGTTGGATACATGCCGGTACGCATGACTTGAATGTGCGGGTGATGACTAACCAATTATTAAATGCCGGCACTTCCTGACAAAAAAAAAGTGCCTCCGGTGGGAGGCACTTCCAATGTGAAATTATTTTTCTTAAGACAGCACAGTGATCAGCGCATAAATAACGCCTGGGAGCCAGAACAGCAAGGTCAGGATCAGGCTAATCCAGAATTTGCTGTTGATTTCACCCTGGTGCAGGTATACTGCCAGTGGTGGGAGAAGGATCGCAAGGATCACGAGCAACACAGTGTCAGTACTTGGTTCTGCACCTTTCTTTTTTGCTTTGTTGAATTTCTTGAGTTCTTTTTTAACCTCTTTGATTTTTGCTTTCTTCTCTTTTTTGGAAAGAGCCATGAACTCAGCTTTAGCGGCGTTTACCACAGCAGGATCCGGTTCAGTTGTCTTTGATGACGGCACAGGCAGTGAAGAGGCGGCAAAGGCAGGAGTAAGGGATGTTGCAAGTGTGATGGCTGCTACCACGAAGAGTAAAATTCTTTTTTTCATTGCTTCTGTTCTTTAAGGGTTAAAAATTGAGGCTGTGTAAAAGTATTGCAAGAAGGAGTTAAAATAAAAAATAAAACGGCTTTGGAATTATAATGCCATCAAAAGCCCCATTACAGCCCAGTTCGTGCCTGCAGCCGAGATAAATTGGTTCGCGCCATGAGGAAAGCCGCTATCCACAAAATCGTTTGAAGGGAATGATCTGGTTTGTACCTGCCATGAACCATCTTTGTATTGGGTTTGGAGAAGAAACGCAACGCCACGCTGGTAAACGGGATTTGTTGGTTGCATAACACCCGTTGCCCTGAGAGCATATAATGCCTGCCCGGTTGCGTATGCGTCAGATCTGAGTCCGTCCAGTTGGGACCAGCCTCCGTCGGATCGTTGGCGGGCAGCCAGGCTGTCACCTAATGGCTGCAGTATTTTGCGGCCGGTGCCTGTCCAGCTTAATCCCAGCAGCTGGTAGATGCGTTCTTCGTTTGTCTCTGCCTTTGTGGTAAGCATCCATTCTGCTGCCCGTGACACCCTTGACTTTACTTCGCCGTTGAATGAAGCTGGCATCCATGCCTGGATGCCCTTGACGGCAAGGGCGGTTGCGGTGAAAGAATAGTATTCGGCAGGAGGGCGAAGGCTTGGGCTTACCCAGTGGCCGGCAATGTTCTGTCGTTGCATCAGGTTTTTTGCAAGCAGGATGGTCGGCTTGTCTGCAGGTGAGCCGGTAATAGCAAGTGCCCACAGATCATAGCCCCCGCCAACGGCCAATGCTGCAGGATCTGCATTCTGGGCGAGTACTGACAAGCGCCGGTTCCATGTTTTGCGTATGCTATTTATTGCTTCATTAAAAGATGAATCGGTGACAGTAAGGCCCTGCTGTTTTGCAAGCGAAAATGCCACTATACCAAGTCCCTGTCCATGGCAGGAATGGCATGGATCAGCATTCGCAAGAAAAGTATGGCTGCTGCTTTCCAAAAGCGGGAGTGCTCGCTGCACTGCCGCTTTTACTGCGGTTTTGTCCGTAACAATTGCATCTATTTTCCGCCAGGCAACTGCACTCGCGGCGAGCAGGATTATAACCACCAATTTTTTCATACAAATGTTTTTCAGTTCTATTCAGCTCCGTTTGCCACAAGCAGTGCTACTGTTTTTGTGTTCCCTTTTTTCCGTGCCCATGAAAGTGGTGTCTCGCCGGATTTATTCCTGAAGCGGACATCGGCTTTCCTGTCTATAAATAACTGGACCATCTGCGGATTATCGTACTCGCTGTATACGCACCACATCAGTGCAGTTGCCCCGTCTATGTCCGCAATATTCACATCGATTGTTTTATCAAGAAGAAGACTGACCACTGCTTCGTTGTTCGATGAAGCGGCGTAGAATAATGCCGGTGCATTGAAACGGTCTGTGATACTGACATCGATGCCATGATCAATAAGCCAGTGCACCATTGGTGCGTTTACGGATCTTACTGCCACGAACAGGGCAGTGGTGGAATCATTGCCTTTTGCATTTACGTTATCGCCTGCATTCAGCAGCAGGTTGGCTGATGCTGTGTCGCCATACTGTGCAAGCCGCATGAGGCAGGTGGTGCCGGATTTATTGCGGTGTGCAGCATCTGCACCTGCATCGAGAAGTATCCTGATAATTTCTTGCTGATTGTGCCCGACGCACGCGATCAGCAATGCGTTGTTTCGTTCTTTTGTAAGCACGTTGACATCAGCACCTGCCGCGATCAGCATCTTTGTTTTGGTGATGTCAGGCACACTCCACATGAGTGCTGTTTCACCAAGATCATTCGGGGTATCTGGATTGGCACCTGCATCGAGCAGAGATTTCATTACAGGTGGAGGGCAGTACAGTGCGGCATACATGAGTGGGCCGTCACCCCCGGCATCTGTTTGCGTAAGGTTCGCTTTATCGCGGATCAATGCCGTGATTGCTTTGCTGTCATTTGCTTTAATTGCGGCCAGGAGCGACGGCAGATCCTGAGCGGATGCTATGCAGCACGATGCTGTCAGAAGCATCACCAGTAGCCGTTTCAGCATAGAAGGAGTTTGAGGAAAGGTAGAGTATTATGCAGCGCGGGCCTATGCCCTATTCGTGTGATAAGTACCTGGCGAAACCCGTGCGGAAGAGGTCTCCATGAAATGCCGGATGCGGTGACCCTGTCTCATTCTTCTATCGGGAGCGAAAAGAAGAAGGTAGATCCCTTACCGGGTTCGCTTTCCACCCCGATGGTACCGTTATGCCGCAGGATGATTTCCGAGCTCAGGTAAAGACCGATTCCAAACCCTGACACCTTTCGATGGTCGTTCGCCACGCGGTAGTACCGTTCAAAGATGCGGCCCTGGTCCTCTTTGCTGATGCCAATGCCTTTGTCTTTCACTGCGATCACTGCCCGTCCGGCCTGCGATACGCAGGTCAGTTCGATGGGTGTGCCGGCGTTTGAATATTTGATAGCGTTGCTCAGCAGGTTGTTAACCACTGAGCCGATCTTTTCACGATCGGCAAAAAGCTTGATGCCGCTGCATGTGGCCAGCCGGATCTCATGGCCGTGTGCAGTGAAATTCAGTTCATCGATAATTTCGTTTACCAGCTCGTCGAGGTCGAACCTCGTCTTGTCAAGATGGACCTTGCCGGATTCGAGTCGTGAGATATTGAGGAAACCGTTGATGAGTTTGGCCATTCTTTTTACCTGTATGCTGGCTTTCTCCATGGCATACTGCATAAAATCTTCTTTGGTCTTTTCCTGTTTCAGTTGCGCCATCTGTAATACGGCTGATATCGAGGTGAGGGGCGTTTTAAGTTCATGACTCACCATGCCGATAAAATCATTCTTGCGCAGTTCATCCAGTTTGCGTTCTGTTATGTCGAGCAATGTGCCCGAGATCTGGGCTGGCCTGCCGTCATTATCGCGCGTTACCATACCGGTGGCCCTGATCCATTTTACTTCGCCGGCATTTGCGGGTCTGATCTCAAGATCCAGTTCGAAGGGTTTTGTTTTTTCAATTGCTTTCCTTCCTGCCACCTGCAGCCGTTCATGATGGTCGGGCAGTACCATGGCAATCATTTCCTCGAACCGGTAGTTGGTAGCAGGTTCAAGTCCAAATATTTCACCGCCCCGCTCTGACAGGGTGAGCTGACGTGATTCGAGATCGGCAGTCCATGTCCCAAGATTTGCCGTGCCCACCGCCATGCGTAGCTGCTGGTAGGTTTTGTTCACCTGTTTCTCATCCAGCCGGTGTACCGCTGCCGTCAGCTCGTTGTTCGCAAGCTGCAGCTGTTCGGTGCTCTCCTGCAACTGGCGTTCATAAAGAAGTTTATCCGTTGTTTCAATCGTTATCACCAGGATACCGCGGATCGTTCCTTCGAGATCACGGATAGGGCTGTAAGAAAAATCGAACCAGCATTCTTCAGTCACTCCATGCCTTTCGCTAGGGATCAGGAGGTCATCAAACTTCATTGCCTCACCCTGCATTACCCGTTTGAACAATGGTCCGAGAAGATGCCACGATTCAGGATAGGCAAGTTCTACGCTCGCACCCATTGCCGCCGGATGCTTGCTCCACCCCATAAGTGGTATAAACGCGTCATTGTAAAAATGCGCCATTGATTCTCCCCATGAAAAAGCCATCGGGAATGGACAGGAGAGCATGTTGCTTAAGGTGATCTTCAGGGTATCAGGCCATGTGGATGGATGGCCCAGCGGGTGCACTGTCCAGTCAATCGTCCTGATCAGTTCCCCTGATAGTCCGCCACCTCTGAGGAAAGCGAGGGCACTGGAGTCAATGGTAGGATAAGTACTCATCGGATGGTCCAACGGTTAATTGGTTGCTTCCTAAATGTAGGGAGGTTTTTTGATCCGCATGATAGAAATGTTGATGGAAATTTGCTTTCCATCAATTTATACACGTTAATAAACGTGCACACGATAGTAAAACATGCTGTCATATTGTTTAATCAACGTCTTTGTGTTTAGACATTGAAACACAAATGTGAGGATCGGCAAACGCAGGTGGGAAGCGGGATGTGGCTGTCTCCGGTAGCGGAACGCTTTTCAAGCCTTTAAAACTTTGCGACCAGGTGATCCTGCATCATTACCTCTTGTCTTTCTTTCGTGGTTCAATACGATAGTCGTCAGGCCTAATACCCTGTACACCCCGCGGCTTTTTCTTTGCTGTGTCATTGATCACAGAAGATGCGGGTGGCAATCCGGTAGCCGGTGCCACGATTGCTGCAGCTGAGGAGTCCTTCAGCGGGGTAAGAACAATGACCGGCGGGCTCACAAGTGTGGCAGAGTCCTGTGCAATCTGCGGCGCAGGTATGGGCTTCGACCTCACCGGTAATGTCCTGTCCGGTATTTTCAGAGGTGATGATATTGTTGCTACACTATCAGGTTTGCGGGGGCTCGAAGGTTGTTGCACTGTCGGAAGAAAATTTTCCGTGTTCTGTTTACTGACTGGTTTAAGCAGGAAAAAAATGATTGCGATAAAGATAACTGACAGACCAAGACCTTTCAGGAAATCAGTCGGGGACGGATTACCGGGCGGCGTATTGCCATCATCAGTGGGGAGGTCAAGATCAAGTTGTGTTTTGATCCTTTCCCAGATAGCATCAGACAAATCGGGAACCGGCAGCGCATTAAGCTTGTCGGTGATGGTGATTTCGTATGATAGTTTATCGCTCATCCGTCGGTTGTTGATGAATTAGTTTCTGGAGCGTTTTTCTCGCTTCACTCAGGTGCCATTTACTGGTGCCTTCGCTGATGCCGAGCCGGCTGCCGATCTCCCGGTGGTTATAACCTTCGACAGCATACAATACAAACACGGCGTGTGTGGCCGGTGGCAGTTTGCGGATGATCATCATTATTTCTTCGGCTCCCATGTTTTCGATTGCATGGTTGCTGATGGAAGGAGCAATGGCGTCTTCGAGTTCGACTGATTCACTGAAGCGTGACCGGCTTTTGATATGGTCAAGACCTTCATTCATGATGATCCTCTTTATCCATGCATGAAGTGATCCTTTTGATGGGTCGTAGCTTTTTATGCTTTTGAATATTTTCACAAAGCCATGGCTCATGATATCCGCGGCATCGTGTTCATCGCGCGAGTAGCGCATGGCGATGGTCATGGCGAATGAATAGAACTCACGGTACAGCTGTTCCTGTGCTTTGCGGTTGTTATTAACGCAACCCTGCACCATTGGTTCTATGGTAACCACATCATTCATCGTCGCGGTCCTTATCTGCGTCCTGCATGCGTTTGAGCAGGATAGCTGATGCAATGGAGGAGACGATCAGCCTGGTAGGCTGGTCAAGTTCGTTATACATCCAGACACTGTTGTCAAGTATATCGACGACAGCGATCACACCGTTGTCGATACTGAGTTCGTAGCCGGAGAGTAGTGGTCCACCCACAACTTTTGTTTTGCTGCCCGACTTCGTCGTCACATTTCGGATCATCAGCTGCCTGATATCGATCGTTTCTTTTTTATTCGTTGCATAGCCAGCGGTTTCGACATACGGGCGGTCAAAGATGCCTGTTGCTGTGTCGTTTTTCCTGTCGTAGCTACTGGTCATTACCAGTGACCACGGAGTGGCATCTGTGGCGGTGAGCGGGATGATGGCCGCGCCAAAGGAGTAGTCGTATGAATCCGTTTGCGTCACATCACCGAGGACAGGATTGGCGCTTCGATAGACCAGTTCTTTTGCCTTGAAGCGTTCCTGCGCATACACTTCAGCAACCAGATTGCCGTCTTCAATGGTGTATTGGAATTTGTTACGTTCGTTAAATGTTTTCTTATCGGTGCCAATATCAAACACCCGGAGCACCATCTCGTGTGGTTTAAGATTGAATTTGGTGTATTGCAGGCCGCCGCTGAAATCCCAGCCGCGTTTGATGCGGGATGTTTTGAAGTTTCCGAAGCTGAGTGTCTGGTTAATGGTAAAGCCATTTGCGCCTTTCACTTTCATTTCGGTAGCCTGGCTTCTGAACTGATCAGGCACTGCGACTTTTGCAGCCGAGCAGGAGGAGATCAGTATGGCAAGTATGATGTAGTATGAAAAAGACTTCATGTGGGTGAGGTTGGATGGTTAATAAATATACTCGGTTTTTTCATCGTACAGGTGTTCGCCAGTTGCGTAGGATTTATAGCTTTTTATAACCTGTGAAGGGTAGCCGTCGGCATCATACGTGTAAACTGTTTTGTAAGGTACACCTGAGGGGATGTTACCACCGTAGCCTTTATTCTGGACGGTCCGGTTGTTTTTTGAGTGGTTGCGGAAGTACATGTCGGGCCAGTTCATCTGGTGGTAGGGGTTGATGTAATGATCGTAGGTATATGTCCCTCCTTCAGCGGCGCCTGTTGATGACAATCCGTTATCTGCAACCATGTTTCCGTCTTTGAATTTCATGGTGTAAGCCATGGCCTGACCGTTGTCAAACAGGAAATCAACGTCAACGATTTCATGTTCTGTATCCACTCCGCGTTGTACGTATGCGTAGGTTTCGTTGCCGTAGCTGTCCTGATGGATATTCTGCACGAAGCCATTTGCGTCATAGGTAAAGTCGGTGAAGATTACCGCTTTGTCCGCGTCATCATGGCGGTTGATTTTTGTTACCTGAGTGCCGGTATAGAAAAATCTGTCCGTCCAGTATTTTTTCAGATCGGCGCTTTGCGGTTTCTTTTGCTGGTACTCTATTTTACTCAGTGTCCCGTTTACATTATAATAATAATCGGTTTTGGATTGAGGACGATACTCTCCCTGGATAAGGAGGAAGCTTGCTGTAGAGTGGAGTATTTTTGGTTCCCGGTTTGAACCGATTACGATGGCCAACCCCAACTGTAGTTGTTCGCGGGTGTATTCGAGCGTTTGCTCAACGCCCCATGCTTTCATTACGAAGCGGTGCCTGATATATCTTTTCCGGAGCTTAAGGAGGTTGGTGCCTGGTGTCAGCTGGAGCAAGCTGTCGTGCGAAACATTTGCGCTGTCCCAGCTGGTCAGGGTGATGGTGGCCGGAATGCTGTCGTACATCACTTCGCCAACCTCAACGAAGGCTTTTATTCTGACAGGGATTAATTGTTCAGCGGGCGGTTCGGCCTTTGGTGGATGCTGCGTAGCGGTGGTGTCGGATGGTCCGGGTTTTGGAACCGTTGGGTCAAATTGGTCAGCTTTTGTACATGCCGTGAGCATGATGAGAAAAAATGCGGCGGTTCCTGCGATTTTTGAAACGTTCTTTTTCATCTGAGAAAAGGGGTTTTAGGTTTGTTTGGTATGAATACCCTCTCAGTATGAAAAAGCGTTGGGTAAAGAAATGGGTGTTAACGTTTTTTTAGGATCCTTTGGGCTTGAAGGTGTCATTTTTTAGGACACCTGCGAACGTGATTTACAAACGAGAAAGCGAGAAACAACCTTGGTATGCGCATCCATGTTTTTTTCGATGATCGAAGCGGCCCTCCTTTCTGCCCGGCAGATGAGCGTGCCTGGGATACAACTGAGTAGCTGAATCAAATACACTAACTTGAATTTTAGATGGCAGACATTATCCCATATGAAATTACAAAGACGGACGTCGATGCAATCGTCGGGTGTGGATACAAGTTCATAGGAATAGAACCTAACGGCTTCGGCGCTTTCATGCGCACGCATTTACGGGGATTTGACGTCTTGAGATGGATCGAAAAAATGGAAGAGTTGCTTCTGCCAGTTTCCGATACACCTGTTACCCGGCTAATAGTGGTCCAGAGCGAGAAGCTGCAGGTGCGTTTTGAGAATGAGTTCAAAGATGAGTCAGACGCCTTGATCCTCGACCGTTGTTTCTACCGCGACGAAGAAGGGCTTAAGGTTAGTCACGAGTACTTGGTGATTCCTGAGGCGGCCCGGTCAAACCAGCTTGCAAAAAAGGTCATGGCGATTAGTTTGCCGTTCTATGAAGCGATGGGTGCGGATGTTGTGGAGGTGGTGGCAGGGCTCAGCGCTGGCCCATACGTATGGGCCAAATACGGTTTTACCGCCGTCCACAGGGCAGATATGGAGAAAATACGCTTGCGGTGCAAACTCATGTTACAGCCAGGGGAGTATGAGCTGATCGACGGTATTTTTACAGCCTATTATAACCGAGAGCCTGTTGGCAAAGCGTTTCCAATTCAAAGATGGGCGAATTTAGATTTCATGAAGCATCTGTTAATGAATCCCGAATGTGAATGGGCAGGACGCCTCCACTTGAAAAATTCCGAACAATTGCGTAAATTTGAAGAACATGTTAACCGATAGCAAATACGCCCTCATTTCAAAAGGAGACTATGTGGCCGCTGCTGAAGCGGAACTGGACGCAGAAGCAGATTTGCGATCCCGGTGTGGATCGGCATATGAGGTCTTCAGCGAAGGTATATTTCCCTTAGAAGTGGCGCTTGCCGGTTATAAAATATCGCCTAAACAATTTCTTGGCTACGTACTCATGACTTATCCCGATGTAAAAATCTCGGTGGACACAACAACCATCGAAGTCATGGCCAATGTTTTCGTAAACAGTGTGAAACCGGTCGATGCGAAAAGCCATAGAATATGGACTTCATTGGAGAAGCTGACCATGGCCATCTGACCTTACTTTCCTATCCGAATACACTTCCTTTCCATTTTAGCTTCTCGTGTATAAAGCTTCGTTCGCTTGATGCACCACATAATCTAGGGATGTCTACCAGACAGGCATTTATGGCTGCTTTTCCAAAACACACGATGATCCTCCGGAAGTTGCCAATGCATCGATGACTAGTAAATAAAAAGAGTAGGGAACGTGAAAAGAGCCTGGCCAGAGTAATATTGAGAGAAGCAACGAGTCTGCTTATCACCTAAGTTGTGAATCTGAATCAGTTAAGTATTAATAACCTCTTACAGAAATTAATTGTGGTCCCGACAGGAATCGAACCTGTATCTAGAGTTTAGGAAACGCCTATTCTATCCGTTGAACTACGGGACCGTTACTGATTTTCAGCGCCTTGTGTTACAAAGGGTCGAAAATAGTTCGCGCAAGTTATCTAAAAAACTCTGGATTTTGCGAAAGGAATCAGGCTAAATATTCCTGTTGGCTCAAACGACTGCCGGGCCCACAGACTTATTTCTTCGGAATGCAATATGACCTGAGCGAATGGACCTTGTCCCCGGTGAATTCATACAGGTCGCAGTAAAACATTTCCATCGTTTTGCCATCCGGACCGTGACACGTGACGAAACCATCGACTACAGCAGTATCTCCATCGATTACAATGTGATCCTTTGTAGCAGAGATCATTTTGCCACCGGGATTGTTATCAAAAAATTCCTGGATTCCTTTACGGCCGTTCATCACATCATGACCCATCATTTCCCATTTCCCGTCTTCAGTAAAGGATTCGATGACACCGGTTGTACTGTTGTCATCAAAGGCTTTGATGACTTTCTGGAGTATTTCATTTGTAAGCATAACGTTGTTTTTATGGTGAAACAGATTATACTACAAATTTACTTCGCATGAAGGAGGAGGATGGTTGCCAGACCGGACATATAAAAGGGCGTTCACGACACAGAGGGTGCAACTAATGCTTCGCGCCTGTTTTTACTTTAAACAAATGCAGCACCTGCGGGAAGATGGCATCCATTGTTTCTTCCACCCCTTTCAGTGAACCGGGAAGCGTCATGACCAGCATGTCGCCAACGAAACCCGCGACACCGCGTGACAACATGGCGAAGGGCATGCGGTCCTGCCCATACCTGCGCGCATGCTCCATGATACCCGGGATCTCCTTATCCAGCAAGGGTTTCACAGCATCAGGTGTGTTGTCCCGTGGTGAAAGACCGGTGCCACCTGTAAAAATTAATAATTGGTGATCCGACTGCCCCAGTTCCCTGACCTTTCGCTGGATGAGATCAAAATCGTCGGGGATTGTGTCATAGATAGTGGTGGTAATGCCCAGGTGTTCAAGGCGGTTGATGATCGCGCGACCGGAACTGTCTTCCGCTACCCCGTCGCTGATACTGTCTGAGCATACAATCACTGCAGCATTGACCGGAGGTGCATCGCCTTTTTTGAAATCAGATTTTCCGCCTGTCTTGTTTTCCAGCCGGATGTTTGAAATCTCAACCTGTTTGTCGATCGGCTTGAGCATATCATACATCGTTAATGCAGTAACAGATGCACCATGCATGGCCTCCACCTCAACTCCGGTTTTATAAATTGTATGGACCTCGACGAAGATCTTTACGGTTAGTTCTTCTATGGCATAAGTAATGGAAGTGTATTCAACCGGCAGCGGGTGGCAGTCAGGAATGACATCACTGGTTTTTTTTACGGCAAGCAGTCCTGCCGCGCGCGCAAATTCGAATACATCGCCCTTTGGCACACGACGGTTACGGATTGCTTCAATTGTTTCCTGCTTCGATACGGTGAGAACCGCTGATGCAACAGCAATGCGCAGGGTAGAATTCTTATGTGTAATGTCAACCATTAGTTACCTGTTTTCTTTCCATTGAAATGATTCATCATTAAAAAGCTCTTTGCCCCAGATGGGTAGCTCGGCTTTAATCCGCTCCACCAGCTCATTGCATGCATCGATTGCTTCACGGCGGTGTGGTGCGGATGTAAAAACAAACAGGCAGATTTCTCCGGTGTTCACCGTACCAAGGCTATGATGCACGTGCAGGCAGGTCACAGGGTATTTTGCAAAAATCTCCTCACGGATCACCGACATCTTTTCCAACGCCATCTCTTCATAAGCCGTGTACTCAATTGATGTGACGGGTTTGTGATCGATCACATCCTGGCGTACCTGTCCGAGGAAAATATTATGTCCGCCAATCGAGGTTTTCGACTGGTGCTTTGCGATGCTTTCCGCAATGAATGCAGGCGCTATGGGTCCGTTTATAAAAATGTTTTTCAATATCTCGTTCTAAAAATGTTAACCACTGCTTTCGGTGTTCAGAGAACAACAAACTCCGCGCACGTTAGTAGATTTTATAATGCATTTAGAGCGCGCTACAATGATCAGGCCGTGCGTTTTGATTTCCCGCAACTCCGCCGGACAAACTATAAATTCTGCGTCCTTGCTTACCTACCTCTTTCAGCAGTTCGGCGGCCTTCAGGCTTCTTCCACCTTTCTGGCAAAATAAAATTACGGGATCGCCTTCAATACCTTCTGCAAATAAGGGGAAGACGGACAATGGGATCTGTACATATTGGTATCCAGGTAAAGGCGGGGTCTCATTTTCTTCCCGCACATCAATAATAACGGCGTCGCCTGATGATGCAAGTGATGCCAGCTGTTCGATTGATATTTCTTCAACGCCAATGCTTGTTATGCAGGCTGCACCGTAGTCAATTAATGCAAGCTCCTGTGCAGTCTGCGGCAGTGTATAATTGCGTTCGGTTGGTAGCTGCAGATCGACGGTAAAAATTTCCTGCGTGAGTGCATTATAGGTGAGGAGACGGTTGACGAGTGGTTCACCAATGCCTGTCACCAGTTTGATCAGTTCCGTCGCCTGCATGGTGCCGATAATACCCGGTAATACGCCAAGTACACCTGCTTCCGCGCAGTTACGGAATTCATCATCGGCCGGCTGGATTGGAAAGAGGTCCCTGTAGTTGGTCCGTGTTGCAGGTTCGCCTACGTTGAAGATCGCAACCTGACCTTCATATTCAGACACTGCTCCATAGATAAGTGGTTTGCCTGACAATGTGCAGGCATCGTTTACGAGATAGCGCGTGGGGAAATTATCGCTGCCATCAATCACATAATCAAATTGGCTGAACAACTCAGCTGCATTCACGTTGTCAAGCTGGAATGGATAGGATATAATTTTTACGAGTGGATTGACCGATCCGAGTTTTCGGGCAGCCACTTCCGTTTTCAGCAAACCAATATCGTCGGTTGTGTAAAGCACCTGGCGGTGAAGGTTGCTTAATGAGATGGTATCGTGATCAACGATGCCGATGGTGCCAACGCCTGCCGCAGTCAGATACAGCAGGGCAGGGCATCCCAGCCCGCCGGCGCCAATCACCAGTACACGCGCGGCTGCGAGGGCCTCCTGGGCTGCCGGTCCGAATCCTTTCAGGATAAGCTGGCGGTTATATCGTTCATCGAAATGGTGCATTGGTTCAACAGGGATTCAATTGCAAATATTGGTTATTGATTGGAAAACGATTGAATTGTAAAAAGCAGAGGGGTGTGAACGGCGGTACAACATCCGCTGAGATGATGGAATTATCCTCCGGAAAAAGGCGGCATCAGTGCTATCACCATTCCTGGTTGTAATTCAGTTTTACCCGTTATCATCTTTTTATTTACTGCAATCATATATTTTGTTCCTTTCAGCAAGGGAAACTTTTTCTCCAGGTTCTGGCGCAATTCATCTGTATCACCCGATTCATCGATAGTGAATTGTGCTCCTGTGATATCTGCTATTTTTCCAAAAGTTACGATTGATAAATCCATAGTCTTTTCCACATCATGCATAGGTAAATAAAAGTTTATAGGCAGCAAGCGCCAGCACACAGGCAAGGATGTTTTTTAACGCCGTCTGCGGGAACCTCAATGCTCCAAAATATGCGCCACATAAGCCGCCGGTGAAAGCTACAGCCACATAGGCCCACATGTCAGGGCTGATTTCAATTCCCCTCACAAGTAATCCGGCCAGTCCTGCCACAGAATTAACAAGGATAAACAGGGCGCTGATCGCTGCAGTCTGCTTCTGGTCACTCCATTTCAGCAGGAGCAGGATGGGCGAAAGGATAATACCTCCACCAATGCCAATGAGTCCGGAGAGAAAGCCAATCGCTCCCCCGATGATCAGCGATAGCATAAGTACTGCCGGCCGCAGGTCTTTGGGATCTGTATTTCTGAAAAAAAGAAATCGTACCACAGGGATCAGCAACAGGAATCCAAGTATTTTTTTATAGATCAGCTGGTCGATTGTCAGCAGGCCGCCCAGGAAGGACAGTGGCACCGAGGCAACTGCGAAGGGCCAGAAGATTTTCCATTTAAAATGCCCGCCCCGGTAAAACTGGTAGAATGATACGCCGGCAACAAACAGGTTCAGCATTAATGCTGTCGGCTTCATTACCGCAGGTGTAAAACTAAAAATTGCCATCAGTGCCAGGTAACCGCTTGCGCCGCCATGTCCGACCGAAGCATACAGGAATGCGACGATAAACAGCAGTGGGAAGAATAACGCAATATAATCTGCCATAGTGCCGGATGATTTTTATCGGACGTTAATAACCTGGAAGTAGCATAACGGTGACCATTTCCCCTGCGTTGTATGAATCGCGTTCTTCTTCCAGCACTGCGAGACAATTGGCCGATGCGAACGAGCTCAGCTGGTATGATTGCTGGGCGCCAAGGATCGAGACAGATCCATCCCGGTACACAGCCTTGAGGAAGTGGGTCAGTCCGGCGGGTTTCCTGTAATCTGCATCCAGCAAGGCCTTCAGCATTATCACACCCGCTGGTTTTCCCGAAAGCTTTTCAACTGCGGGCAGCACATAATTATAAAAACAGCTAAGCACTGATGATGGGTTCCCCGGAAGTCCGAATACCGGTACCCTTCCTTTCATTCCAAAAAATAATGGCTTGCCTGGTTTTTGTTTTACTTTATGAAAGATGGTCCGCACTTCGCATTGGTTCGCAGCCTGCAGCACAAAGTCATAATCCCCGACACTGATACCTCCGGTGAGGAGAACGAGGTCAGACCACTCAAGCACGCTGGACAACTGATCGCTCAGACTCTTCAGGTTGTCCTCAACACGCAGTACCCTGATTTGCGTAACGCCGGCATTGCGGAGGGCAGCAGTCAGGGAGTACGAGTTTGATTCGTATACCTGTCCGTCAAGAAGTGGTTCACCAGGTGTCTGCAATTCATTTCCCGTCACGAGGATGGTAACGGAGGGGGAAGGATAGACCATCACATTACTGATGCCGATGCCGGCCAGGAAGCCGATGGCCGCAGGTGTAAGCAGTGATGTTTTTCCCAGAGCGGTTGCTCCTGCATTTATTTCTGAGCCACGGGGCCGCACAGCAAATCCTTTTACAAGATGTTCATCGTTGATCAGGATGGTATTGTGCGTGCGTGTTACCTTTTCCTGCATTACCACCGTATCGGCACCGGAGGGTACGGGTGCACCGGTAAAAATCCGTATGGCTGTTCCGGGATTGATGTCAGGGAGTGAAGGGGAGCCTGCGGCCACCTCACCGTCTACCGGTAATGACAGGCCGCGGTCTTCAAAGCGGATGGCGTATCCATCCATCGACGACTGTTCAAATGCAGGGATATCGAGAGGTGCAATAATATCTTCTGCAAGACTGCAGGACGCGCCCTGGATCAGCGTCCGCCGTACCGGTTCCAGCGACGTTATGTTTTCAATTACCAGTTTCTTTGCCTGTTCAACAGAGATCATGAATGTGATTTTGAATATGGGCGCATACAGCAGGCCGCTCGTTTACCAGTGTCTTAACCTGGTGTCGTGTTCTCTCAGAACCGATCAGCCACCGATCGTGATCATACTCCGGTTCTGCAGTGCAGCTGCGTCAAGGGCTTCAAACGTTCCGGCAAACTGTCCACCGAGGGCTTTTGCTTTCGATCCGATCGACTGGTGGATCAGCGGCACCACATCATCACCGTTTCTGAGGGCAGTCAGCAGGTCGGTTTCCCCCACAGAAAAAAGGCAATTTTTCAGTTTACCATCTGCAGTGAGACGCATCCGGTTGCAGGTATCACAAAAGGGCGCAGTCATGGTGCTGATCACCGCAAACGAGCCGGCATGACCCGGTACCGTATAATGTTTAGCTGTATCATGGTCGGAACCAAGCACCGGAAGCACGGTATATTCCGAGCCGATGAGGGTCAGTATTTCATGCAATGAAAAAACCTGGTTGCCTGTCCACCTGTTGCCGCTGAATGGCATGAATTCAATAAAACGGACCTGCACCGGGATATGCGTTGTCCATGCGATGAAGTCCAGGATTTCATCATCATTGAATCCTTTCATCACCACCATGTTGATCTTCACCTGGAACCCGTGCTGCATGAGCAGTTCGATGTTGCTCCGCACCTGGTGGAACAAGTTGCGCCTTGTCACCAGCATAAACTTATCGGGCTGTAATGTGTCAAGACTGATATTGACCGACTTGATCCCCGACGCTTTTAATTCGGGCAGGATGGTGTGTACCCTTGATCCGTTGGTAGTCATCACAAGTTCGACAGGTAATTCACCAAGTGAGGCAAGGATTTTTGCAGCGTCTTTTCTCACCAGCGGCTCACCACCGGTCAGACGGATCTTCTTTACACCGTGTTCAACAAATATTTTAGCAAGTGTAAGGATTTCATCGGGTTGCATCAGGCGGGATGCAGGGGTGAAGTCATAGTCCTCCTCCGGCATGCAGTAGAAGCAGCGCAGGTTGCAGTTATCCGTTAAGGAAATCCGCAGGTAATCGTGCACGCGGTTATAAGAGTCCCTGATCATATTTTTTATTGCAGTGAATGTTCACTGCTGCTGTCAAGTAGTAAATTATAATCCTCTTCGGTATCGATGTCAATTGATCCGGCCTGGAAGTCGACATGGGCCACATCATCTTTGTACAGGTGAATCAGTTTCTTTGCGCCTTCACCTTCTTCGCGTTCTTTCAGCGCATCGAAATATTTTTTGTCATACAGCACCGGCACTCCTACAGCGCCGGCGTAAGACGAAGCAACAATGCCTTTACCGGAATGCTGCTTTGTGTCGACCAGTTGTTTAAAGGTGCCCGCGGTGAGTAATGGCTGGTCACAAACGGAAATGATCACGGAGGCTATACTGCCATCGCCGGGAAGCGAATCAATGCCGAGTGTAATACCCGAGCCCATACCATCCTTCCAATTTTGATTCTGGATCACCATCAGCCCACTTGTGTCGAGCCTTTCCGTCACTTCATCCCGGTATGCGCCGGTGATCACAATCACCGGATCAAGCCCTGCCAGTTTTGCCTCATCTGCCACATGCTGCAGTAAACCCTTGCCGTTATAAAACAGTGTTTGCTTGGGTCGGCCCAGTCGCGCCGATTCGCCGGCAGCAAGTATGATGATGGCGGTTTTATCCATGACGAACAATTGTCCTGGCCCTGCGGTGAATGGGTTCTTTTTTTTCTTTCAATGGCTGTACGGTAACACCGGCAATCACTGACTTTACTTCAGCCACTAATGAGATTGCGATTTCTTCCGCCGTTTCGGCACCGATATCGAGGCCCAGCGGGCCGTGTACCTTTTTCAGTTGTTGTGGGGTTGGCACAAAACCTGAATCAGTGATTTCGGTGATCATACGGTCAAGCTTTGTTTTAGGACCAAGCACACCTACGTACAGAAGATCTTTTTCAAGCAACTGCCGCAGCACTGCCAGATCATAATTATAATTATGCGTCATCAGGATAAACACCGTACCCTGGTCGATGGTGAGTTCGCTGATCTCATCTGATTTCATCACTTTCACAACTGATGCTTTAGGGAAACGTGCGGTTGTGGCATGTGTTGACCTTCCATCAATTACGGTGATGTTCCATCCAAGCAATGCGGTGATTTCAACCAATGGCTGTGCATCGTTACCGGCGCCTGCAATGATCAGGGAAACAGGCGGCGGGATAAATTCAATAAATCCCTGCAGCGAACTGTATCCCGGTATATTTTCTTTCAGTGTTGATGAATGCTCTTCAAGTGATTGCCTTACTTCTTTTATCAACGCCTCCTGCAGGGTAAACTGTAATGTGCTGTGGCGGATATTCTTTTCACGATATAAAAATGATGTGCCTGGCTGGTTAGAGTCGGTAAGCGAAAAAAGCGTTACCAGTACTGCGTTTTCGCGTTTGCTGATCAGTTCGCGGAGCAGCGTGATGGCGTTCACATCCTTGCGTGCGTCGATTGGTTCAAACAGGATGTGGACGATTCCATTGCAGCCTAACTGGACGCCGAACTTCGCATCGTCCTCATCACTGGTGTCGTAGGTCACGAGCTTGTTATGCTGCTGGTTGATGGCAAGCAAAGCTTTACGGAGTGCGTCGCCTTCGAGGCAACCGCCACTGATTGCGCCAGTGAGGATGCCGTCTTCTGTAACGAGCATCCTTGCGCCGGGACGTCTGTATGACGAGCCTTCTACATGAACTACGGTTGCAAGTGCTGATCTTTTTCCTTCTTTAACTGCCTTATCGAAATTTTCGATGATATCACGGATTTCTTTCATTGACGAGAGGTGGGGCATTAGTCAGGAAGGCTTGTGTGCCTTCACATTAACTGATCCAGATGTATGGGGAATTGATTAATTCGTTTACCGGTAGCATGGTAGATCGCATTGGCAATGGCGGGAGGCATCCCAACCAGGCCGATTTCGCCGACCCCTTTGCTGCCCAGTTCGTTCACAATGTCGTCTTTTTCGTCGACAAAGACGACATCCAGGTCAAATATGTCGGCATGTACCGGGATGTGATATTCACTTAGATTGGTATTCATGTACTTGCCAAAACGGTAGTCTGGAATACTCTCCTCCCGGAGTGCCTTGCTGATGCTCCAGACCATACCGCCGAGGATCTGGCTGCGGGCGGTTTTTGGGTTGATGATGTTGCCTGCTGCAACCACGGTGAGTGCCCTTTTCACGCAGACCATGCCGAGGTCCTCGTCCACCTCCACTTCCACAAATGCCGCGCTGTGTGCAGCCCTTGTATATTTTTTCAGTTTAAACACATTCGGCACATTGAAATTGGTTGTCTTGAAAGGCCGCCCTTTATTTTCTTTCATGATGTCCGGCAACGTAAGACCTCTCGATGGATCATTCGCCAGGTAAACGCGGCCGTCCTTAAACACTACATCTTCCAGCGATGCATCGGCAAGCGGGGAACCTTTGATGGATTTTGCCTTGCGGAAAATCTTTTTGCGAAGCGCCTTACCAGCAGCCTTGATGGCGGAACCTACAGATGATGTCGTAAACGAACCACCCTGAATCGGGGCGAAAGCCATCTTGCTATCGCCGTAAAAAAAGGTCACATCTTCCATTTGCAGGCCAAGTTCATCTGCGGCGATCTGGGTCATGACGGTCTTGGTGCCTGTGCCGATGTCTGTTACTGCACTGCTTACTTCAAGTTTGCCATCTTTAGTCAGCACGGCCTGTGCCCTTGCAGGGATGGTCATTGTTTCCCAGATCCCGGTAGCCATTCCGTATCCCACCAGCTTGTTGCCCCGTTTCATACTCCGTGGTTGCGGGTTTCGTTCCTGCCAGCCAAAACGTTCCGCGCCCTGCATGTAACATTGCCGCAGCTCCTTGCTTGAGAAGGGGCGTTTAACACTCTTATCCATCTCGGCATAGTTCACCAGTCGGAGTTCAAGGGGATCCATGTCCAGTTTGTATGCCAGCTCATCCATCGTGCTTTCAATTGCATGGAGGGCGGTGCAGCCACCGGGGGCGCGCATATCGATCGGACTGTACACATCCAGCGGGACAAGCTTGTATACAAACTTTGTATGATCGGCCGGATAGAGCATGTGTGCCCAGTTGACAACTGTCTCGGTGTAATCTTCAAAGGTGGATGTTTCACCAATCGCTTCGTGGTACATGGCGGTGACGTGCCCTGCGCTGTCAGCCCCAAACCTCGTCAGTTGCCAGGTAGCAGGCCGGTGGCCAAAGCTGAACATCTGGTCGCGGTCGAGCGTAACCCTTACCGGTCTTTTTAATTCGAGTGCTGCCATCACTGACATGAACAGCTGGTATTGCGGGCGCAGGCCGGAGCCAAATGCCCCGCCGACGAACGGGGATACCACACGCACGTTCCTGAAGTGAAGACCGAATACGTTACCAACATATAACTGGCAGTTCACCGTACCCTGTGTCTTATCGTAGATGGTCACCTTGCCTTCACCTTCGTAAATGGTGGTGGTTGCAAACAATTCAATGGGATTGTGGTGTTCGGCCCCATGGAAGAAATCGCCTGTAACCCTTGCCGCTGCTGCTTCAAATGCCTGGTCGAAATCGCCCTGGGGCGGTGGTGGCGGCGGTTTCAGTGCCATTGCCATTCCCACTTTGGGAGATCTGGCGCGGGCTAGATTGGCCATCAGGTCAGTAGAAAATTCTTCTTCTTCGTATTCAATATGGACAAGGGTGCATGCGTAGCGCGCCTGCTCGAAAGTCTCGGCCACAACCAATCCCACCGGCTGTCCGTGGCAGACAATTTTGTCGTTGTGCAGCGGACGAAACGGGCTGCCGGGAGGGGAGTCCATGTCGGAGTACTGCATATCAAACCAGGCAAGGGACGGACGGTGTTCATGCCAGAATATATCCACTACCCCGGGGAATGCTTTCGCATCGCTGACGTCGAACCCTGTGATCCGTCCTTTGGTAATGGTACTGTTTATGACATAACCGTACAGCAAACCGGGCGGGTTAACATCGCCTGAGTATTTTGCCGAACCCGTCACTTTCAAACTTCCTTCGAGGCGGTTGTAGGATTTGCCGATCTGTCCGCCGTCACTGCTGACGGAAGCCGCCGGTGTGGCAGCATTCACTGCATCGGTTGTAGTCATGCCTGGTGGCAGTGGTGCTACGTATGGTTTAGTTTGCTGCTCGTTGTTCATAATGCATTGTTGAATTGTTAAGCAGGACGGGCGCCTGGTTGCTGTGAAGAAGGGTCTAGTGCCATCATGCAGTTGCGGATGATGGTCCTGCGTGCGAGCTCCGGTTTGAAGCTGTTAAAAGGATATCCTTTTGCGCCTTTGAGAATCACATCCGCTGCGGCTGCAAAAACTGTTTCGGTTGGCTCGTTGCCTTTCAGGAGATCTTCAGCTTCCGGAACGCGCCAGGGTTTATGTGCCACGCCGCCCAGCGCAATACGCGCTTCGGTGATGATGTTTCCATCCAGTACAAGGCCGGTTGCCACTGACACGAGGGCAAAGGCATACGAGTTGCGGTCGCGCACTTTCAGGTAAGAATAATTTTTTTCAAAACCCTGGGGAGGCAGGTCAATGCTGGTGATCAGTTCCCCATGTTCGAGCGTATTGTCGATCTGCGGCATATCTCCGGGAAGGCGGTGGAAGTCGGCAAAGTTGATCGTCCGTTCCCCCATCGGACCGCTTACATTCACCCTTGCTTCCAGTGCGGCCAGGCCAACACACATGTCTGACGGATGAACTGCTATACATGATTCACTTGTACCCAGGATCCCCATGATGCGGTTGAATCCACCGATTGCCGAGCACCCGGTGCCAGGCTCACGTTTATTGCAAGGCGTTGTCACATCATAAAAATAATAACAGCGTGTCCGCTGCAGCAGGTTGCCGCCGTTGGTCGCCATATTACGGATCTGCGGTGAAGCGCCCGCCAGTATTGCCTTCGACAGCAGCGGGTAACGTTGTTCTATGAAGGGATTATATGCAGTGTCTGCATTTGTGGCAAGAGCGCCGAGGCGAAGGCCCCCGTCAGGCAACCGTTCAATGGCATGGTTGCCAGGGAGCTTGTTGATGTCAACCAGTTCCTGCGGACGCGTAATATTATATTTCCAGAGGTCGAGTATGTTGGTGCCGCCTGCTACATAAGCTGCTTCTTCATGACCTGCAACCATTTCGATTGCTTCTTCTGCCTCGCAGGGCTGGCTGAATGTAAAATTATTCATGGTTACCTCCGCTGTTTACTTCCATTATCGCATCGATGATACCGATGTTGGCGCCGCAACGGCAAAGATTCCCACTCATCAGTTCCTTCACTTCTTCCCTTGTCTTTGCCCTGCCTTCCTTCATCAATCCGATGGCACTGCAGATCTGTCCGGGTGTGCAGTAACCGCACTGGAATGCATCGTGGTCGATGAATGCCTGCTGCAACGGATGAAGGCCTTCCTGTGAAGCAACGCCTTCGATGGTCACGATAGAGGATCCGTTTTTCATCACGGAGAGTGTCAGGCAACTGAGGATGCGCTTACCGTCACAGAGGATGGTGCATGCGCCGCATTGGCCGTGGTCGCATCCTTTTTTTGTTCCGGTCAGTCCAACCTGCTCGCGCAATGTATCAAGCAGACTTGCCCATGGTGTGACAGTCAGCAGCTGGTCGGTACCATTTATATCAAGCATGATTTCCCTTGGAGCGGCTGTGCGTTCTGTGGAAAGATCCACGGGAGATGAAGGAATTTGCATAAGCGGGATATTTGAGAATTGCCTGTTATACTTTAAGGATCATGCCAGATGCGGGTTTGAGGGGAAATGGCCTGAAGGGCGGAAGGGGTGGAACCGGTCCCCGATGCTGCAGAGAAGAAGAACGGATCAGGTAGAAAAAGATTCCCCATGAGGACCGTCCAGTGTTACCCTGCATACAGGAACATTGTGCACGTCGGGCTCACTTCCAATCGATAAAACCTCTATCTTCGGAATTCATGGCTCAACGAAAAGCTTCTTTATGAATTCCCTCGATTTAAAGGATTATTTTGTCTTCCTCGTCTATTTTATCATTGTTGCAGGTTACGGATACTGGATTTACCAGCGTAAAAAATCGAAAGAAATTAATAGTAAGGACTATTTCCTTGCAGAGGGTTCACTGACATGGTGGGCCATTGGTGCATCGCTCATTGCCTCCAACATTTCTGCTGAGCAGTTTATCGGGATGAGCGGAAGCGGATTCAAGATGGGCCTTGCCATCGCTGCGTACGAGTGGCTCGCTGCCGCTACACTTATTATAGTGGCAGTGTTCTTTATTCCTGTTTACCTGAAGAATAAGATTTATACCATGCCGCAGTTCCTCCACCAGAGGTACAACGGTACAGTGGCCATGATCATGGCGATCTTCTGGCTGCTGCTTTATGTAGTGGTGAACCTGACGGCTATCCTCTATCTCGGTGCTATCGCGATCACCGAAATTTCCGGTATTCCGCTCAATATATGTATGCTGTTCCTCGCCGTGTTTGCGATCATCATCACACTGGGTGGTATGAAAGTAATCGGCTATACGGATGTAATACAGGTGACGGTGCTGGTAATCGGCGGGCTGATCACCACCTGGATTGCGCTTAACATGGTTGCCGAGAATAATGGCAGCAGCGGTTTTCTCAGCGGACTTGGTATTATGAAGGACAAAGCCGGTGATCACTTCGACCTGATCTTCAGTCGTGACAACCCGAACTACATGGACCTTCCCGGCCTGAGTATCCTGATCGGTGGTATGTGGATCGTTAACCTGAACTACTGGGGTTGCAACCAGTACATCACGCAGCGCGCGCTGGGAGCGGATTTGAAGACCGCCCGTAATGGCCTGCTGTTCGCCGGTTTCATCAAATTGCTGATGCCTGTGATTGTTGTACTCCCGGGTATCGCCGCCTTCGTTCTCTGGAAGGACGGACATTTCCAGACGGAAATGCTGCAAAACGGGGAATTGAACCCTGACCGTGCGTATCCTGTGCTGCTGAATATCCTGCCCGCCGGGCTGAAGGGTCTTGCATTTGCAGCCCTTACGGCAGCGATCGTTGCATCGCTGGCAGGCAAGGCAAACAGTATCGCCACCATTTTCTCGCTTGATATTTATAAGAAAAGCATCAATCCGAATGCTTCGGAAAAGCAACTGGTAAAAACCGGTAAGATCACGGTGATTGTTGCGCTGATTATTGCAGCAATTATTTCGCCGCTGATGGGTATTGAGAAGAAAGGCGGATTCCAGTATATCCAGGAATATACGGGCTTTGTAAGCCCCGGTATCTTTGCCATGTTCATCCTTGGGTTCTTCTGGAAAAAAACAACCTCAAACGCAGCACTGTTTGCAACCATCGGTGGTTTCGTTATGTCGATCGTCCTGAAGTTCCTGCCCCTTGTTGCAGATCTTTCATTCCTCGCGCCATATGGCTTTGCCAAACAAAACGATAAGGGCGTGTTCGAAATGCCGTTCCTTGACCGGATGGGTTTTGTATTCCTTTTCTGTATTCTCGGAATGTTCATTATCAGTAAGGCAGACCTGAAACGAGGCGTGAAAGCGAAAGGACTGGAGATCGATCGTGGTATGTTCAAGACACATCCTGCGTTCCTTGTCGGATCAATCATTGTGCTTGGAATCATCGCAGCACTGTATACGATCTTCTATTAGGAAAGATTAAGCTGTCTTTGCATGACGGAGACGGATCTGCAATCAGGAAGGCTCCGCTTCGGTACCTGCCTTTGCAAGTGCACGACTGATCTTCGGATGGAGCAGCAAGGCTTCAAGCACGCGGGCTGCTTCCTTTTCAGGATTTACAAGGCTATGGAGCGTTACCTGGTTGAGGAGCTGGTCAACAGTAAACTGGATCATTTGCCAGAGCGAACGTGCTGTGCAATCCACCGAGTTGGTGCAGAGAGTCAATCCACCTGAATGGGAGTGACAGAATTCATCGCTGAAGAGCGCGCCACCCAAGGCTTTCAGGACATCGTTGATGATGATTTCGGTCGAAGGCCGTGCAAGGATGTAGCCTCCCTTTGTTCCCTTTGTACTATTGATGAAACCGGCCATGCGGAGCAGGCGGGTGAGTTTAGCTACATAATGGCTGGTCAGGCCTTCCGCTTCACTTAACTGCGGTATGCTCATTCCGGCGGGCGACTGGCAACCTGCGATCCTGATCAAAACACGTAAACCATATTCTTCCTGCGAGGTGATCTTCATGAGCGACGATTATGAGAGTTTACATGAATCCCAGTTCGAGCTGGGCGGTTTCAGACATCATTGTTTTATTCCAGGCAGGTGTCCATGTTACGGACACATAAACATCATTCACCCCTTCGATCGTCCGCACTTTCTGATCCACTTCAATCGGCAGCGATTGTGCGGCCGGACAGCTGGGCGCGGTGAGCGTCATCACGATCTGCACGTTATTAATCGGCATGATCTCCACTTCGTACACAAGACCGAGTTCATATATATTCACCGGCAGTTCCGGATCGAAAATCGTTTTAAGGCAGTCGATTACCTTTTCTTTCAGTTCCTGGTTTTCCATCACATTTCGTTTTTGACTTTGAATGCGAGTGCGAAATTTTTCATCTGCTTTATCATCGCAACCAGCCCGTTTGATCTCGTCGGTGCCAGGTGCGTATTCATCCCGATCTCGCTGATAAACCCGAGTTGTGCTTCGAGAATCTCATCCGGGCGATGTCCGGACAATACCCGCACAAGCATGCTGATCAGCCCTTTTACAATTACGGTGTTGCTGTCGGCCTGGAAAAACACACGACCATCACGATAACTGGCAGTCAGCCACACTGTGCTCTGGCAGCCCTTTACCATATTGGCTTCTGTCTTTGACTCATCCGCAAGCGGCGGTAATTTCTTGCCAAGGTCGATGATATATTCATACTTCTCTTCCCAGCTGTCGAACCAGCCAAATTCCTCAATAATTTCTTTTTCCGTGTCACGGATCGTTAATATCTCACTCATGCACTTGATTCTACGATAACATTTTTATTGCTTTCTGCAACGCTGATACAAGCTGGTCAACTTCTGCAAAGGTGTTATACATTGCAAAAGAAGCGCGGATTGTTCCCGGGATGCAGTACTGGTCCATCAACGGCTGCGCGCAATGATTACCCGTGCGCACTGCAATGCCCTGGTTATCCAGCAACACACCAATATCTGCAGGATGTACCTGGTCAATGACAAATGATATCACGCTTGCTTTATGGCTGCCCTTCCCGACGATGCGGAGACCAGGCAGTGCTTCGAGTTTTCCTGTAGCGTATTCAACCAGTTCCTGTTCGTGCCTTGCCACTTTCTCTTTCCCTGTTTCATTCACAAACTCCATGGCTGCCCCAAAGGCGATCACGTCAGCGATATTGGGAGTACCTGCTTCAAACTTGTAGGGAAGGTCATTATAAGTGGTCAGGGCAAACGTCACATTTTTGATCATTTCGCCACCACCACGATAGACCGGCATCTCTTCCAGTATGCTCCTTTTTCCGTAAAGCACACCCACTCCGGTCGGGCCATATAATTTATGTGCAGACATCGCGAAGAAGTCGCAGTCGATATCCTGTACGTCAATGTTCAGATGCACGCTTGACTGTGCGCCATCCACAAGCGTTACTGCGCCTGCCTTGTGGGCCATTGCAACGATCTGCCTGACGGGATTGACGGTACCAAGCGCATTGGACACATGGACAACGGATACCATTTTGGTACGGGGTGTCAGCAGTTTTTCAAACTCATCGAGTTCCAGTTCCCCATTATCATTCACAGGGATCACTTTCATCACCGCTTTTTTCTCGATGCAAAGCAATTGCCAGGGTACAATATTGGAATGGTGCTCCATGCCGGTGACAATAATTTCATCACCTTCATTAATGTTTGCGCGGCCCCAGGTGGATGCCACCAGGTTGATGCCATCGGTGGTGCCGGAAGTAAATATCACCTGTTCCCTTGACGGGGCATTAATAAATGCTTTTGCAACATCACGGGTAGCTTCAAAAGCAGCGGTTGCTTCTTCGGCCAGTGTGTGGATGCCGCGATGGATGTTTGCATTGTAGCCGGTGTAGTAGTTCACCAATGCATCGATCACGGCCTGCGGCTTCTGTGTGGTAGCTGCATTATCAAGATAGATCAACGGCCTGCCCTTTACTTCCCTTGAAAGGATCGGGAATTGTTTCCGGATGCTCTCCACGTCGAGCAGGTCTTGTATCGGTGCCGTTAATGTTGTCATACTTCTGTACTTAAACGTTGGATGATCAGTTCTTCCACATGGGTACGGATGGCTGCTGGCTTGATCTTGCCCAGTACATCCATGGCGAAGCCCTGTAAGAGCAGGGCCACTGCCTTGCGATGTGGGATACCGCGTGACTGCAGGTAGAATAGTCCTTCCGGATCAAGGCTTCCGATGGTACAACCATGGGAGCATTTCACATCATCTGCATAGATCTCAAGCTGTGGCTTTGTGTTCACGCTTGCAGTATCTGAAAGCAGGATGTTCTTGTTTGACTGGAACGCGTTTGTTTTCTGTGCATCCTTGCGCACCATCACCTTGCCGTTGAACACGCCGGTAGACTGGTCGTCAAGAATGCCTTTATATAACTCATTGCTTTCGCAGTTCGGCACTGCGTGATCAACAAGTGTATGGTTGTCGATATGGCTGGTGCCGTGCTGCACATACAAACCATAGAGATGCGACTCTGCGTACGGTGCTTCGAGGATGGTGTGCAGGTTATTTCTCACCAGCTTTCCATTCAGCGATACAGTCACCGCCTGTGCAAAGCTTTTACCAACCTGTCTGATATGGGTGGTACTTACCTGGCTGGCGTGAGTGGTATCCTGCTGGATCTTGTAATAATAAAAGCGCGCGTCTTTTTCCACCACTACTTCCATTACCTGGTTGGTGATGCTGTCGTTTGCACCAATGGTATGGTAGGTCTCCACCACTTCCATTTCGGTGTTTGCTGCGGCGTAGACAAGACTGCGGGGCTGTGCCAGTACTGCCTCGGAACGCGCGTCGGTAATATTATAAATATAGACCGGGTGTTCGAGTACCTTGTTCTGTTTTAGCGAAATGAACACAGCGCCATGAACGAAGGCCGTGTTCAGTGCATTGATACCGTCTTTCAGGAATGGTCCGCTATGATTAAAGTTCTTTTCTACAATGTCGCTGAACTCATTGCCTGCAGCCTCTTCCAGGCTGATAACAGAAAGTGAGGGAGAAAGCAGGGTGGAAAGACCGGTGCTGTAAACGCCATTGACAAACACAAGCTGGTTGGCGTTCTCATAGCCCGGCAACCTGAAACTTTCGAAATCCTCCACTGAAACTGATGCGTCAACTGAGCCGGCAAGCTTGAAATCCCTGTTAAAGATGCCGCTTACCCTGGTGTACTTCCATTCTTCGTTCCGTACCCCGGGGATACCCAGGATATTGTACGAATGGAAAGCCTGCTGGCGGATGCCGGCGATACCGCGGTTCTTTGCGGACGACTGGATCTCGTCAAACTTTTCCTGTAAATAGGAGATATTGTTCATTACTGTAATTCTGTTAGGTAATTAAGCTTCCACTTCCTGTGACATCTCATTCTTGATGAAGTCGTACCCGCGTTCTTCCAGTTCGAGTGCGAGTTCTTTGGTGCCTGATTTTACAATCCGGCCATTGTAAAGAACATGCACGAAGTCTGGCACGAGGTAATCGAGCAGACGCTGGTAGTGTGTGATGGCAAGCACAGCATTGTCCTTGCTGCGCAGTTTGTTTACACCATTGGCCACAACGCGGATGGCATCGATATCGAGACCTGAATCGGTTTCGTCAAGGATGGCCAGTCTGGGGTTCAGCATTGCCATCTGGAAGATTTCATTCCTTTTCTTTTCACCACCGGAAAAACCTTCGTTAAGTGAGCGGCTCAGCATCGTCTGGTCCATTTCCATCAATGCCATTTTCTCCTTCATCATTTTGAGGAAGCCGACAGCATCAAGCGGATCCTGACCACGGTACTTGCGTACTTCGTTAACCGCAGTCTTTACAAAATTGGTGGTGCTCAGCCCCGGGATTTCCACGGGGTACTGGAAGCCGAGGAAGACTCCTTCGGCAGCGCGCGCTTCAGGAGAAAGATCGAGAAGATCTTTTCCGTCAAACGTTACGGATCCACCAGTAACGGTGTAATCCTGGCGGCCGGCCAGTACCGAGGCAAGTGTGCTTTTACCGGAACCGTTTGGTCCCATGATGGCGTGCACTTCTCCCGGTTTGATGTCAAGGTTAATCCCTTTCAGGATCT
>JGI20283J13201_100108_pt1 | contig 42129 bp, 37 predicted proteins | sample Plalitdecfosmids_FD_13201 | JGI IMG/M metagenome (IMG submission 13201)
CAGGCCGATGTCCAGGATCGACTTCACGCCCGCGCATACCACCGCGACCGAGGTCTGCGCCAGTTCCTGCAGGTCGGCCGAGATGTCGAAGCTGGTCTCGGCGCCACGATGCACGCCGCCGATGCCGCCGGTGACGAAGACTTCGATGCCCGCCAGTTCGGCGCAGATCATGGTCGCGGCCACCGTGGTCGCGCCCAGCGTACGAGTCGCCAGCACGTAGGCCAGGTCGCGCCGGCTGACCTTCATCGCATCCTTCGACTGGCCCAGCAGCTCGAGCTGCTCGTCCGACAGGCCGACGCAGATGCGGCCGTCGATGATGGCGATGGTGGCCGGCACCGCGCCGGCGTCGCGGATCACGCTTTCCACTTCACGCGCAGTCTGCACGTTCTGCGGATAGGGCATGCCGTGCGAGATGATGGTCGACTCGAGCGCGACGATCGGTTTGCCGGCGGCGCGCGCCGCGTCGACTTCGGGAGAAAACTGGAGAAAGCTTTGCATGTTCATGGTCGTCCTGCGATGTGGTTCGTATTCAAATCAAGGTTGGCCAGCGTAACGCCGGCCAAAGTCTGCGGGCCGATGCCCGGATACACCGTCTCGGCCGCGCCCAGCGTCAGCTTCGACAGCGCCAGGCCGCGCCGGCAGGCCAGTTCGAGGACGCTGCCTTGCTGGTCATTGTCGTCGTCGTTATCGTCGTCGTTGGCGTTCGGCGTTTGCAGCAGCGACCAGCACACCGCCGCCGCAAACGCGTCGCCGGCGCCGGTGACGTCGACTACGTGCGCAGCCGGTGCGGCCAGATGCTTGACGCCGGCCGGCGTGGTCAGGATCACCCCATCGGCGCCGAGCGTGACGACCAGGTCGCGCACGCCCTGGGCCTGCACCTCGCGCACCGCGGCCTCCAGTGCCGGCGCGTCCTCGCGCGCGAGCGTGCGCCCGACGCGCGTGCCCAGCTCGCCGACGTTCAGGATCAGCAGGCGCACGCCGCGCAGGTCGCGCGGCAAGCGCGCCATCTTCGGCTCGGACACCGCCACCAGCACCAATCCGGCGTCGCGTTCGGCCTTGCGTTCGGCTGCGCGTTCAGTTGCAAACCCGCGCGCGGCCTGCACCAGCGCCTCGATGCTCGCCAGCGGCAGGTTCAAATCCGCCACCACCAGCGCCGCCCCGGCCAGCTGGGCCTGGCGGCTGGCGACGAAGGCGGCGTCGACGCGGTCGTACAGCGCCATGTCGGCCAGCGCGACTACCATTTCGCCATCCTGGTCCAGCACGGCGGTGTAGGTGCCGCTGGCGGCATCCTCCAATCGCAGGGCGCCGCGCGTGTCGATGCCGAGCGACTCCGCGTGGGCGAGCAGGGCGGCGCCCGAGCTGTCGGTGCCGATTGCAGTTAACAAAGCAACCTGCGTGCCCAGGCGCGCGAGGTTCTCCGCGATGTTGCGCGCGACCCCGCCGAACGATTCGACTGCCAGGGCCGGGTTGGAAGTGCGCAACGCCAGCGGACCGATCGAGCGCAGCTTGCGGTCCAGGTTGGCCGCGCCGATGCATATTACCGGGCGCCGTTCCTGCTTGGCGGGGAGTACATAAGCACGGCCGAGCAGCTTGCGCTCGCGGATGAGACCGGCGATATGACCCGCCACCGCCGAGCGCGACAAGCCGAGCTGGTCGGCGAGCTCCTGCTGCGAAATGAAGGGATGCGCGCGTATCAACTCGATCAGCTGTTGTTTTTTAGTTTGTTCCGTCACGATAGGATAGCTCAACAATTATCAACAATTGTCTGCGAGCTTAAACATATGTTTAGGGGCAGTCAACGGCAGGGTAAAATCGCATGCCTTGCCGTCATTGCATGCAAGCGCGACAAGCTTATTGCGGACCAATTCATGGTAGCCCGGATTTATATAATAGAGATATAAATCGATCGGAAAAATGGTATTTGTCATACCAATCCACGATAATGCATAGTTAGAACATTTTGGTGCGCCGCCTGCGCGCAAAGCGTGCGTCCAGCCCGAACCATCCCTACCGCCGATCTCAGAAGGAATCCGTCCATGTCCAGCAACACCCCATTCGAAGCCGCCGACGTCATCCGCGCCCGCAAACCCGGCTTCACTCCGCGCGTCGCCCTGATCCTCGGTTCCGGCCTGGGCGTGCTGGCCGAGCAGATGCTGGACGCGGTGTCGATCAGCTACGCCGAGCTGCCGGGCTTCCCGATCAGCACCGTGCACGGCCACGCCGGCGAATTGGTGCTGGGCACTCTGGCCGGCGTGCCGGTGGCCTGCATGAAGGGCCGCGGCCACTTTTACGAAGGCTACGGCGCCAACGTGATGACCTCGGCGGTGCGCACCTTCAAGCTGCTGGGCTGCGAGATGCTGTTCGTGACCAACGCGGCCGGTTCGCTGCGTCCCGAGGTCGATGCCGGCAGCGTCGTCGTGCTGACCGATCACATCAACATGCTGCCGGGCAGCCCGATGGCCGGCCCGAACGACGACCGCTTCGGCCCGCGCTTCTTCAGCATGGGCAATGCCTACGACGCCGAGATCCGCGACCTGGTCAAGAGCGTCGCTGCGGAAAAAGCGATCACGCTGCACGAAGGCGTCTACCTGTCCTGCCCGGGCCCGCACTTCGAGACCCCGGCCGAAATCCGCGCCTTCAAAACGCTGGGCGCCGACGTGGTCGGCATGTCGGTGGTGCCGGAAGTGATCGCCGCGCGTCATTGCGGCTTGAAGGTGGCCGGTGTGTCGGCGATCACCAACCTGGCCGAAGGCCTGAGCCCGTTCCCGCTGTCGCACGAGCAGACCCTGAAGTACGCGGCGATCGCGGCCAAGGACCTGGTCACGCTGCTGCACGCCTTCATCGAACGCCTGGGCGCGACCCCGCGCGCTTGAGTCTGGAGAACACCGACATGTCACGCGCATTCATCCTCCTGCTCGACTCCTTCGGCCTCGGCGCGCTGCCGGACGCCGAGAAGTATGGCGACACGGGCGCCAACACCCTCGGCCATATCGCCGAATGGGCCGCCAACAACGGCACCCCGCTGCACCTGCCCAACCTGGAAAAGATCGGCCTGGGCGCTGCCGCGCACAAGGCCAGCGGCGAATGGCCGATCGGCTTCGAACGCCGTGAAGGTTTCAGCGGCGCCTGGGGCGTCGCGCGCGAGCAGTCGACCGGCAAGGACACGCAGAGCGGCCACTGGGAAATCGCCGGCGTGCCGGTGCGTTTCGATTGGGGCTACTTCCCCAAGACCGTGCCGAGCTTCCCGCGAGAACTCACCGACAAGCTCAAGGAGCTCACCGGCGTGCCCGGCTGGCTGGGCGATTGCCACGCCTCCGGCACTACCATCATCGCGGACCTCGGCGACGAACACGTCGCCACCGGCAAGCCGATCCTCTACACCTCGGCCGACTCGGTGCTGCAGATCGCCGCGCACGAAGAGCACTTCGGCCTGGAGCGCTTGTATCAAGTGTGCGAAGCCGCGTACGAGCTGGTCAAGCCCTACAACATCGGCCGCGTGATCGCGCGTCCGTTCACCGGCAGCAGCCGCAGCTACAAGCGCACCAGCAACCGCCACGATTACGCCGTGCCGCCGGTCGCGCCGACGCTGCTCGACCACGTCAAGAACGATGGCGGCGAAGTCATCGCGCTGGGTAAAATCAGCGACATCTTCGCCGGGCAGGGCGTCACCCAGCTGATCAAGGGCGTCGACAACATGGCGCTGTTCGACCGCCTGCTGGAAGTGGCCGACACTGCATCCGACAAGTCGCTTACTTTTGTCAACTTCGTCGACTTCGACATGCACTTCGGCCACCGCCGCGACGTCGAAGGCTACGCCAAGGCACTGGCCGAACTCGATGCGCGCCTGCCCGAATTTATCGCCAAATTGCGCGAAGGCGACCTGGTCGTGATCACCGCCGACCACGGCTGCGACCCGACCTGGCCCGGCTCGGACCATACGCGCGAGCATATCCCGATGCTGTTCTTCGGTCCGGCCGCGCCCGCGCGCGAGTTGGATGTCTCCGACACCTTCAGCGACATCGGCGCCACGCTGGCCAAGCACCTCGGCGTCAAACCTCTTTCCAACGGAACTGCCCTGCTATGAGCCCGAACCTGGATTTCAAACGTAATACGGCCATCGACCTGGACCTGGGCTGGATCAACCACCTGAAGGTCAACCGCAACGCCGCCGACCGCCGCGCCGCCAGCCTCGCCAACCGCCGCACGGTCAAGAAGGAATACCAGGCCGCCTGGCTGGTCCGCGCGATCGAGTGCATCGACCTGACCACGCTGTCCGGTGACGATACCCCGGGCCGCGTCGAGCGCCTGTGCCGCAAGGCCATGCGTCCGCTGCGCGCCGACCTGATGGAAGCGCTCGGCCTCGACAAGCTCACCACCGGCGCCGTCTGCGTGTACCACGAGATGATCCAGCCGGCGGGGCAGATCCTGCAAGGCCGCCTGCCGATCGCCGCGGTCTCGACCGCGTTCCCGGCCGGTCTGTCTTCGCTGGAAACCAAACTCCGCGAAATCGAATTGTCCGTGCTTGCGGGCGCCATCGAGATCGACATCGTGATCACGCGCCAGCACGTCCTGACCGGGAACTGGCAGGCGCTGTACGACGAGATGCTCGCCTACCGCAAGGCCTGCGGCGACGCGCACGTCAAAGCCATCCTCGCCACCGGCGAACTGGTCACGTTGGAGAACGTGGCCAAAGCGTCGTGGGTGTGCATGATGGCCGGCGCCGACTTCATCAAGACCTCGACCGGCAAGGAAGGCGTCAACGCGACGATTCCAGTGTCGCTGACGATGGTGCGCGCAATCCGCGACTACTACGAGCAGACCGGCTTCCAGGTCGGCTACAAGCCGGCCGGCGGCGTTTCGACCGCCAAATCGGCGCTGCAATACCTGACGGTGATGAAGGAAGAGCTGGGCAACGAATGGCTGCAGCCGCACCTATTCCGCATCGGCGCCTCGAGCCTGCTGACCGACATCGAGCGCCAGCTCGAGCACTACGTCACCGGCAGCTATTCGGCCGCCTATCGCCACGCGCAACCTTGATCACGGACACTCGTCATGCCAACAATTAAAGAGATTCTTCAGACTATGGATTACGGTCCCGCACCCGAGAGCACCAAGGAAGCGCACGCGTGGCTGGACCAGCACGGCCGCCGCTTCGGCCTGTTCATCGATGGCGCCTGGAGCGAAGCTGCCGACACCTTCGGCTCCCTCAATCCGGCCGACGGCAGCGAACTGGCGCAGGTGACGCAAGCGACGCTGGATGACGTGGAACGCGCCGTCGCGGCCGCACGCAAGGCCCAGCCGGGCTGGGTGGCCCTCGGCGGCCACGGCCGCGCGCGCGTGCTGTACGCGCTCGCGCGCCTGCTGCAAAAGCATGCGCGCCTGTTCGCCGTGCTCGAGACCCTGGACAACGGCAAGACCATCCGCGAAACCCGCGACGCCGATCTGCCGCTGGCAAGCAGGCACTTTTACCATCACGCCGGCTGGGCCCAGCTGCAGTCGGAAGAATTCGCGGACTACCGCGCCGTCGGCGTGGTCGGCCAGATCGTGCCGTGGAATTTCCCGCTGCTGATGCTGTCGTGGAAAATCGCTCCGGCGCTGGCCGCCGGTAACACGGTCGTGTTCAAGCCGGCCGAGTTCACGTCCTTGAGCGCGCTCTTGTTTGCCGAGATCTGCCAGCAGGCCGGCGTGCCGGCCGGCGTGGTCAACATCGTCACCGGCGACGGCCGCGTGGGCGAAGCCATCGTCAAGCATCCCGGCATCGACAAGCTGGCCTTTACGGGCTCGACCGAAGTCGGCCGCATCATCCGCAAGGCCACCGCCGGCAGCGGCAAGAAGCTGTCGCTGGAACTGGGCGGCAAGTCGCCGTTCATCGTGTTCGACGACGCCGACCTGGATGCCGCGGTCGAGGGCCTGGTCGACTCGATCTGGTTCAACCAGGGGCAAGTCTGCTGCGCCGGTTCGCGCCTGCTGGTGCAGGAATCGATCTACCCGCGCTTCATCGCCAAGGTCAAGGCGCGCATGCAGAACCTGCGCGTCGGCTCGCCGCTTGATAAATCGAACGACATCGGCGCGCTGGTCGATCCGGTGCAGCAGCAGCGCATTCACGGCCTGGTCGAATCGGCTAGAGCCGAGGGTTGCGAGATCTGGCAGCCGAAGGTCGAGACCCCGAGCGCCGGCGCCTGGTATCTGCCGACCCTGATCACCGGCGCCTCGACCACGGCGACCGTGGCGCAGACCGAGATCTTCGGCCCGGTGCTGGTCGCCTCGAGCTTCCGCACCCCGGGCGAGGCGGTCCAGCTGGCCAACAATACCGTGTACGGCCTGGCCGCCTGCGTCTGGACCGAGTCGATCAGCCTGGCGCTGGACGTCGCGCCGCAGATCAAGGCCGGCGTGGTGTGGATCAACAGCGCCAACCAGTTCGACGCTGCCTGCGGCTTCGGCGGGGTCAAGGAATCGGGCTACGGCCGCGAAGGCGGCAAGGAAGGCATGGTTGAGTACCTGACGCCGCTGGCGGAAGACCGCCGCCCGGCGGCGCCGCTGATCGCCGCCCAGCTGGAGCAAGCCGCGCGCAAGCCGGCGCAGGACGCCAACCCGTTCGCCGTCGACCGCACCGCCAAGATGTACATCGGCGGCAAGCAGGCGCGCCCGGACGGCGCCTACAGCCGCGCGATCATCGGTGCCGACGGCGCCTTCCTGGCCGACATCGGCGAGGGCAGCCGCAAGGACATCCGCAACGCCGTCGAAGCCGCGCACAAGGCCGCCGGCTGGTCGAAGGCGACTGCGCACAACCGCGCCCAGGTGCTGTACTACATCGCCGAGAACCTGGCGGTGCGCGCCGACGAATTCACCGCGCGCATCGCCGCGCAGACCGGCTCCAAAGACGCCGCCAGGGAAGTGCAGGCCTCGATCGAGCGCCTGTTCTATTGGGCCGCCTGGGCCGACAAGTACGACGGCCTGGCGCATCAGCCGCCGATGCATGGCATCACCGTGGCGCTGAACGAGCCGGTCGGCGTGATCGGCATCGTCTGCCCGAACGAGAATCCGCTGCTGGGCTTTGTTTCCTTGGTGGCCCCGGCGCTGGCGCTGGGTAATCGCGTGGTGGCGGTGCCGTCGGAAGCGCATCCATTGTCCGCACTCGATCTGTACCAAGTGCTCGATACCTCCGACCTGCCGGGCGGCGCCCTGAACATCGTCACCGGCAGCCACGACGAGCTGGCGCGCACGCTCGCTTCGCACTTCGACGTCGATGCGGTGTGGCGCCACGATGGCTCGGCGGAAGGTTGCGCCGAAGTCGAACGTCTGTCGGGCGAGTCGCTCAAGCGCACCTGGACTGGCGGCGCGAAAGGGCGTGATTGGTTCGATGCGAAGCAGGCTTGTGGGCGTACGGTGTTGCAGCATGCATCGCAAGTCAAGAACGTCTGGATTCCCTACGGCGTCTGATCGAGCCACGGAACCCGAGAACACCGTCGTCCCGGCGCAGGCCGGGATCCATGCTGAGTTTCCGAATTTGGAAGCGATCTATGGGTCCCGGCTTCCGCCGGGACGGCGTTTTGAAGATAACGACTAAGGAAGCATCATGTTCCTCCCCCAAGAAATCATCCGCAAAAAGCGCGACGGCGGTGCCCTGAGTGCCGAAGAAATCAACTTCTTCGTCGCCGGCATTCCCGATGGCCGCACCACCGAAGGCCAGATCGCCGCGCTGGCGATGGCGGTCTACTTCAAGGACATGACGATGGACGAGCGCGTCGCCTTCACGCTGGCGATGCGCGATTCCGGCCAGGTCATGGAGTGGAAATCGCTGAACCTGCCGGGCCCGGTGCTCGACAAGCACTCGACCGGCGGCGTCGGCGACGTGGTCTCGCTGATGCTGGGCCCCATGGTCGCGGCCTGCGGCGGCTTCGTGCCGATGATCTCGGGCCGCGGCCTGGGCCACACCGGCGGCACGCTCGACAAATTCGATTCGATTCCGGGCTACTCGACCGTACCCGATCCCGCGCTGTTCAAGAAAGTGGTGAAGGACGTCGGCGTCGCCATCATCGGCCAGACCGCGCAGCTGGCGCCGGCCGACAAGCGCTTCTACGGCATCCGCGACACCACCGCCACGGTCGAATCGGTGGCGATGATCACCGGCTCGATCCTGTCCAAGAAGCTGGCGGCGGGCCTGGATGCGCTGGTGATGGACGTGAAGGTCGGCAGCGGCGCCTTCATGCCGACCTATGAAAAATCGGTGGAGCTGGCCGACTCGATCGTCCAGGTCGGCAACGGCGCCGGCACCAGAACGTCGGCGATCCTGACCGGCATGAACGAGTCGCTGTGCCCGGCCGCCGGCAACGCGGTCGAGGTGCGCGTCGCGATCGACTACCTGACCGGCAAAGCGCGCCCGGCACGCCTGCACGAAGTGACGATGGCGCTGTGCGCCGAGATGCTGGTGATTGCCGGCCTGGCCGCCACGCACGAGGACGCCCACGCCAGGCTGCAGCACGCGCTCGATTCGGGCGAAGCCGCCGAGCGCTTCGCGCGCATGGTGAGCGCGCTGGGCGGCCCGGCCGACCTGATGGAGCGTCCCGACGCCTACCTGGCTGCCGCCCCGATCGTGGTGCCGGTGCCGGCGCTCGAATCCGGCTATGCCTACGCGACCGATTGCCGCAGCCTGGGCCTGGCCGTGGTCGGCCTCGGCGGCGGGCGCGTACGTCCGCAGGACGAGATCGATTACGCGGTCGGCCTGACCGGTTTGATCGAGCTGGGCGCCAAGGTCGAGGCGGGCCAGCCGCTGGCGATCGTGCATGCGCGCACCCGGGACGCCGCCGAGCGCGCGGTGCGCGAGGTGCAGGCCGCCTACCGCATCGCCGAGGTGGCTCCGGTCGCCGCGCCGATGATCTACAAGACCATCCGTCCCTAACGAGATCTTCATGAACTACGACAAACTCATCGATGAAGCCCGCGCCGCGCGCGAACTGGCCTACACGCCTTACTCGAACTTCAAGGTCGGCGCCGCCCTGGCCTGCAAGGATGGCCGCGTGTTCCGCGGCTGTAACGTGGAAAACGCTTCCTACGGCCTGTGCAACTGCGCCGAGCGCACCGCGTTCTTCTCGGCCATCGCTGCAGGCTACAAGCCGGGCGACTTCACGGCGCTGGCCGTGATCGGCGACACCGAAGACCCGATCGCCCCCTGCGGCGCCTGCCGCCAGGTGGTGCTGGAACTGGGCGGCAACGAGCTGCCGGTGGTGCTGACCAACCTGAAGGGCGACCGGATGGACACCACGGCCGCGGCGCAATTGCCGAACGCTTTCGGCGGGCGCGACCTGCAAAAGTAATCCCGAACCGATGCGCCTGTGCGCGTGCCCGCGTACGTACGGGGGGCACGCGTGCGCGCATGCGGGCGATTTGCTGACAAACTTGAAATCCATGCAGTCCCCACAACATGGGAGACAAGCCGATTTTTTAAGTTAGGAGTAAATATGAGCCCGCAAGACTCGCAGAAGTTGACCGATTTCCTGACGCAGCTGATCCAGGCGCGCGGCATCCAGAAAGACCAGGAAGCCGATGCACTGATCCAGCGTGCCGTCGCCCAGCAACCGGATGCGGCCTACCTGCTGGTGCAGCGCGCGCTGCTGCTGGAGCAGGGCATGAACAATGCCCGTTCCCAGATCACATCCCTGCAGAACCAGCTGCGCAGCCTGCAGGATGGCCAGGGAGGCCAGGGAAGCGATGGCCGCTATCCCGACCCCAACAACTGGGGCAACAGCGGCAACGCCCGCATGGCGCCGGCCCCGACCCAACAATACCAGCCGGGCAACCAGCAACCGTATCAGCCGCCTTACCAGCCGGGTTACCAGGGCGCCCCAGGCCCGATGGGCATGGGCGCCCCTAGCGGCGGCGGCTTCTTCGGCGGCGGCGGCTTGCGCGGCACGCTGGGCTCGATCGCCACGACGGCCGCCGGTGTCGCGGCCGGCGGCTTCCTCTTCCAGGGCCTGGAGAACATGTTCTCGCACCACGGCGGGAATGGCGGCAACCATCTGCTCAACAGCGACGATACGTCGAATAACCTGTTCAGCGACCAGTCGGGCAGCGGCCTGGCCGACCAGGCCGGCCTGGGCGACGTCGACGGTTCGATCGGCCAGCCGGCCGAAGGCTTGTTCGACAGCAGCGCCGACACCGGCAGCCTCGGCGATGGCGGCGGCCAGGGCTTCTTCGACGGCGACGGCTCGGATGACGGGCTGTTTAGCTGATATCGATTAGCGCGCGGGTGCGGCTTGCAAGCCGTGCCTGCCCGTTCGTTTATTTCGTCTCGGGTACGAGCGCCTTCAGGATCGGCTGCACGAATTGCTGGGTCTTGAAGTCGTACAGCACGAAGTCGCTCGAGAACTGCCAGTAAGCCCAGGCAAAGCCATTCTTTTCGGCCGTGCGCGCCACCGTCGAGGTCCACAGCGCGCGGTCTTCCATTGTTCCCCGTTCGTAAGCGCCAAATTCCCCCAGCAGCACCGGCCGTCCACTGGCTTCGCTCCAGGCTTTCACCTGCGCGAAATCCTGCTCGATCTGCGCGATCTCGGCGGGCTTGCCGAAGCGTACCCCATGCGAGGAACGGATCGGCTCTTCGGCCCAGGATGCACCCTGGTGGGTGAAGGTGAATGGATCGTAGTAGTGGAAAGTGGCGATCAGGTGGCGGTCATTGGCCGGCAGCTGCAGGTCTTTCAGCGTCGCGCGGCTGTTCCACTGGACGCCGCCGAGGATGACGTTGCGGTTCGGATTGGTCGCGCGCACCGCCTGCAGGAGCTCCGGGAAGGTCGCGTTCCAGGTCTTGGCGTCGAACTGACCGTGCGGCTCGTTCAGCAGCTCGAAGATCACCGTGTTCGGCTCGTTGCGGTAACGCTCGGCCAGCTGGGTCCAGACCGCCTTGAGCTTCGGACGGCAGGCGGCGACGTCTTTCGAACACGCGTCGAAATCGTGCTCGTCGACGATTACGTTCAAGCCGTGCTTCGTCGCCGTGGCGACCACCCAATCCAGGCGGTTCAGCCATTTCGGATCGAGCCGGCTGTTTGCATCGAGTGCGTCGAAGGTGAACAGCACCACGCGCACGGTCGAGAAGCCGGCCGCCTTGATTTTCGCGAAGTGCTCATCCTTGTAATTGCCCTGGGCGCCGTCGCGCCAGAATGGATCGTAGCCGATCACGTTCACGCCGCGCCCCATCTGGCGCACCTGGTCGTGCGCGGACAATTCGACGAAGCGCGAGGTGGAAGGGGACGGATTCGGCGCCGGATCGTCGGCCAGCGCGGCCAGCGCGGGCAGCGCGGCGATGGCGGCGATGGTGGCTAAAAGGGCGGCGGCGCTGTGCATCAGCTTCGGCATGGGTGTCTCCCGTCGTTGTTATACGCAAGCGATACGCAGATTGCCCGATGCCGCTAATGTTGAGTGAATGCGCGGACCGATTGCGGTGCGATGGATTATATCCACAGGCTGGAATGGTTCAGCCTGAGTTCAAAATACGAATCCGGATCGGTGACGATGCTATCTATTCGAATCCAGGTGTTTTTACTGGCTCGGTCGTTGCGGCGAAGATAATCGGATCAATCCATACGCCATTCGAGGACCTCAGCCTGCTATGCTGCCGTCCTCGAATGGCGTGTTTACTGGTGCAGCGGGGTCAGGCTTTCAGGTCGTCCATCGATTTACCATCCGACAAAGCATCCAGCACCCATTTCGGCTTGCGGCCGCGGCCGGTCCAGGTTTGCGCGCCGTCGGCCGGATTGCGGAATTGCGCAGCCGAATTCGATTGGCCCGATTTGCGCGGTTTGGATGTCTTAGGCGCGAGCAATTCCTCAACAGGCATGCCGATGTCTTGTGCAATCGCGAGAATCTGCTCGCGCGCCTTTTTGACGCCGTCCTGCTGGCGGTTCTTGATCTCTTTGTCCACGTCGAATTGGAGACCTTTGAGTTCGCCGAGATTGTAATTCGACAGGTCGATAGTGGCCATTCGTCTTATCCTTGTGAGTTTGCGGTAATCGTGAGCGTAACACGGCTTCCGATATTGCGCGATGCAATTGTCCAAAAGTGCGCGCCTTTTTATCGCCGATTCAATCGGAATCCATGACGGTCATAATCCAATTTGACTGCACGCTAGAGTTAATCGGAAAGAAAAACCGACGGACGACATGAATGCGGTAATTAGAATTACGCAGGCGCGGCATTCGAATCCGGTTTCCAGTCGCCGATCCGAATTACGGCGCCGCTGTGCCCAATTAGCGTTTCTATCCGCTTCGGCTTACATCGGCGCCGGCGTATAGGTGCCGATGCTCCACACGTGGCCTTCGGAATCGCGGCAGGTGAAACCGCGTCCCCCGTGGGCTTCGTCGGCCAGGTCGATGAGCATGGCGGCGCCGGCGGCGTGGGCGCGCACGTGCACTGCGTCGGCGTCCGCCACGGCCAGGTAGATCGTCTGGGTCTGGCGGCCTGCGATGTCGCCGGGCTGGACCATCAGGTCGCCGTAGGCGCCGGTGCGGCCGCTCGAGCCGACCATGATCATGCCGCTGCCCTTGCCGGTATCGATGCGCAGCTCGGCGTGCAGGATGGTACCCGGCTCGCCCGGCACCACGAGATGGGCCTCGAAACCGAACACCCGGCACAGCCAGTCGATGGCGGCGGGGGCATCCTGGTAACGCAGGCAGGGGATGACCGCAGCAGTGGCAGCGGCGGGCGTAGGGGCGGGCATGGCGGCTCCTGAAAAAAGGTGGAGCAGCCAGTCTGCCACGCCTGGGTGCCGCCTACATCTGCTGGAACAGATAGGTGTGGTTGCGGCTGATTTCGAGTTCGCCGGCGTAGTTGCGCAGCCTGAGCATGTGGCGTCCGCGCAGGTCGCGCGTGACTTCCGCGATCGCCTCCACGCGCACCAGCGTCGAGCGGTGGATGCGCCAGAATTCGTCCGGATCGAGCTCGTCCAGCAGCTCCTTGAGCGTCTTGCGGATCAGGTATTCGGCGCCCGCGGTCTGCACCCGCGTGTACTTTTCGTCGGACTGGAAGAACAGCACCTCGCGCGTGCTGATCATGCGCAGGCTGCTGCCGACCTGGGCCTGGATCCAGCGCAGGTAGCCGGTGCTGGGCGGCGCTTTTTTCTCGAGCAGTTCGGTCAGGCGCACCAATTGGGTGCCGACATCCTCGCGTATCGGAGAGGACTGCGCCCGGATGCGCGCGCAGGTGGCCGCCAGGCGCTCGGCTGTCACCGGCTTGAGCAGGTAATCGAGCGCACCCTGCTCGAAGGCATCCAACGCGTACTGGTCGTAGGCGGTGGCGAACACGATGTGCGACTGCCGGTACAGCCGGCGCGCCGCCTCGATGCCGCTCAGGCCCGGCATGCGGATGTCGAGGAAGGCGATGTCGGGGCGATGCTGCTCGCCGAGTTCGACCGCCTCGACGCCGTTGGCCGCTTCGGCCACGATGCGCAGCTCGGGCCAGACCGCCTGCAGGCGCGCACGCAGCAGGTCGCGCATCGGCGCTTCGTCGTCGGCGATCATGGCGGTGTAGATGCGCTCCTCGCCGGGGATCATGCTCATGCGCCCTCCATCATCTTGTAGGGCAGGCGCACGGTGGCGCAGGCGCCGCCGTCAAGCGGGGCGTGGACGATCAACTCGGCCGCGTCGCCGTACAGCAGCTGAAGGCGTTCGCGGATGTTGGCCAGGCCCACGCCATCGTCGGCGTGCGGGTCGATGCCGACGCCGTCGTCGCAGACCTCGACGTGCAGGATCGCGCCCAGCACGAAGGCGCGCACGATGACGGTGCCGCCCGCGATCTTCGGTTCCAGGCCGTGCTTGATGGCGTTTTCGATCAGGGTCTGCAGCATCATCGGCGGGAAGGGCGAACTGTGCAGGTACATCGGCACCTCGAAGCGCACCTGCAGCCGCTCCTTCATGCGCGCCTGCATGATGGCGAGATAGGCGCGCGACAGCTCGACCTGCTTGCCGAGCGTGCCGTTGTCGCGCGCGCGCATCTGCGGCAGCGTCGAGCGCAGGTACTCGATCAAGTGGGCGTGCACGCGCGCCGCTTCGGGCGGGTCGGTCTCGATCAGCTGGCCGATCAGCGCCAGCGTGTTGAACAGGAAGTGCGGCTCGATCTGGGCCTGCAGGGCGGCCATGCGCGCTTCCATCAGGCGCCGCTCGAGCGTGGCGACGTCGGCCTTGTGGGTCGCTTCCTGGGCCAGCAGCTCGGCTTTGCGTTTGCCGCCGGCCAGGGTCTTGATCGCCAGCGAACCGAAGATGTACCACATCGCCGGTTCAGGCATGTTCAGCAGGCTGAGGAAGACGACCACGAAGAACCAGGTGAGCATCAGCTGGCGCCATTCGACCACGGCGACCCAGTCGAAGAAGCGCCACCACAGCTTGCTGGCTTCGTCGAAGGCGTCGCGCAAAAAGCCCACGGTACGGTTGATCTGGCTGGCGCGCATGCTCACTCCTCGTGCGGCGTCTTGCGCAGCGCGCTGCGGCGGTCGACGTAAAAGGCGCCGGCGACCAGTTTCACGCCCAGGAACAGCACGAACAGGCAAAAGGCCAGCGGCAGGATGCTGATGATCAGCGCGAACACGACGCACCAGCCGAGCATCGTCGGCCAAGGCATGGTGTTCAGCTCGCGCACGGCGCGGCGGCAGGCGCGCAGGATGTCGCGCGCCAGGGATTCGAAGGCGGCTTCGAAGTCGCGGAAAGTCGAGTGGGTCATGGCAGTGCTCCTGTCGCAATGAAGTTGATAGGATCACTGTACGCCCGGCGGCTTGGTGGCGCCAGGGCAGGCCGACGAAGTGCCGAAAACGTGGGACGGCCGGTATGCCGGACGGATCAGCAGTAGCGGCCGTCCTGGCCGGTCAGGACTGCTTGGCCTGCGGCACCGGCGCGTTCTGCTCGATCAGGCCCTGGCGCTTCAGCTCGTCCCAGAAGGCGGGCGGCACCGTGTCCTTCATCGAGCTGGCGTTGGCCAGCGCCTGCGCCTCGGTGTGGGCGCCGACGATCAGCGCCCAGGCCAGGTCGGGCGCGGCGGAAAATTGCAGCGCGGCCGTGCGCAGATCGACGCCGAACCCGTTGGCCACCTCGCGCAGCTGGTCGCGCTTGGCGATGTGCTCGGGCGGGATCTTCCAGCGCTCGTCGCCGTAGTTGTAGCGCGCGCTGCCGGAGATGAAGCCGGCGTTCAGTGCCGAGCCGACCACGAAGCCGACGCCGTGCCGGCGCGCCACCGGGAACACCTCGTCGAGCGCAGTCTTGTGGTCGATCAGCGAATACTGCGAGGCCAGCAGGCAAACGTCCGGGTCCGATTCCTGGATCACGCGGATGATCGGCTCGGGCGTGTTCACGCCGATGCCCCAGCCCCCGATCATGCCTTCGTCGCGCATTTTGGAGAGGGCCGGGAAGGCGCCTTTCTTGGCGATCTCGAATTCTTCCTGCCACGGGCGCGGCAGGTATTTGTTGTCGGGCGAGATGTCGTGCACGAACACCACGTCGATGCGGTCGACGCCCAGGCGCTGCAGGCTGTCCTCGATCGAACGGCGCACGCCGTCGGCGCTGTAATCGAAGGCCAGGTTGTTGGGCGAGTTCGCGAACGGGAACAGCTCTTTCGACTTGTTGTTGGGCGAGGCTTTCAGCAGCTTGCCGACCTTGGTCGAGAGCAGGTAGCTGTCGCGCGGCTGGTTATGCAGAAAATTGCCGAAGCGCCGCTCGGCGCTGCCCAGGCCGTACCACGGCGAGACGTCGAAGTAGCGCACGCCGGCGGCCCAGGATGCGTCCAGCGCCTTGTAGGCGTCGCGATCGGTGACGACCTCGAACTCGTTGCCGATCGGGACCCCGCCCAGGCCGAAGCGGAATTCGGGCTTGAAGAGTTGCTGGGCACGGCTGTGTGTTTCATGAGGCATGACGATCCCTTTCTGATTCGTGACGTATGCAATCAGTATGCAGAAGCCGCTGCTTGCGCCGCGCAACGGAGCTGGCAGGAAACGGGACGTGCCCTGCGGTCAGACGGCGCTCCGGCCGCGTGCCATCCAGTCGCTGTGCAGCAGGCCGTAAAAGGCAGTGTCGGCGGTGACCCCGTCGACGATCCAGCGCTCGGGCATATAGCCCTCCTGACGGAAACCGAGTTTTTCCAGCACCCGCTGCGAGCCGGTGTTGCGCGGGTCGATGTCGGCTTCGACGCGGTTCAGGCCGAGCGTGTCGAAGCCATACGTCAGCAGGGCTTGCAGCGCCTCGGCCTCGGTCATCCAGCGCAATGTCAGGCGCGGCGTGTGCAGCTCGATCGGTGCGAGTGTGGGCATGGCTCAATCCTTTCGATGCGCCAGCCCGACCGCGGCCAGCACCATGTCGGTAATCAGGCGCTCGGCCTGCTCGAAGTCGTCGCGGCCGAGCTGCGGGCGATCCAGCACCAGCTGCATCTGCGCGGCGAAGTCGGCGTACGATTGCGTCATCGCCCACACCGCAAACAGCAGGTGGGTGGCATTGACCGGCGCGATCCGGCCTTGCGCGATCCAGCGCTCGAACACGGCGATGTCGGCGCGCAGCAGCGGCACCACGCGGCGGCGGATCTGGTCGCCGTAGATCTTGGCGCCGCCGATCACCTCGAGCGCGTACACGCGCGAAGCCAGCGGCTGCTCGCGCGAAAAGCGCAGCTTCGCCGCGACGTACGCGCGCAGGACGTCGCCGGGATCGCTCGCCGTAGCTCCATCTGCATTGCCTTCGGCATTGCCTTCGCCGCCGGCCAGGCTGGCCATGCGCGCCAGCCAGTCGTCGAGCACGTCGTCCAGCACGCGCGTGTACAGCGCCTGCTTGGTCGGGAAGTAGTACATCAGGTTCTGCTTGGACAGGCCGGCCCGTTGTGCCACGTCGGCGATGGCGGTGCCTTCGTAGCCGCGCTCGGCGAACAGGCGCACGGCCTCGAGCAGGACCGTGCTTTCGAGCTGGTCGCGCCGGGCTTCTCGGCGGCTGTTGCGGAGCGGCGAAACGGTGCGGTCCATGCGGACTCCTTCAGCGGATTAAATGCAGCGGATCAAATTCAGCGAATCGAATGCAGGAAGCCGAGCAGCGCATCGTGCGCGGCATAGGCGACGTTGAAGCGGAACCAGGTGCTGGACGGCGCTTCCAAGGTAAAAAAGTCGCCTGGGGCCAGCAGGATGCCGGCGCGCAGCGCCCGTTCGGCGACCAGCTTGCCGTTGCGCTCCAGCGTGGCGGGCCCGGGCCAGCCGGCGCTGACGAACATGCCCCCGCGCGGGCGCGCGAGCGGCGTCAGACCGGCCGCCGAGAGGCCGTCGATGGCACGCTGGCGCGCTTCGTCCAGCTGCTGCACCAGGCGCTCGACCTGGCGCCGGTAGGTCCGGCTCTTGATCGCATCCAGCACCGCGCGCTCGTTGATCTCGGAAGTCGTCAGGCCGGTCAGCATTTTCACGCGTACCAGTTCGGGGATGAGGGAGCTCGAAGCGCAGATCGAGCCGACACGCAGCACCGGCGACAGTGTCTTGGAAAAGCTGCCGATGCGGATCACGCGGCGCAGGCCGTCCAGCGCCGCCAGCGACGCCTCGCCGCGCGCCGCCAGTTCGCGGTAGATGTCGTCCTCGACCAGCCAGAAGTCGAACTGCTCGGCCAAGCCCAGCAGGCGGTGCGCCTGGGCTGGCGACAGCGAGGTGCCGAGTGGATTTTGCAGCACCGTGTTGACGAACATGAGCTTGGGCTGGCGCGCCGCGGCCGCGCGCGCGAGGAAGTCCAGGTCCAGGCCATTGGCATCGCGCGGGATGCCGAGCGGGATGCAGCCGTGGTGGCGCACCAGGGCCAGCAGGTTGCTGTAGCCGGGATCTTCGACCAGCACCACGTCGCCGGGGCGGGTGAGGGTGCGCAGCACCAGGTCGAAGGCGTGGGTGGCGCCGTGGGTCAGCAGCACTTGCTCGGGTTCGAGCGCAAACAGCTCGTCGGACAGACAAGCGGCGATGTGCTGGCGCAGCGCCGCGAAGCCGAGCGGGTGGCCATAGCCGCGCAGGCGCCCGGCCGGGATCTTCATCGCGTGGCGCACCGCGTCCAGGATCGTCGATTCGCCATACCACTCGGGCGGCAGCCAGCCGGAACCGACCGGCAGCGCCTCGGACTGGCCGGAATACAGGTCGGCGGTGAATGAGTCGACGCTGCCGGGCGTGGCGGAGGCCAGGGCCGGCTGAACCGGATCGGCGCCGGCATCGAGCGGGCAGCGCGCCACGAAAAAGCCGGAACCGCGGCGCGAGGACAGGAGTCCCAGATGCAGCAGACGGTCGTACGACTCGACCACCGTGAAGGTGCTGACGCTATTGGACTTTGCGAATTGTCGAACCGAGGGCATCTTGGTCCCGACAGGTAAAGCGCGCCGATTGACCATCTCGGCGATCGCCGCCACGATCTGGTCGACCAGGCTGCCGCGCCGCTGGCGGTCGATCGCCAGTACCGGCCATCTCGACTCACTGGGTGTGTCCATCGCGTTTCCCTCGGTGTGCCCCGATCGCGCCCCGGCAACTGTACAGCTCATGTCACCAGTACGGTTGGTAAATTTTGCCGAATGTGTATATGTGCCGCACTCCCTCTGCTGTCTATTATTGCATCATGATTTTGCCAGTTGGTAAATTATTTGACGGCAGTCACCGATCTTTCAGGAGTCAGTCAATGAACGAAGCCCGACCCGAATCGATGTCGTCCTTCTGGATGCCATTTACCAACAACCGCGATTTCAAGGCGGCGCCGCGCCTGCTGGTGTCCGCCAAGGGCATGTATTACCAGGACGTCGACGGCAAGCAGATCCTCGACGGCACCGCCGGCCTGTGGTGTGTGCCTTGCGGCCACGCCCAGCCCCGGATCGTCGAGGCGGTCAGCACGATGGTCGGCCAGCTCGACTTCGCCCCGACCTTCCAGATGGGCCATCCGGCCGCCTTCGACCTGGCCGAGCAGCTGATGGAGTACACCGGCCACAAATTCGGCCATGTGTTCTATACCAACTCGGGTTCGGAAGCGGTCGACACGGCGCTCAAGATCGCGCTGGCCTATCACCGTGCGCGCGGCGAGGGCAGCCGCACCCGCCTGATCGGACGCGAGCGTGGCTACCACGGCGTGGGTTTTGGCGGCCTGTCGGTCGGCGGCATCGGCCCGAATCGCAAGAATTTCGGCCCGCTGCTGCCGGGCGTCGACCATTTACCGCACACGCATAACATTCTCAAGAACGCGTTTTCGCGCGGCGAGCCGGACTTCGGCGTCGATCTGGCCGACGAGCTGGAACGCATCGTCGCGCTGCACGACGCCTCGACCATCGCCGCCGTCATCATCGAGCCGGTGTCGGGGTCGACCGGCGTGCTGGTGCCCCCGAAAGGTTATCTGAAGCGCCTGCGCGAGATCTGCAGCAAGCACGGCATCCTGCTGATCTTCGACGAGGTGATCACCGGCTTCGGCAGGCTCACCACGCCGTTCGCGGCCGATTATTTCGACGTCGAGCCGGACATGATCACGGCCGCCAAGGGCATCACCAACGGCACGGTGCCGATGGGCGCGGTGTTCTCGAAACGCTTCATCCACGACGCTTTCATGGATGCGCCGCCGGGCATCGAGCTGGCCCACGGCTACACTTATTCCGGCCACCCGCTGGCCTGCGCGGCCGGCATCGCCACGCTGCAGGTGTTCAAGGAAGAGGGCGTGCTGGAGCATGCGAAGACGATCCAGCCGTATTGGGAAGACGCGGTGCACGCGCTGAAAGGGCTGCCGCACGTGATCGACATCCGCACGGTCGGGCTGGTGGCCGGCATCGAGCTCGAGCCGATTCCGGCCAAGCCGTGCGCGCGCGCGTATGCCGCGTTCAAGCAGGCATTTGCGGACGGCATCCTGATCCGCGTGACCGGCGACATCATCGCGCTGTCGCCGCCGCTGGTGCTGGACAAGACCCACATCGACGAACTGTTCGGCAAATTGACGGACGTGCTCAAGAAGCTCGACACGAACCTGGACTGAGGCCATGACAATGCATACCGGAGTCATCCATCACTACATCGGCGGGCGCGTGCTCGAAGGCGCTTCCGGGCGCTACGCCGATGTCTACAACCCGGCGCTGGGCGAGCCGTGCGCGCGCGTGGCGTTGGCCTCGAACGAGGAAGTCGGCGCGGCGGTGCAGGCTGCGCTCGATGCTTTCCCGGCCTGGTCGGCCACGCCGCCGCTGGCGCGCGCACGCGTGCTGTTCAAGTACCTGCAGCTGTGCCAGCAGCACACGGACGACTTCGCGGCCATGATCACGCTCGAACACGGCAAGACCTTCAGCGATGCGCAGGGCGAGGTCGCGCGCGGCATCGAGGTGGTCGAGTTCGCGGTTGGCATCCCGCAGATGCTCAAGGGCGAATTCACCGACCAGATCGCGCGCGGCATCGACGCCTGGTCGATGCGACAGCCGCTCGGCGTGGTGGCCGGCATCACGCCGTTCAACTTCCCGGTAATGGTGCCGATGTGGATGTTCCCGGTCGCCATCGCCTGCGGCAATACCTTCGTGCTCAAACCTTCCGAGCGCGACCCGTCGGCCTCGCTGCTGCATGCGCGGCTGTTGACGGAAGCGGGGCTGCCGGACGGCGTGTTCAACGTGGTGCAGGGCGACAAGGCGGCGGTCGATGCGCTGCTGGACCATCCGGATATCCAGGCGCTCAGCTTCGTCGGCTCGACGCCGATCGCCGAATATATCTACGCGCGCGGCAGCGCCAAGGGCAAGCGCGTGCAGGCGCTGGGCGGCGCCAAGAACCATATGGTGGTGATGCCGGACGCCGACATGGACATGGCCGTCGACGCGCTGATCGGCGCGGCCTACGGCTCGGCCGGCGAGCGCTGCATGGCGATCTCGGTGGCGGTGGCGGTCGGCGATGCCGCCGACGCCCTGGTCGGCAAGCTGGCCGAGCGCACCCGGGCGCTCAAGATCGACGACGGCGCGGCCGCGGGCGCTGAGATGGGGCCGGTGGTGACGCTGGCGGCCAAGGAGCGCATCGAGCGGCTGATCGGCGAGGGCGTGGAGCAGGGCGCCGAGCTGGTCGTCGATGGCCGCGGCTACCAGGTGGCGGGGCGCCCCAATGGCTTCTTTGTCGGCGGCACGCTGTTCGACCGCGTGACGCCGTCGATGAGCATCTACCAGCAAGAGATCTTCGGCCCGGTGCTGTGCGTGGTGCGCCTGCCGGACGTCGGCAGTGCGCTCGAACTCATCAACCGGAACGAATATGGCAACGGCGTCGCCGTGTTCACGCGCGATGGCGGCGTGGCGCGCGAGTTCGTCCGCCAGGTACAGGTCGGCATGGTCGGCGTGAACGTGCCGCTGCCGGTGCCGATGGCCTTCAACAGTTTCGGCGGCTGGAAAAAGAGCCTGTTCGGCGACCACCATGCCTACGGACCCGAGGGCGTGCGCTTTTACACGCGGCACAAGGCGGTGATGCAGAGGTGGCCCGCATCTGGCACCGGCGCTGCCAGCGGCGGGGTGGAGTTCGCGTTCCCGCAGATGAAGTAAGCCTAAGAACAACTCATAACAGAACAGGAGCCTCGAAAACCGTAGCGAGCGGCAGCAATGGTGGTCGAGAAGCGCAGCCGTACTTACTGTACGGCGAGCATCGCAGGCCGCCAGTGCAACGCGCAGTAGGTTTGCGAGGCTCCCAACCTCAGGGATGCACATGATCGAAACACTGCTCCACCTGCCGCTGGCCGAAGGCACGCATTCCGCGCTGTCCGACTGCTTCGCCGACCTCGCCCCGCCGCTCACCATGCGCCAGGCCGCGATCGAAAGCGCGCGCTGCCTGTACTGTTACGACGCACCCTGTACGCGCGCCTGCCCGACTGGCATCGACGTCGCCAGCTTTATCCGCAATATCCACGACGGCAACGTCGACGGCGCCGCGATCACTATCCTCAAGCAGAACATTTTCGGCGGCGCGTGCGCGCGCGTGTGCCCGACCGAGATCCTGTGCGAGGACGCCTGCGTGCGCAACCACGACATCGAAGCGCAGCCCGTGAAAATCGGCCTGCTGCAGCGTCACGCCATCGACCACGCTCAATTTGACGCCCATCCGTTCCAGCGTGCCGCCGGCACCGGCAAGACGGTCGCCGTGGTCGGCGCCGGCCCGGCCGGGCTGTCGTGCGCGCACCGCCTGGCGATGCTGGGCCACGACGTGGTCGTGTTCGAGGCGCGCGACAAAGCCGGTGGCCTGAACGAATACGGCATCGCCAAGTACAAGCTGCCGGGCGACTTTGCCCAGCGCGAGGTCGAGTTCCTGCTGTCGATTGGCGGCATCGAAATCCAGTATGGGCGCACACTTGGCGTCGATCTGCAGCTGGCCGAGCTGCATGCGCGCTACGACGCGGTGTTCCTCGGCATTGGCCTGGCCGCCAGCCGCCAGCTCGGCCTGACCGGGGAAGATGCGCCCGGCCTGCTCGCGGCGGTCGACTATATCGCGACCCTGCGCCAGGCCGGCGACCTGGCCGCGCTGCCGGTGCCGCGCCGCGCCATCGTGATCGGCGCCGGCAACACCGCGATCGACATGGCGGTGCAACTGAAACGCCTGGGCGCCGAGGAAGTGACGATGGTCTACCGGCGCGGCTTCGAGTCGATGAGCGCGACCGGCCACGAGATCGAGATCGCAAAAACCCACTTTGTGCGCATCCGCACCTGGGCCGCGCCGCTCGAGGTGCTGCTCGACGATGGCGGGCGCGTGCGCGGCATGCGCTTCGAAGAGACGTGCCTGCAGGACGGGCGCCTAATCGCCACCGGCAGCTTCATCGAGATCGCGGCGGACGCCGTGTTCAAGGCGATCGGCCAGGGCATGGGGCTGGGCGCGCTGGTCGATCCGCTGGCCCAGGAGCTTGCTCGCAACGGTGACAAGATCATGGTCGACGCCCACCTGCGCACCGCATTGCCGGGCGTGTACGCCGGCGGCGACTGCATCGCACCGGGCCAGGACCTGACCGTGCAGGCGGTCCAGCACGGCAAGCTGGCCGCGCTGGCGATCCACAACGACATCCAATCCAACGCGGAGGCAGCATGGCCGACCTGAGCATCGATTTCTGCGGCATCAAGTCGCCGAATCCCTTCTGGCTGGCCTCGGCGCCGCCGACCGACAAGGCCTACAACGTCATCCGCGCCTTCGAGGCCGGCTGGGGCGGCGTGGTGTGGAAGACGCTGGGCGAGGATCCGCCGGCGGTCAACGTGTCCTCGCGCTACTCGGCGCTGCACGGCAAGAACCGCGACGTCATCGGCTTCAACAACATCGAGCTGATCACCGACCGCAGCCTGGAGATCAACCTGCGCGAGATCGCGGCCGTGAAAAAGGCATGGCCGGACCGCGCCATGGTCGTGTCGATGATGCTGCCGTGCGAGGAAGCGCCGTGGCGCGAGCTGCTGCCGCTGGTGGAAGCCACCGGCGCCGACGGCATCGAGCTGAACTTCGGCTGCCCGCACGGCATGCCCGAGCGCGGCATGGGTGCCGCCGTCGGCCAGCAGCCCGACCTGATCGAACGGGTCACGCGCTGGTGCAAGACCTACACGCGCCTGCCGGTCATCGTCAAGCTCACGCCCAACATCACCGACGTGCGCGCCCCCGCGCGTGCCGCGCTCGCGGGCGGGGCCGATGCGGTCTCGCTGATCAACACCATCAACTCGATCACCCACCTCGACCTGGACCGCATGGTCGCGTATCCGATCGTCGGCGGCGCCAGCACCCACGGCGGCTACTGCGGCGCGGCGGTCAAGCCGATCGCGCTGAACATGGTGGCCGAGATCGCGCGCGATCCGGCCACCAGCGGCCTGCCGATTTCCGGCATCGGCGGCATCGGCAACTGGCGCGACGCGGCCGAATTCATCGCGCTGGGCGCCGGATCGGTGCAGGTCTGCACCGCCGCGATGCTGCACGGTTTCCGCATCGTCGAGGAAATGAAGGATGGACTGTCGCGCTGGATGGATTCGAAGGGTTACGAGAACATCGCGGCCTTCTCGCGCAAGGCCGTGCCCAACACCACCGACTGGAAATACCTGGACATGAATTACCAGGTCATCGCCAGCATCGACCAGGACAAGTGCATCGCCTGCGGCCGCTGCTACGTCGCCTGCGAAGACACTTCGCACCAGGCGATCGCCAAGCTGATCACGGCCGGGCCCAGGGGCGAAGGGCGGCGCTACGAAGTCAAGCCGGCGGATTGCGTGGGCTGCAACCTGTGCGAGATCACCTGTCCGGTCGAGGACTGCATCACGATGGTGCCGCAGGCCAGCGTTCAACCCTACGTGAACTGGACGCAGGATCCGCGCAATCCGAGGGCCCAGGTCGTGGCGGCGCTGGAGTAGGTTCGAACGGCGCCTGCCCGGTGCCGCATGTTGGCATCGTTTTTGCTGACGATAATGCATCGCCACCGATTGGAGATCCGCCCGATGAGCCACGATCCAGCCGCCGCCCCAGCTGTCCACGCCGCCCACCCCGACCTCTGGAACCCGGACCTGGCGCCGACCACCCTCGCGCAACGCACCTGGCGCTGGTACCACTTCGCCGCGCTGTGGGTCGGCATGGTGATGTGCATTCCGGCCTACACGCTGTCGGCCAGCCTGGTCGAGGGCGGCATGTCGGCCTACCAGGCGGTGTTCACGGTGTTCCTCGCCAACGCCATCGTGCTGCTGCCGATGCTGGCCATCGGCCACGCCGGCACCAAGTACGGCATCCCGTATGCGGTGCTGGCGCGCGCCGCCTTCGGCACGCGCGGGGCCAGGTTGCCGGCGCTGATGCGCGCGATCGTCGCCTGCGGCTGGTACGGCATCCAGACCTGGTTCGGCGGCAGCATGATCTACACGCTGCTGGGCGTGCTGGCCGGGCATCCGATCGGCGGCGACAAGATCGGCGCTCTGGGCATCAACGGCGCCCAGTTCGGCTGCTTCCTGGCCTTCTGGGCGGTGCAGTTGTATTTCATCGTGCACGGCATGGATTCGATCAGGAAGCTCGAGACCTGGACCGCGCCGCTGAAAATCGCGATCTGCTTCGTGCTGCTCGGCTGGGTCTACCAGCGCGCCGGCGGCTTCGGGCCGCTGCTCGACAAGCCATCCGCTTTTGTGGCCGGAGGCGCCAAGGCCGGACAGTTCTGGACCGTCTTCTGGCCCTCGCTGACCGCGATGGTCGGGTTCTGGGCCACGCTGGCGCTCAACATCCCCGATTTCACCCGCTTCGCGCGCAGCCAGCGCGACCAGGTGCTGGGCCAGTCGATCGGCCTGCCGGTGCCGATGGGTTTATTGGCCGCGCTGGCCGTCATCGTCACCTCGGCCACCGTGGTCCTGTACGGCAAGGCGCTGTGGGACCCGGTCGACCTGGCCAGCCGCATGACCGGCGCGGCGGTGCTGGTGGCGCTGGTCGTGCTGCTGGCCGATCAGGTCAGCGTCAACCTGGCGGCCAATCTGGTCGGCCCGGCCTACGATTTTTCGGCGCTGGCGCCGCGCGCGATCTCCTACCGCACGGGTGGCTACATCACCGCCGGCATCGCCATCCTGATGATGCCCTGGAAGATCCTGGAGTCGACCCAGGGCTATGTCTTCACCTGGCTGATCGGCTACTCGGCGCTGCTTGGTCCCATCGCCGGCGTGCTGATCGTCGACTATTACCTGATCCGCCGCACCCAGCTGGCGCTCGACCAGCTGTACCGCGACGATGGCATCTACGGCTACACGCGCGGCTGGAACCCGGCCGCGGTCGTCGCTTTCCTGGCCGGCGTGCTGCCGAACATTCCCGGCTTCCTGAACGCCGCTTTTCCGGAAGCGTTCCCGAACGTGGGCTCGGGTTTGAAGACCGTGTACACCTATGCCTGGTTCGTGGGCATCGCGATTTCGGCCGTCGTCTACGGCCTGATGATGAAGGGCAGGGTGGCGCCGGCATTGCGGCCCGCGCCGGCCGTCGATTGATTACCCAAGATTGAATACCCAAAACAGGGAGAGCACGACATGACAGTCCTGATCCGTGGCGGCACCGTGGTGAACGCCGACCGGGCCTTCCGCGCCGACGTGCTGTGCTTTGGCGACAAGATCGTCGCGGTCGGCGAGAACCTCGACGCGCCGGCCAACGCGACCGTTATCGACGCCGGCGGCCAGTACGTGATGCCGGGCGGGATCGACCCGCACACGCACATGCAGCTGCCCTTCATGGGCACGGTCACCAGCGACGATTTCTATACCGGCACCGCCGCCGCGCTGGCCGGCGGCACCACCAGCATCATCGACTTCGTGATCCCGAACCCGCAGCAGCCGCTGATGGACGCCTTCCACACCTGGCGCGGCTGGGCGAAAAAGGCGGCGGCCGACTACAGCTTCCACGTCGCCATCACCTGGTGGGACGACTCGGTGCACGCCGACATGGGCACGCTGGTGCGCGAGCACGGCGTGAACAGCTTCAAGCACTTCATGGCGTACAAGAACGCGATCATGGCCGACGACGAGACGCTGGTGAAAAGCTTTCGCCGTTCGCTCGAACTGGGCGCGATCCCGACCGTGCACGCCGAAAACGGCGAACTGGTCTACCAGCTGCAGCGCGAGCTGCTGGCCAAGGGTATTCGTGGACCAGAGGCGCATCCGCTGTCGCGTCCGCCCGCGGTCGAGGCCGAGGCGGCCAACCGCGCGATCGCGATCGCCGGCGTGCTCGGCACCCCGGTCTACATCGTGCACGTGTCCTGCGCCGAGTCGCTCGAGGCGATTCAACGCGCGCGCGCGAAGGGCCAGCGCGTGTACGGCGAGGCGCTGGCCGGTCACCTGGTCATCGACGACAGCGTCTACCGCAATCCCGATCCGGCCTATGCGCGCGCTTTCGTCATGAGCCCGCCGTTCCGCTCGCGCGAGCACCAGACCGCGCTGTGGCAGGGCCTGCAAGGCGGCAGCCTGCACACCACCGCGACCGATCACTGCACCTTCTGCGCCGAACAAAAGGCGATGGGCGCCGACGACTTCACGCGCATCCCGAACGGCTGCGGCGGCGTCGAGGAGCGCATGGCGGTGATCTGGGATGCGGGCGTGAACAGCGGCCGCCTGACGCCATCCGAGTTCGTGCGCGTGACCTCGACCAATGCGGCGCAGATCTTCAACGTCTACCCGCGCAAGGGCAGCATCTCGGCCGGGGCCGACGCCGACCTCGTCGTGTGGGACCCGCAGGGCAGCAAGACGCTGTCCGCCGCGACCCAGCACTCGAAAGGCGGCTTCAACGTGTTCGAGGGCCGCACGGTGCGCGGCATCCCGAGCCACACGGTGGCGGCGGGCAAGCTGGTGTACGCGCAAGGCGAGCTGCGCGCGGAACAGGGCGCGGGACGGTACGTGGAGCGGCCGGCGTTTACGAGCGCCGTCGTCGCCTGACCAACAAGCAAAAGGACAGAACAATGAACGACCTGCGCATCAACGGCCAACGCCTGTGGGATTCCCTGATGGACCTGGCCCGCATCGGCGCCACCGACAAGGGCGGCGTCAAGCGCCTGGCCCTGACCGACCTCGACCGCCAGGGCCGCGACCTGGTGGTGCAATGGGCGCGCGAGGAAGGCTTGAGCATCACCGTGGACAAGATCGGCAATGTCTTCATGCGCCGCGAAGGCGCCAACCCGGCGCTGGCGCCGGTGGTCACCGGTAGCCACATCGACACCCAGCCGACCGGCGGCAAGTTCGACGGCAACTACGGCGTGCTGGCCGGACTCGAGGTGGTGCGCACGCTGAACCAGCACGGTATCGCTACCGAAGCGCCGATCGAGGTCGCGTTCTGGACCAACGAGGAAGGCTCGCGCTTCGTGCCGGTGATGATGGGTTCGGGCGTGTTCTGCGGCGCCTTCAGCCTGGAGACGGCCTACGCGGCGCGCGACGTCGACGGCAAGTCAGTCGGCGAGGAACTCGAACGCATCGGCTACCGCGGCGCTCAGACGCCGGGCGAGCATCCGATCGGCGCCTACTTCGAAACCCACATCGAGCAGGGGCCGGTGCTGGAAGACGCCGACAAGATCATCGGCGTGGTGCCGGCCGTGATGGGCCTGTCCTGGTACGACTGTACCGTCACCGGCATGGAAGCGCATGCCGGTCCGACCCCGATGGGGCTGCGCCGCGACGCATTGCAGGTGGCCACCACGATCATGCAGGAGACCGTGGCGATCGCCAAGCGCTACCCGCCGTACGGGCGCGGCACGGTCGGCATGGTGCAGGTGTTCCCCAACAGCCGCAACGTGATTCCGGGCCAGGTCAAATTCAGCATCGACCTGCGCAACGTGAACGATGCGCTGCTCGACACCATGCATGGCGAAATCACCGATTTCGTCGCGCGCACGGCAAGCGAGACCGGCCTGGCCATCGTGCTCGAGCGCGTGTCCTATTACCCGCCTTGCCCGTTCCACCCGGATTGCGTGGGCGCGGTGCGCGCCGCCACCGAAAAACTCGGTTACTCGAGCATGGACGTGGTCTCGGGCGCCGGCCATGACGCCATCTACGTGGCGCGCCTGGCGCCGGCCGGGATGATCTTCGTGCCCTGCAAGGACGGTATCAGCCACAACGAGATCGAAGACGCTAGGGCCGATCACCTGGAAGCCGGCTGCAACGTGCTGCTGCACGCGATGCTGGAACGTGCCGGCGTGGCCGGGCAGGCGTCTGCGGCGAACAATGCGGCTGAAGCGGCCGCGGCGGCATCGGCGGCATAAGTCATCGAATCGTTGCTATAAGATAACATTCATGGCTAGCGCGATGAATCCGGCGGTATTGTCTTTACGGATGTCTTTACAGATGACCCACGGCTGGTAGGATGTTGGCGTTACGGCGCCACCCGGCGCCGCGTTGCATGAAGCTGCCGATGCTGACTGGCTATTACGAGACACCGCTGGTTGTCATTTCGATCCTCGTGGCGATCGTGGCGTCCTATTCCGCACTCAGCCTGGCCGGCCGCGTCGCCGAATCGCGCGGGCGCGCCATGCTGGCCTGGACCGTGGGCGGTGCGGTCGCGATGGGCTCGGGCATCTGGGCCATGCACTTCGTCGGCATGCTGGCGTTCCGGCTGCCGATCCCGATCGCCTTCGACCTGCCGATCACCTTCGTCTCGCTGCTGCTGCCGATCGCCGCCTCGATGCTGGCGCTGTCGCAGGTCAGCCGCTTCCACCTCGGGCGTACCCGGCTGGCCGTCAGCGCGGTTCTGATGGGCATCGGCATCAACGCCATGCATTACACCGGCATGGCGGCGATGCGCATGGCGCCGGGCATCGTCTACGATCCGTGGCTGTTCGCGCTGTCGGTGCTGATCGCCATCGGCGCCTCGGCGCTGGCGCTGTGGATCGCGTTCCGCCTGCGCCACAATACGCCGCGCGTGTGGCTGCCGCGCCTGGGCGCCGCGGTGGTGATGGGCGCCGCCATCGTCGGCATGCACTACACCGGCATGGCTGCCGCCGGCTTCCCGGCCGACAGCGTGTGCATGGCGGCGCGCGCCGGCGTGCAGCATGAAGGCCTGGCCACGCTGGTGGTGATCGCCAGCTTCGGCGTGCTCGGGCTGGCGTTGCTGGCCTCGCTGTTCGAGGCGCGCATGGAAGCCAGCGCGCGCACCCTGGCCGTGACCGAGGCCACCGCCGTCGAGCGCGAAGCCTTGCTCGCGCGCGAGCGCGAGGCGCGCGACGAAGCCGAGCGGCTGTCGGCGATGAAGGATGAATTCCTGGCCACGCTGTCGCACGAGCTGCGCACCCCGCTGAACGCGATGCTGGGCTGGGCCGGCATGCTCCAGCGCGGCGTGCGCGACGAAGCCACGCTCAAGCGCGGCCTGGAAGCGATCGAACGCAACGCGCGCGCCCAGGGCCAGCTGATCGAAGACCTGCTCGACATGAGCCGCATCGTGGCCGGCACCGTACGCCTCGACGTGCGCCTGCTCGAGCCGGCACGCGTGATCGAGGCGGCGCTGGCCACCGTGCATCCGGCGGTGCTGGCCAAGCGCATCGAGCTGCACTGCGAGCTGCCGGATATAGGCGAGGTGCGCGCCGACCCCGGCCGGCTGCAGCAGGTGATGTGGAACCTGCTGTCGAACGCGGTCAAGTTCACGCCCGCCGGCGGCAAGGTCGAGGTTCTGCTGACGCGCGAGAACGACGAGGCCATGATCCACGTGGTCGATTCCGGCATCGGCATCGCGCCCGATTTCGTGCCTTACGTGTTCGACCGCTTCCGCCAGCAGGATGCCTCGATCACGCGCAAGCACGGCGGCCTGGGCCTGGGGCTGTCGATCGTCAAGCAGCTGGTCGAGCTGCACGGCGGGACGATCGCGGTCGACAGCGCCGGCCCGGGCCTGGGCGCGGTCTTCACCGTGCGCTTGCCGCTGGCCGAGCCGCAGTCGCAGACGCCCGCGCACGCGCGTCACGCGCCCGCGCACGCGGGAACGGGCGTGGACGCGGACGATGAGGCAGTGGCGGGTAGGTCCCGGCAGGGCAGTGCGGCCGATCTGTCGGGCCTGAAGGTACTGGTGGTCGACGATGCGGTCGACACGCTCGACGTGCTCGAGCAGATCCTGCAGCACAGCGGCGCCACCGTGGTCTGCGCCGGCGGGGCGCTGCAGGCGCTCGAGCTGCTCGAGCGCGAGCGGCCGGACGTGATCGTCAGCGACGTCGGCATGCCCGAGGTAGACGGCCTGGAGATGGTGCGGCGCATCCGCCGGCGTCCGACCGCCGGCGGCGGCGCCACGCCGGTGGTCGCGCTGACCGCGCTCACGCGCCAGGACGACCGCAACACGGCCTTTGAAGCCGGTTTTACGGATTACCTGGCCAAGCCGGTCGATCCGGACGCGCTGGTTGCAAGCATCGCGCGCGCGGCCCAGCGCAGCATGGCGCCGCTCGAGCGGGACTGACACCGCCCAGCGCGCGGCTGATGCTCATTGAAACGTCGTCTCGCGTTCCGGCGTCGCGCTGATGCGGTGGATCGACAGGTCGGCGCCGTCGAATTCCTGCTCGGCGTCGAGGCGCAGCCCAACCGTTTTCTTCAGCACGCCGTACACGATCCAGCCGCCCAGTCCGGCCACCGCAATGCCCAGCAAGGTGCCGAGCAGCTGCGACACCAGGGACACCCCGCCCAGGCCGCCGAGCGCCCGGCTGCCGAAGATGCCGGCCGCGATCCCGCCCCAGGCGCCGCACAGGCCGTGCAGCGGCCACACGCCGAGCACGTCGTCGATCTTCCAGCGGTTCTGCGCCAGCGTGAACATCACGACGAAGATCGCGCCCGCGATCGCGCCGGTGACCAGCGCGCCCAGCGGGTGCATCAGGTCGGAGCCGGCGCACACCGCGACCAGGCCGGCCAGCGGGCCGTTGTAGACGAAGCCCGGGTCGTTCTTGCCCATCACGAAGGCGGTCAGCGTGCCGCCGACCAGCGCCATCAGCGAGTTGACCGCGACCAGGCCGTTCATCTTGTCGAGCGTCTGCGCGCTCATCACGTTGAAGCCGAACCAGCCGACGGTCAGGATCCACGCGCCCAGCGCCAGGAAGGGAATGTCCGATGGCGGATGCGCCGAGATGCGGCCATCCTTGGTGTAGCGCCCGCGCCGCGCACCCAGCAGCAGCACCGCCGGCAGCGCGGCCCAGCCGCCCACCGCGTGCACCACCACCGAGCCGGCAAAGTCGTGGAAAGGCGCGCCGAAGGTGGCCTGCAGCCAGGCCTGCACGCCGAAACGGTTGTTCCAGGCGATGCCCTCGAAAAATGGATAGACCAGGCCGACCAGCAGCGCGGTGGCAGCCATCTGCGGGTGGAACTTGGCGCGCTCGGCGATGCCGCCGGAGATGATCGCGGGAATCGCCGCGGCAAAGGTCAACAAGAAGAAGAACCTCACCAGCTCGTAGCCATTCTTCGCCACCAGCGTTTCGGTCGGGCTGAAAAAGTGGATGCCGTAGGCGATGCCGTAGCCGACGAAAAAATAGGCGATGGTCGACACCGCAAAGTCGATCAGGATCTTGACCAAGGCATTGACCTGGTTCTTGCGCCGCACCGTGCCCAGTTCGAGGAAGGCGAACCCCGCATGCATGGCCAGGATCATGATCCCGCCGAGCAGGATGAAGAGCGCGTCGGCTGAGCTTTTCAAGACATCCATACCAGTTACGTCTCCAAAAAAGTGCAGATCGAATGCGGGTTGCATCGATCGGCACTTCTTCGTAGCAATTTGCGTTCCAATTTGGTGAGCCTGTGCACCCCGGGTGGGCGTGTCCTTTGAAATGCCCTGTCTCCGTGCGAGAGCACCCATACGGTGCAAGGGTGTGCCGAAATGGGGAATATCGCGGCTGCCTTGTCTTTGGGCGTGCAAGCTGTTGTATCCTTTAATAAATGTTCTTATAAGGATCAGCATGAAGCCTTTCACCCGTCCGCTTCCCGTCCTGGTCGCCGCTGCTTGCCTCGTCGGTACTATTCCGGCAATCGCTGCCGCCGCACCCAAAGTCGCCGGACCATCGGCCGCGATCCGCCAGGCCGGTCAGCTCAAGCAGATCGAACAGCGCTTCTACGACGCACGCGCGCGCTTCGAGCCGCTGCTGTACGCCACCGCCAACGGCGACAGCCGCTACGACGACCAGCTCGGCCTGTCGATCGCGCCGCCGTTGCGCGCGCGCTACTTCGCGCTGAACCACGCGCTGCTGGCCGACCTGGCCAAGCTCGACCGCAAGCAGCTCGCGCCCAAGAACCGGCTCGACTACGACATCCTGGCCTCGGAAATCGGTAGCCAGCTCGACCTGGAAGCCTTTCCCGAGCACCTGCTGCCGCTGAACCAGTTCGACAACGTGCCCAGCACGCTGGCCAACTACGCAGGCGGCACCGGTTCCCAGCCCCTGGGCACGCCGACGCAGTACCGCGCCTACCTGAGCCGCCTGCAGCAGCTGCCGGCCTGGATCGACCAGGCGGTCGTCAACATGAAGGAGGGCATCCGCACCGGGGTCGTGCAGCCCAAACCGATCACGCTCAAGATGCTGGCCCAGTTCAAGCAGATGCGCGCCGCCACGCCGGAGGCCAGCGTGTTTTATACGCCGGTGAAGAACATGCCGGCGATATTCTCCGATACCGACAAGCGCGCCTTGAGCGACGGCTACCGCCAGGCCGCAACCGGCATCGACGCCGCGCTGGATCGCCTGAACGCTTTCCTCGACAAGGACTACCTGCCGGCCAGCCGCGGCACGGCCGGTTACGGTTCGCTGCCGGATGGCCAGGCCTGGTACCGCGCGCGCATCCGCAACAACACCAACCTCGATCAGGCGCCAGACGCCATCCACGCGCTCGGCCTGAAGGAAGTGGCGCGCATCCAGGGCGAGATCGCCAAGCTGGCGCCGAAGATGGGCTACACCGGGCCGCTCAACCGCTTCCCGCAGTGGGTGGCCGAGCAGCGCAAGTACAAGCCCTTCACCGACGAGCAGCAGGTGCTGGAGCGCTACCGCCAGATCTACGCGCAGGTCGAGGCCAAGCTGCCCGAATACTTCACGCTGCTGCCCAAGGCCAGGCTCGACATCCAGCTCGAACCCGAGCTCACGCGCGCGACCGCATCCGACCATTACACGCCGGTCGCCGCCGACGGCTCGCACCCGGGCGTGTTCTGGGCCGTGGTCAACGATCCGAAGGAGTACGACACGGTCGGCATGACAACGCTGCTGCTGCACGAAGGCGTGCCGGGCCACCACCTGCACGCGGCGCTGCTCAAGGAACTGCCGCTGCCGGACTTCCGCAAGTTCTTCACTGAACACCCGAGCGCCGCCGCTTACACCGAAGGCTGGGCGCTGTACTGCGAGACCCTGGGCCGCGAATTCGGCTTCTACGACGACCCGGCCGCCTATTACGGCCACCTGAACGACGAGCTGCTGCGCGCCGTTCGCCTGGTGGTCGACACCGGCATGCACGCCCAGGGCTGGTCGGAACAGAAGGCCGTGAAGTACACGATGGACACGCTCGGCTACAGCGAAGACCAGGCCACTAACCAGATCGAGCGCTACATGGTCTGGCCGGGCCAGGCGCTGGCGTATAAAACCGGGGCGCTGAAGATCCTCGAGCTGCGCGCGAAGGCGCAACGCGCGCTCGGGCCGAAGTTCAGCTATCCCAAGTTCCACGCGATCGTGCTCGGCGACGGCACGCTGCCGCTGCCGATCCTGCAGGCCCAGGTCGAGCGCTGGATCGCCGATTCGGGCAAGGCGCCGGCGCCATGAGGTGAAGCATCGCCTGCCGGGCCGCGCCGGGCCTGAGCGCGGTAATTAACCTGCGGTAGAATCTCCAGCGCATCCACTCACTGTCCCGGCGCCAATTGACGAAGGTTTCGATGGATTCCGCTCCGCTGTTCACCGGTACCGATGACCTCAGCATGCGCATGGCGCGCCATGACTGGGCCGCCTCCGTCCTCGGCGTCCCGGCAGCATGGCCGGTACGGCACCGGCACCGATACCACGCGCCGCGTGACCACCGAGCGCCGCCTGGACTTCCAGGTGTGGATGGTGGACCAGCTGCGCGGCCTGGCCGACCCGTACGAGATCGTGCGCCGCGCCAGCCGCCTGCTGGGCGAGGAACTGGGCGTCAGCCGCGTCCTGTTTGCCGAGATCCTGGACGGCGGCGCGCAGGGCGAGTTCCACTCGAATTACACCGACGGCACGGTCGACGAATTGCACGGCCGCTTCGACGCCGCCGATTTCGGCGTCAGCCTGTTCGCCAACCTGCGCGCCGGCCGCACCAGCGTGTACAGGGACATCGGCGTGGAACTCGGCGCGCACGATCCGCACGCGGCGCGGCAGTTCGAGGCGCTCGGCGTCGGCGCCGAAATCAGCGTACCGGTCTTGCGCGAGGGGCGGCTCGGCAGCATCCTGATCGTCAACCACCGGCGCAAGCGCAACTGGACGCCGTATGAAGTCGAGCTGGTCGAAGACATGGCCGAGCGCATCTGGAACGTGATCGAACGCGCGCGCGCCGAGGCCGCGCTGCGCCAGGCCAACGGCCAGCTTGAGGCGATGCTCAGCGAGCGCACCGCGGAGCGCGACCGCTTGTGGGACATGGCGCAGGAAATCCTCGCGATCGCTTCCATCGACGGCTATTTCATCAGCTGCAATCCGGCCATGACCGAGGCGCTGGGCTGGACCGAGCACGAACTGCAGGTAACGCCATTTGCCAGCTTTGCCGAATCCGCAGCCGCCACCGCGACGGCAGTTACCGCTGGCTGTCGTGGACCGTGGTCCCGCAGGGCAAACTGCTGTACATGGCGGGGCGCGACGTGACCGACGAAAAGGAGCGTCGCGCGGCCCTGCGCCAGGCCGAGGATGCGCTGCGCCAGTCGCAGAAGATGGAGGCGATCGGCCAGCTCACCGGCGGCCTGGCGCACGACTTCAACAACATGCTCGGCACGATCGTCGGCAACATCGAACTGGCCCGCTTCCGTTTCGAAGCCGGGCGCACCGCCAACCTGCACCGCTATCTCGACGGCGCGGCGAATGCGTCGCACCGTGCGGCAACGCTGACCCATCGCCTGCTGGCGTTCTCGCGCCGCCAAACGCTCGAACCCGGGCCGACCGACGTCAACGCGCTGGTCACGTCGATGCACGAGATGATCGCGCGCACCGTGGGGCCGGCGATCGGCGTCGAACTGCGGCTGGAGAGCGGATCTCCGCTCAGCTTCTGCGACGCCAACCAGCTGGAAAACGCCATCCTCAACCTGGCGATCAATGCGCGCGACGCGATGCCGGGCGGCGGACGCCTCTTGATCCGTACCGCGGACGTCCACTGCGCCACGCCGCGCCAGCCGTCGGGACTGGCGTCCAGCGACTGCATCCGCATCAGCGTGGTCGACAACGGCACCGGCATGGATGCGCAGACCGCGGCGCGTGCCTTCGAGCCCTTCTTTACCACCAAGCCGCAGGGCGAGGGGACCGGACTCGGATTGTCGATGGTGTTCGGCTTCGTCAACCAGAGCAACGGCCACGTGGGCCTCGAATCCGGGTCGGGCAAGGGCACCGCGATCCATATCGACTTGCCGCGCCATCAAGGCGGAGCCGCCGACGACGAGGCGGCTGCGGCGCTGCCCGGTGCCGTTGCCGCGCCGGTTCGGAATGCGACCATTCTGCTGGTCAGCGACGTCGGCCTGCCGGGCGGCATGAATGGGCGCCAGCTGGCGGACGCGGTGCGCGCCACCCATCCCCACACCTGCGTGCTGTTCATCACCGGTTACGCCGAATCCAACGTGCTCAACGCCGACATGCTGGACCAGGACATGCAGATGCTGCTCAAGCCGTTCGCGCTCAAGGAATTCCGCGACCGGGTCGGCGCCATGTTCGCGGGTGGGGCGGAGGCGCGCGCCTGAACCTGAACGTGGAACTGAGCAGACTGTCCGCTCAGCGGTAACTGCGCAGGAAATCGAGCAGCACGCTTGCGGCCAGGTCGGCGTCGTCGGCGGTCATGGTCTCGAGCGGGTTGTGGCTGATGCCGCCGTTGCCGCAGCGTGTGAACAGCATCGCGACATCCGTCAGGCTCGCCAGCGCCATCGCGTCGTGGCCGGCGCCGGACAGCAGCTCGAAGCGCGGCAGGCCGGCGCGTTCGAGCGCGGCGCCCAGCTGGTCCATCAGGCGCGGCGCGCATGGCGCGGCGGCGGCCTCCAACAGCGTCTCGACCGCGACCTCGATGCCGCGCCGTGCGCAGATCACGCGGATGCCGTCCATCACGTCCTGCACCGCGGCCTGGCGCACGGCGTCGTCGGCGGCGCGGATGTCGAGCGACAGCCGGCAGCGCCCCGGCACCACGTTGACCGAGCCGTCCGGCACGTTCAGCTGGCCGACGGTGCCGACCAGCGCCTCCGCGCGCGCGCAGCGCTGCTCGACCAGCAGCACGATCTCGGCGGCGGCGGCGGCGGCATCGCGCCGCATCGTCATCGGCGTGGTGCCGGCATGGCTGGCCAGGCCCGCCAGCTCGACCAGGTAGCGCGAGCTGCCGGCGATCGCGGTCACGACCCCCAGCGGCAGGCCGCGCTCGAGCAGCACCGGGCCCTGCTCGATGTGGACTTCGACGTAGGCCAGCACGTCCTCGCGCGCCCGCGCGATGGCGGGAATGGCCGCCGGATCGTGCCCGGCCGCCTCCAGCGCGGCGCGCATCGTGATGCCATCTGCATCCACGCGATCGAGCAGCGCCATGTCGAAGCTGCCGGCCAGCGCGCTGCTGCCGAGGAAGGTCGAGCGGAAGCGCACGCCTTCCTCTTCGGCGAAACCGACGACCTCGAGGTGGAAGGGCAGGCGCTCCCCGCGCGCGTGCAGTGCGCGCACGAGCGCGAGCGGCAGCAGGATGCCGAGCCGTCCGTCGTACTTGCCGCCGTTGCGCACGGTGTCGTAGTGCGAACCGGTGATCAGGGTCCTGGCAGCGGGATCGTCCGACCGGTAGCGCCCGACCACGTTGCCGACCGCATCGATCTGCACTTCCATGCCGGCTTCTTTCATCCATTGCGCCAGCAGGGCGGCCGTGCGGCGGTGCGCCGGCGTCATGTAGGCGCAGGTGAGACCATGCTCGTCGTCGCTGATGGCGCCCAGCTGCTCGGCCCAGTCCATGATCGCCGGGCCGTAGGCCAGTTCGACGTCCAATAGGGCGTTGAGGCGGACCTCGGCGATGCGGTGGACCTGGCGCAGCGCCTCCGCCAGCTCCATCTCGACCCGGTTGTTCAGGCGGCGCTCGAAGGTCGCGATGACGGCCTGGCGCGTGAGGCCCTTGCCGGTCGGCCCCTTGACCGCGAGGATGAAGGGAAAGCCGAACTTGGCGTTGTAATCGGCGTTCAGGCGCTGCAGGAATGCATATTCGTCCGCGCTGCACAGGTGCAGGCCGGAGGCCGCTTGCTCGCCGCTCGATTCCGCGGTCAGCTCGCCGGCGATCGCGGCCTTGCCGGCCAGCTCGGGGTGGGCGCGCAGCAAGGACAAGCGTTCGTCGTCGCTGGCCAGGTCGACCGCATCCTGCAGCGCCAGCTTGAGCGCGGCCAGGCTGGCAAACGGGCGCCGCTTTGCTGCGCGCTCGGGAATCCAGGGCGAATGTTCGTAGATGCCGTGCAGCGCCTCGACAAAGGCGGCGGGATCGAGCGCGTTCAAATCCTGGAGAGTGGTCATGGCAAAGTCCCGATTGGAGCCGGTCATGATAAATCCTGCAACATCGCTGGCTATAAGCCGCGGCTGATGTGCGAATTCAGCCGTGGCATATAGCACGATTGACCGGCGGCTCAGTTCGGCGTCTTGGTACAATGACATCACCATGAAAAAGACCGCCATCTCCCTCGTCCTCGGTGTTGCCGCACTGTCCGCCTGCGACAGCAAGACCTCCGCCAGCGAAAAGAATTTCGGCATCGCGGCGACGCAGTACTTCGACAAGAAGGGCGAGATGTGCCTGGACCCGGTGGCCTGGCCGGTCGACGTGTACGAGACCGACCTGCGCCAGCAGAAGCTGTACCCGGACGGCGTCGCCGGCCAGATGGCGGCTTTGGAAGCAGCCGGCCTGGCCAGGGTCGAGGACACGACCTCGAGCGGGGTGAAGGTCAGGCGCTATACCATGCTCGATGCCGCCAAGCCCTATCTGCGCGCGAATCCCGGCAAGAAGCCGCGCCTGTGCTGGGGCCGCAAGTCGCTGGACAAGGTGCTGCGCTGGGCCGATCCGGCCAAGGTGGGCGACCACGAGCAATCCAGCGTGCTCTACACCTACAAGCTGTCGGACGTGGCCGAGTGGGCGCGCAAGCCGCAGGTCAAGGAAGCCTTTCCCGACCTGGGCCGGACCGTCGACGGCGATCGCACGCTGAAGGAAAAGCTGGCCGTCAAGCTCACGCCGCAGGGGTGGCAGGCGTTCGGCCTGAACGACTGATTCAGGACTGCTTGAGCTGGCCGATGACGCTGGCGACCTTGGTAGTGATGACGTCGACCGCCGGACCGTTGGCGCCGTGCGGCAGGATGACGTCGGCATGGCGCTTGGTCGGCTCGATGAACTGCTTGTGCATCGGGCGCACCGTGTCCATGTACTGCTTGACGATGCTGTCCATGGTGCGGCCGCGCTCGGCGATGTCGCGTTGCAGGCGGCGGATGAAGCGCACGTCGGGGGCGGTGTCGACAAAAATCTTCAGCGACATCATTTTGCGCAAGTCCGCGTCGAACAAGGCGAACAAGCCTTCGATCACGATCACCGGCGCCGGCTTGACTGGGATGGTCTTGCCGGAGCGGTTGCTGATCGTGAAGTCGTATTCCGGCATCTGGATCGTCTCACCATTGCGCAAGGCCTGGACGTGCTCGACCAGCAGCGGCCAGTCGAAGGCTTGCGGATGGTCGTAATTGGTCTTGCGACGCGCCTCGGGCGTGAGGTCGGTCTGGTCGCGGTAGTAGTCGTCCTGCATCACGACCGAGACCATCTCCGTACCGAAGGAAGACAGCACCTGCTGGGTGATCGTCGACTTGCCGCTGCCGCTGCCGCCGGCGACACCAATCACGAACGGCTGGAAGGAAATCTGATTCATCCCCGCATGATACCGGAGCGGCGCGCGAACCGACAGGGGCAGGGGCCAATCAATGGCCGCTGGAGCTGACGCCGCTGTTGCCGGTGCCGGCGTTACTGCCCGCCGAGTTGTCGGCGCCGCCGCCGTTGCTGCCATTGGTGCGGTCGGTTGCGTTGGCGGTGTCCATCGAGCCGACGTGGCTGGTGGAGTTCATGTCCGTCGAGCTGCAAGCCGCCAGGCCCATGGCCATCAGCCCTGCGATCAGTATGCCTTGGTAAGTTTTCATGGTTGCTCCTTATTGATGGGGTCAGTCCATCATGGACGCGCTTGGCCGTGTTCAGAATAGGATGAGTGCAAGTCGCTATGTAGGATATGCCGTACGATTACTTCATGGGCTAATCCGCAACCATATTTCCCACAGTCAAACGTGCTGCAGCAATGTGGTCACCGTTATATTCTATTCAACATAGTTAGACAGATAAGTGACCCTACTTTCAACGGACAAAGGAGTACCCATGCACACAGTTTCATCGTACTGCGCCTCGATCGAGGTCTCGGCCAAGGCGCGAGGGGAGGCTGCATCATGATGGCAGCGCATCGTTCTTCCAGGTTCAGCCTGGCATCGGCAGTGTTCGAGCTGCTCGATCCGATCCCTTTCGGCTTCTTCGTGGCCACCCTGATTTTCGACATCATCTACGCCAATAACGCCAACGTACTGTGGGTGAAAGCGGCCTCCTGGCTCGTCAGCATCGGCCTGATTTTCGCGATCATTCCGCAACTGATCAATCTGTACGCCGTCTGGTTCAACAAGCGCCGGGGCCGCATGGCTGGCGAAGCCGCCAGTTTCTGGCTCAACGTCATCGGCATCGTCGCCGCGATCATCAACGCCTTCGTGCATAGCCGCGATGCTTATGCGGCGATGCCCGATGGGCTGTGGCTGTCGATCGTGACCGTTGTCGCGCTGGGTATCGGCAGGATTATTCTGTCCGGGAGAAACGTGACCTACAAGGAATTTAGCAATGAACGAGCATAAACAAAATTGGCGACTCAAGATCGGTGCCGCCGCGAGTCTGGCGCTTCTGCTGACGGCGTGCGGCGAAAAAGCCAAGATCGATTTGTCCCAGCAACTGGGCAATAATCCGGAGCTGCCCAAGGCGCAGAACTTCCTCGTGCCACCGATGCAGGTGCCTGACGGCGTGGGTTGGAAGGGCGCCGCCAAGCCCCAGGTCGTGTCCGGCCTGCAGATCGAAAAGATCGCGTCCGGACTTTTGCACCCACGCCAAATGCTGGTATTGCCGAACCAGGACATCCTGGTCGTCGAAGGCAACGGTCCGGGTGAAGAAGCGGTGACGAGCCCGAAACAGCTCATCGCAGGCATGGTCAAGGGCCGCTCGGGCAAGGGCGGCAAAGGCGGTAATCGTGTCACGCTGCTGCGCAAGAAAGCCGGGTCGACTGGCGAGTGGGAGCAGCACGTGTATATCGAGCACCTGCACTCGCCATTCGGTATCCAGCTGGTCGGCGATACCCTGTATATCGCCAACACCGGCAACATCATGAAATACCGCTACACGCCGGGTGAAACCAAGATGTCCGATCCGGGTACCGAGCTGGGCGACTTGCCGAGCACCGTGAACCACCACTGGACCAAGGCGCTGCTGGCCAGCCCGGACGGCAAAAAGCTGTACGTCGGCATTGGCTCGAACAGTAACATCACCGAAAACGGCCTCGACGTCGAATACCGGCGCGCCGCCGTTCTCGAAGTCGATACGGCGACCGGCGCCAGCCGGGTATTCGCGTCCGGCATCCGTAATCCGACCGGCCTGCAATGGGAACCGCAATCCGGCAAGCTGTGGGCGATTGCCAACGAGCGCGATGAAATCGGCGCCGACCTGGTGCCGGACTATATGACGTCGGTGCAGGAAAAGGGCTTTTACGGCTGGCCTTACAGTTATTACGGCCAGCACGTCGACGAACGCGTCAAGCCGCAGCGGCCGGATATGGTCGCGAAAGCGATCAAGCCGGATTACGCCCTCGGATCGCACGTGGCTGCATTGGGCCTGTGGTTCTATACCGGCACCGGTTTGCCGCAGCAGTACCGCAGCGGCGCCTTTGTCGCCGAGCACGGCAGCTGGGACCGCACGCCGCTGAGCGGTTACCAGGTCGTGTATGTGCCTTTCGCGAATGGCATGCCGGCGGGCCCGGCCCAGCCGATTGTGACGGGTTTCTACTCGGCCGACGAAAAGTCGCTGTATGGCGCGCCGGTCGGCATGGCGCAGGACGCGGCCGGCGCTTTGCTGATCGCCGACGACGTGGGTAATGTCATCTGGCGCGTGACGAGCGCCGGGCAGAAGTAAAGCTCGAAGGCGCGCCGATGATACGGCGCGCCTCAGATCGGGGCTGCCGTTCGACAGTCATTTGAATGGCGGGCCGGCGGTCGCTCAATGCCGTGTCAAACGGGGGACTCGCGAATGACTAGTACTGTACGCATGTAAGGCGCCAACAATTGCTATTACGAAAGAGCTGCGCCTCATTCCGTCGAATTATTTTTGCTCATTGACGCGCAACAGCACTGCGGTCATCATTTTAGCGATGTCCTTTCGTATCAGGCTTTCCCCGACGATCTCCGGTACATAAAACTTTGGCTCAATGGTGGCGTTGTACATCACCCTAGTGCTGGAGGCGTCAGCTGAAGGAATTAGCTCCCAGCTAGCGCGGTAGAC
>JGI20283J13201_100067_pt1 | contig 41984 bp, 31 predicted proteins | sample Plalitdecfosmids_FD_13201 | JGI IMG/M metagenome (IMG submission 13201)
GATTCAGGTTCAGCCAGGCTTCGACCGCCTTCATGTCGGCGATGCGCTTGTCGAGATCTTCGGTGCTCAGGCCGGCACCGGCCATGTTGGCCATGCCCGGCATGCCGGCGCCGGGGATGTTCATCGATCCCCACAGGTTCTTGACGAAATCCAGCGTATCCGTGACCCCGGGGATCGTGCCGGCGGGTGGTGGTTTGATCATTGTTCGTCTCCTTGGTAGATCGGTCTAGCGTAGCAGATAACGAACAGCGCTCCTAGATGCGGCATAGCGTGCGGGCCCGCCGGCGGGCTGCCCCGGGACGGCAGGGCGGCAGGGCGGCGGCGGACACGCTACACTAGGCGGATGAGTCTTGCCAACGCCCTGATCCGCCATCGCCGGCAAGTTGCCTTCGGTGCGCTGACGGTCCTGCTGCACGTGCTCGTGTTCGACTGGTTCAGCGGCCAGCTCGGACGCCGGCGCGAGGAAGCGGCGCCGGTGGTGCGGACGCCGATGCTGGCGCAGCTGATCCAGCCGCCGCCGCCGGCCCCGCCCGCGCCGCCGCCCGTCCCCCAGCCCAGGCTGAATCCGCCGCCGCCGCTGCCCGAGGTGCCGCCCGAGCCGGTCGAACCACCCGCTGCCGGTCCCGAGCCTGCGCCCGCGCCCGATCCGAATGCCGTCTCGCCTGGCGCCGCTGCAGCCGCAGCAGCCGCAGAGTCCGCAGATGCGGCCAGCGCGCAGGAGGACGCCGCCACCCAGGCTGCAAGCGGACAGGGACGCGCCGCCACGGCCGCGGCCGGCGTACAATCGCAGCCCGCGCCGGCGGCGCCACCCCAGCCCGCCCCCGCCCCGGCGCCGCTGCCGCCACAGCGCGTGTACAAGGTCGATGTGCCGCCGCCGGCCGAGATCACGCTCGACGTCGCCCGCACCGACGCCGACGGCACCCACTGGAACGGCGAGGCCCTGCTGTCCTGGGAGCGGGCGGCGCCGGGCTACCGCGTGCGCGTCGAGGCCGGCATCCGGGTCGTCTTCACGCGCGTGAACCTGCTGACGCTGAGCAGCGAAGGCACGGTTGGAGACGAGGGATTCGTCCCCATATTGATGACAGAGAAGCGGCGCGGACGCGCCGCGACCGCCACGCATTTCAACCGCAAGGACGGGACGCTGACCTTTTCGGCGTCGCAAGCCAAGTACGCGCTGGTGCCGGGCACCCAGGACAAGGCGAGCCTGCCGCTGCAACTGGCGGCCATCGCCCGCGGGGACGCCAAGCAATTGAGCGGCACGATAGACATCCTGGTCGGCGAAGACCGCGATGCCAGCGTGTTCAGTTTCACGGTGGCCGGGCAGGAACAGATCGACACCCGCCTCGGCCGCATCGCCACCTGGCATCTGGTGCGGCCGCCGAAACCCGGCGCCTACCATTCGCGCCTGGAAGTGTGGCTGGCGCCAAGCTATGGCTGGCTGCCGGTCCAGATCCGCAACGTGGAAGCGAGCGGGGCGGTTACCACCCAGACAGCAAGCAATATCGTGATCAAAAAAGAGGCAGGAAGCCAATGAACAAGAATACCCTGAAGCTGGCCACGGCCGGCCTGATGCTGGCGGCGCTGGCGAACCCGAACGCACGGGCCGCCGCGGCGGACGAGCACCCGGCCGTCAAGCGCGCCTTCGACTTGCCGCCCTCGGCCGACCTGGTCTACTCGATCAGCGCCCGCCAGCGCGGCTTCAACCTGAACGGCGATGCCACGCTGACCTGGCGCGCCGGCGACGGCAAGTACAGCATCGGCGCCGAATCGCGCGTGGCCCTGCTCGGCAAGCTGACCGAGAACCGCAGCCAGGGCACGGTCGACAGCCACGGCCTGGCGCCGGCCGAGTTCTACGAAAAGCGCTTCCGCAAGGAGCCGGACACGGCCACCTTCAACCGCGAGGACAAGACCATCAGCTTCACGGATGGCAAGCAGAGCTACCCGATCAAGGGCGGCGAGCAGGACCGCGTCTCGGTCACTTGGCAGCTGGCGGCGGTGGCGCGCGCGGCCAAGGACAAGTTCAAGCCGGGCTCGGAGTGGCAGTTCTTCGTGGTCGGCCCGCGCGATGCCGACCCCTGGACCTTCCGCGTGGTGGGCCGCGAAAAAGTCCAGGCCGGCGCCGCCATCGGCATGGTCGATGCCGTGCACGTGCTGCGCGAACCGCCGGATTCGCGCGGCCAGACCCTCGACTTGTGGCTGGCGCCGGGGCATGAGTGGTACCCGGTCAAGCTGCGCTTCACGGACAACGACCGCGATTTCGTGGAGCAGACGCTGGAGCGGATCAACAAGAAGTAAGCACTGGCGCGTCGTTCCGGCGAAGGCGAAATGGTGCCCCGGCACCATTTCCCCAAGTTTTCTTGCGCAACTGCTCATCGAACTTGGGTCTGCCAGGCCAGCACATGCGCCGGCGCCGCAACCGCACAAGCCGCATCCGCCACCGGCGTCCCGCGCACCTGTGCCAGCGGCAGCACCCCGGCCCATACCGGCAGCGCCATGTCTTCCTCGTCATCCTTGGGCGGACCGCTGCGCACCTTGCACGCCGCCTCGTCCAGGGCGATGCGCATGACGGTGGTGGCGCCATATTCCTGCTCGTTCCCGGCGCGCACCTGCGGCTGCCGGCCCGGCGCCAGGTGCTCCATGAAGGCGTCCAGGGCCGCGTGCTTGCCGCCGTCTTCCACGACAGTAAAACGGCCGTAGATCATCGCGCTACGGTAGTTCATCGAATGGTTGAAGGCGGCGCGCGCCAGCACCAGGCCGTCCAGGTGGGTGATCGTCACGCAGCAATCCTGTCCGGCCAGCTGCTTCAGCATGCGGCTGCCGTTGGAGCCGTGGATGTACAGGTGCTCGCCGACGCGCCAGCAGGCCGTCGGGATGCAGTGGCTGCCTTGCGCATCGCCGAAGGCGACGTGGCAGAGATAGGCGGCATCGACGATCGCGTACAGCAGGGCGCTGTCGTAGGACGCGTTGCGCGCGATGCGCTTGACCTGGGTGCGGGGGCTGGGAGCGGTGGTCATGGTCTGAGCAGATGGTCTTTATATAGTGATGGCAAGCCGACTATAATCGCCGCACTGGCCCCAGGAATAGATCCAGGATCGGCCAATTCGATGGGGCCACGATGGATTACGCACTGCTGCTCGACACCTTCGCACGCGCACCCGGCCGCAATGGCTGGCCACGCCAGCGCCTGCTGCACGGCTGCCTGCGCGCGGCCATCCGTGACGGCACCCTGGTCGCCGGCACCCGCCTGGCTCCCACCCGCACCCTGGCTGACGAACTCGGCATTGCCCGCAACACCGTCCTGTACGCCTATGAGCAGCTGGCCAGCGAAGGCTACGTGGTGCCGGACCGGCGCGGCACCGTGGTCGCCGCCATCGCCGCCGGGCTGCATCCCGCTACGCCGTCACCGTCCCAGCCCCTCCAGCCAAAGACCGGCCTGGCGCGCCGCGCGCAGGGCCTGCGCAGCACGCGCAACGCCGCCAGCGAGGGCCTGCCCTTCGTGCCCGGCGTGCCGGATTTGCAGGCGTTTCCGCTGGCGCTGTGGCGGCGCCTGCTGGAGCGCGCCTGGCGTGGCCTCGATCCGGCCCTGCTGAACTACGGCGATCCGGCCGGCGAGCCCGCCTTGCGCGCGGCCATCGCCGACTACCTGCGCGCCTCGCGCGGCGTGGTCTGCGAGGCGGATCAGGTGTTCATCACCGACGGCGCCCAGGCCAGCCTCGACCTGTGCGCGCGCGCCTGTGCCGACGAGGGCGACACGGTCTGGATCGAAAACCCGGGCTACGGCGGCGCGCTGGCGGCCTTCCGCGGCGCCGGGCTGGCGGTGGAGGGGATCGAGGTCGACCTGGAAGGCATGGCGCCGACGCCGCGCGACTGGCAAGCGCGGCCACCGAAGCTGGTGTATGTGACGCCTTCGCACCAGTACCCGGTGGGCGTGGTGATGTCGCTGGCGCGGCGCATGGCGCTGATCGAGGGCGCGCGCCAGGCCGGTGCGCTGATCGTCGAAGACGACTACGACAGCGAATTCCGCCACGAAGGCGCGCCGCTGGCGGCGATGCAGGGCCTGGTGCCGGATGCGCCGGTACTGTACTGCGGCACTTTCAGCAAGACCATGTTTCCGGGCCTGCGCATCGGCTTCCTGGTGGCGCCGGCCGCATTGGCGCCTGGCCTGGCGGCGATGCGCGCGCAAAGCTACGCCAGCGGCCGCGCGGCCGAACAGCTGGCGCTGGCCGAATTCCTGCGCAGCGGCGCCTTCATGGCCCATCTGCGCCGCATGCGCCGCCTGTACCGCCAGCGCCGCGATGCGCTGACCGCGGCGCTCGAGCGCCACCTGGGCCGCATCGCCGAAGTGCACGGCGCATCTGCCGGCATGCATTTGTCATTGCGGCTGCTTGACCAGCGGCTGTCGGACGTGGCGATTGCGCGCCATGCGCGCGAACAGGGGATTATCGTCAACCCGCTGTCGACCCATGCGGTGGGCGCGGGGACGCAATGGAACGGCCTGATGCTGGGGTATGCGCAGGTGCCGGTTGAGCAGATGGACGGGTTGGTGCGGCGCTTGGCTGCCGTGGTGTATTTGCTGGCGTATGCGGATACACGATCAATCCCGCAAGACTGACCACGCCGTTCCGGCGAAGGTCGAATGTGGCGGGCGCCATCGGCTGCGCATTCAATCGGTCGATAGCGGGCTTCCGTGACACTCTGTGATTTTTCCTCGATGGCTAGCTGCTATCCTGTGCCGAAGGGCCGCAACCGGCCCAGGCTGTGTAAAAACGTAGGGTCCATGTAAACGGAAGCGGCCCAGTAAACGTTAATTCAGTATCTCATCAGTACGGGTGCAAAATGAAGCGCTTTATCGAAGGCGAGGATCGAGGACAAGGCACGCTGCTGCCGGAGCTATTGGACGATTACGTAGCTGAGGACAACCCGGTGCGTGTGGTCGATGTTTTCGTCGAAGAGCTGGATCTTGCCAGCCTAGGTTTCAAACGTGTGCAACCTGCAAAAACGGGGCGGCCCGCTTACCATCCGGCTGTGCTCCTGAAGCTCTACATTTACGGCTATCTCAATCGTATCCAGTCGAGCCGGCGACTTGAGCGGGAAGCCCAGCGCAACGTCGAATTGATGTGGCTGACGCAACGCCTGGCGCCCGACTTCAAGACGATAGCGAACTTCCGGAAAGATAACGGCAAAGCCATCCGCAATGTCTGCCGTCAGTTCGTCGTGGTATGCCAGCAGCTGGATTTATTTTCGGATGCGGTTGTTGCAATCGATGGCAGCAAGTTCAAAGCCGTCAATAGCAGTGACCGCAATTTCACCGATGCCAAGCTCAAGCGCAGGCTGCAGGAGATCGAGGCGACCATCACTCGCTATCTGGCAGAACTCGACACGGCTGACCGGCAAGAACGGGCCGCCAAAGAGGCGAAAACAGTCCGCCTGAACGACAAGATTGCAGCGCTGAAGGATCAGATGGCAACGCTCAAGGAAATCGAAGCGAAGCTGCAGGAGACCGGGGAAACACAAATTTCGCTGACCGATCCGGACGCTCGCTCGATGATGACGCGCGGCAGCGGCATCGTCGGCTACAACGTGCAAACCGCAGTCGACACCAGACATCATTTGATCGTTGAGCACGACGTGACGAATAACGGCAGCGACCGCGACCAATTGTCCGACATGGCCAAGAAAGCCCGCACTGCGATCGGAACCACGCAACTCACTGCGATCGCTGACCGCGGTTATTTCAACGGTAAGGAAATCCTGGCCTGCCATGAAGTCGGCATCAATGCCCTGGTACCGAAAACGAAGACGTCCAACGCCAAGTTCGACGGCAGGTTCGACAAGGCCGATTTCATCTACGATCCAGAAGAACGAATATCGCTGTCCGGCAGACCAAGCGCTGATCTGGCGTTTTGCAACCGTCGAGAATGGCATGACCAACCATCGGTACTGGAGCTCCAACTGCAAAGGCTGCGCACTCAAGGACAGGTGCACACCGAGCCAGAACCGCAGGGTGACACGCTGGGAGCATCAGGATGTGCTCGACGATATGCAGACACGTCTGGACGCTAATCCCGACGCGATGCGACTGCGGCGTTCCTCGGTTGAGCACCCGTATGGCACGATAAAGTCGTGGATGGGGGCCACGCACTTCCTGATGAAGGGTCTGGAATGCGTGAAGACCGAGATGAGCCTGCACGTGCTCGCCTATAACCTTAGACGCTTGATGGCAATTCTCGGCATCGGGAGCATGATGAATGCAATCCGGGCCTACGCCCGGTTTTTAGCGGCTTTAGCTGCGCTCGTATGGACGGCATTCTCGCGAGGCCTGACGGAAAACCAGAATAGAGGTTGCGCCATCCCACGATGCTTTCTAGTGCCAGGCAATTAGCCCAGCTTGTGCATCCAAGCTCCAAGCTTCGATTTTGCGTTTTTACACAGCCTGGGCCAAAAGCGGACTTATAAACGATGAGATCGAACGAGCGATGACACCTGAACAAAAAGAAGCGCAGACGAGGCGCCTTGTAAGTGCTGCGCGGGCACTTTTGTCATTGAATGTCGGGCTCTACGTAGGAGCTAGACGGATCGAAAATGTGCTCACTTGGCTAGGTGCGGATTTTCAAGCTAACCATCCAGTTTTCTCAGAATTCACGAATGCAGTGCCACGTGATATTCCCGTCGGAACGGCCCGGTTGTTGTGGGACCCGGAGGCCATGCTAAAGACTGACGTGAGGCTGGCCAGTGTCGAGGAACGGTTCCGAGCAAAGCTGTTGGCTGAATGTACCAAGATAATCAGGGCGTACGGATGACCGCAATGGGTCGAAAGCCGACGTTACAATAGGTCTGCTTTCGGCCAAAAGCGGACGTTAATTTGAAATTAAGATAGTGTTAATCATAAGGGGGATTCGGATGCGTTTTGCTATGAAAGGCGTTATTTTCGCTGCTGTTGCGTTGGCATCCACGGTACTGGGTGTTGCGAATGCCAGTGACAAGATTGTGCCGATAAAGGCCACAGCCAGTTCCCCAGGAAACATTAGGACTGATACCTGCGCCCGCCCTGAATACCCAAAGGGAGAACTCGAACAAAACCACCAAGGAACGGTCACGTTAAGGTTCCTTCTTGGCGCAGATGGAGTAGTCAAACAGTCTTTGATCCACACTTCATCCGGCTATCCAGCGCTTGATGAGGCCGCACTGCTTGCAATTTCTAAATGCCGCTTTAATCCGCCCTTGGTCGATGGAAAGGCAGTCGAGGGATGGACAGCTACTCAATACGTTTGGAAGCCATAATTAGCTACCTCGATGTCCGCTTCGGGTCGAAAGCGGTCTCTGCCGAGGGACCGCAAGCGGCCAGAACCGGACAGTCGAGGCCGGCGGACGATCGGTGTTCTGTTGTCCTGAACGCAGAGCACGCGGCCGTATGACTCGATCCCGCGACACCATTGAAATGGCTGAGAAAGTCGCCAGATTGGCCACTGTAGGGCAAGCCGATTGGTACGCGACAGCACTCAAACGAAAGTGATCTTTTAAGTGAATGACGAAAACAAAGAACCTTCCTCGAGTGCGATTCTTGCGCCACGGCCTTGGAAAGAGCGGTATCGCTGGCTCGCCGTACTGTTGATGGCTGCGTTTGCAGGCATCGGGCCGGCACCACCACCACCAAAACCACCACGGGACCTGTCTGAATATTCGCAGATTGCCGAGGATCCGGATGGGCTGAAGTTGGATCCTGAACTGCATTTTGTGCAAAAAGAGCTTGATAGGGATGAATCAAGCATGGACGCGTAAGGATTGCGCATCGGGGAATAGTGCCGCTAAGGGCTGAAAGCGGCCTCGCACGCATCGTACATGCCCTACAGGCAGTGGCGAACTGTATTGTTCGTCTCGCCGGAACCCAGGTTCGCGTGCGTAAGCGCTCAACTTGGGTTCCTGCGAATGGGGACCGCCGAGGCCAGTAGCGACGGTCTCCCTGTACGCAAAGCAAGTCAGTCAGGCCTAGCACGCTTCCATGCAAGCGATGAAGGTCTCCATGCAGGCGTCCCGGTCAGGCGTATTGTTCAGGCACCACAGCTTGGCGTTCTGGCAGTGCGCCTGGCACGAGTCGGCCAGTGCCGGCGCCGTGGCGGCGCCCAGGCCGATTGCGAACATCAACAATGCGATCTTGCGGTTCATGCTTTTCTCCTTGGGGTGGTGGTGGACAAACAACTACGCGGGATTGCTGGATGGAGCGCGGGTACGCCCCGGAGCGGACTACATCGTCGGCGGCTTGAGCTTGTCGAGGGCGGCATCGATCGCCCCCTGGTCGAAGCCCACCAGCTGGCGGTCGCCGATCAGGATGACCGGCATGGCCTTGCCGCCCAGTTTCGCGAAATCCTGTTTGCCCTTGTCGGACTTGGCGACATCGAAGTCGGCGAAGGCCACGTGGCGTGTTTTCAGGTAGGCGCGTGCCTTGGCGCAGTAGGGACAGGTCTCGGTGCCATAGACCACGACGCGGGTCCTGGCATCCGGGTAGTAGGCGGCAAAATTGCCTTCGCTATATTTCGGCATCATCATCCGCGCCACCTGGGGCAGGTAACGGCCGGCGGCCAGTCCGGCCGCCAGGATCAGGGCGTAGATCGCCAGGTTTCTCGCTGTTTTCGCAAACATGATGGTCTCCTTCGTCAATGCATCGCTGGACGTCGCGCGGTCTTGCCGCGGCACGCTATCGTTCTTTTATGTGCCAGCGATATGCCCAGCACCTAAGATCGAATAATGTTGCGCTGGAGTCAATGCGTGGTCGGTACTAGCTGAAAAAAATCATGACGATATGCGCAGCGGTCGCAAGGGATAGGCGAATACGGAAGGGTAAAACGGGAGCCCGCCTCATGGCGAAGCGGGCGAAAGAATCACTGCTGCGGTGTCGGATCTTCCGGCGAGTCATTTTCCCAATGCAGGGTCATTTCCTTGGCTGCCCCACCGATCTTGACCGTGCGCTTGAACACCTTGCCCTCGGCGGCGGCGCTGATGCGGTAGGTCCCGTTCGGCAGCCTGGCGTAGAACATCGGGCCGGTGTTGGCCACGCTCAGCACATTCGCGCCCTTGGCGTCGAGGATGTCGAGCTGGACGTCGGAGCGGAAGGCGCCGCTCTGCTTGGTGGCAAAGGTCAGCAGCAGGTTGTAGTCGGCACGCTGGGCGCGCATCGCCGATTGTTCTTCCTGGCCGACGCCGCCGTTGATGTAGCTGACGCCGTTCTGCTGCTGTGGGGTGGGTGCCGCCAGGGCGGTGTGGGAAGCGAGACAGGCGGCCAGTACCAGGGCCGCGCCCGCAAGTGCTCGTTGCATGGCATTCCTCCTTATTTTATCAATATCAATATAGCAACATCAATTATCGCTCGACCGCGAAGAGGGCAGCGCGCGGCTGGGGCTGGCGCTTATTAAACAGGCAAGCTTACCCATCCTGAATCCGTTGCTTATTTGCCAGATTGGCCGCCGGGGGTGAGATCGCGAAGCCTTTCCTTATTAGTTGCCGAGTCCTAACTGTTATACTGACGCCCCGCGCCCGACCACCTGGCCGCGCGCGCAGTACGACACCGCCGCAAACTGCTAAGCCCAACGATGATCGACAACCTGGCCGGCGCCATCGCCGCCGATTCCCATTCCCCAGCGCTGGACGAGCTCGATCCGCTGCAGGCCCACTTCCATGAGGGCGTGGCGCCGGACGAGATCGAACAGGTCTACCTGCTCAAGCGCGCGCAGCCGATGCTGCAGGCGTTCACGGCCCTGTTCCATGGCGGCCAGGACGGCGTCATCGTGCGCCTGCTGGTGCTGCGCGAACTGGCGTCCGACCCGGCCGACTCGGCATTTTCGCGCGCCGACATCAACCAGAAGTTCGCCTACCTGATCCCGGAAAGCCTGGAAACGGTGCTGGGCCGCCTGCGCAGCCACGGCCTGCTGGCCTGGGACAATCCGGCTGCCGTCTACCGCATCACGCCGATGGCGAGGAACGTGCTGGCCGCCCTCGACACCCTGCTGGCGCTGGCGCGGCCCGAGGACGACGAAGCCGAGATGGGCTTCCTGCTGTCCCAGGTGGCCGGCGCCCAGGCGGTCGGCGGGGTCACGGTCGAGCAGCTGAAGCATTTGCTGGGGCGCCTGGTCGAGCTGACCGAGGAATTCCGCGACGCCATCGCCTCCGGTTCCGAATTCCGCCTGCGCACCTCGCAAGCCAAGTGGCACATGGCCTGCGACTGGGTCGAGAAGGGCTCCGTGATCCTGCGCGCCATCACCTCCGACGAACGCGCCGACAGCGCCACCCACCGCGCGGCCCAGGCGATCGGGCGCGCCCAGTCGCAGCTGCTGAACATGCAGGGCATGTTTTCGCGCGCCCTCAACCAGATCGAGCGCCAACGCGTGCACCTGGGGCAGTCCGGTTTGTCGACCACCGACGTCAAGCGCTGGCTGCTGGCCCACGACGACCTGGCCAGCCTGGCCGAAGACGCCATCGAACGGCCGTTGCTGCCGCTGTTCCTGACGCCGGCCGAGATGATCGACGTCGCCGAGACCGAACTGCTGACCGAGCGCGCGGCCACCGTCGGCCCCGGCGGCCTGCCGAACGGCGAGGACGCGCCGCTCACCATCAACGACAACCCGGCCCTGCAGGCCGAGCTGGACGACTGGCTCAAGCGCCTGTCCGACTTTGCCAACCTGGACAACTTCCCCGAGTTTTCGGAGAGCGGTCCGCGCAGCGTGCCGATCCAGGACTCGCTGCTGCCGGCCAGCTTTGCGATCGCCTCCTACCGCGCCTCGCTGCTGCCGCTGCTGGGCGACGTCAGCGAAGCCAGCCTGCAAGGCGCCACCGCCGCCCTGGCGCGCCTGCCGGTGCGCTTCATGTCCGAGGACGAGATGGTCGAGGTGGACGATCCGCACGTGGCGGCGATGTCGCGCGCGACCCTGTCGATCGCCCCGCCCGTGGACCCCCCCTCGGCCCTGTTCCTGCCCCCTGGATTCGACCTGAACCTGGATAGCCCAGCCACACCGGAAAGCACACCGCACCATGAATGACGACGCCCAAATCCTGATCGCGCGCCTGCTCACGCACCAGACCCTGCGCCGCGACGACAAGATGGTCAAGCGCGCGCTGTCCGACGACCTGTTCCGCACCGAAGTCGACAAGCGCCTGCTGGAATCCGGCCTGAAGCTGATCGACAACGTGTATGCCGACCACGTCACGCTGGCGCTGCACCGCAACGTCGAGCCGAAGATCTTCGGCGCCAAGGACATCTGGCAGAACAATAATTTTGGCCTGACGCGCGACGGCGTGGCGCTGCTGGTGGTGCTGTGGGCGCAGATCATCCTGCCCAAGCGCCAGCGCCAGGAAACCCACCAGGCGATCGACGTCGACCAGACCGACATGTTCGACAAGGACAGCCCGATCCCGCGCGCCGAGGACACCTCGATCGGCATTTCCTACACCGCGCTGCTGGCCGACTTCGGCGACAAGCTCGGTAAAAAGACGCGCATGGACATGAACCTCGGCCTGCTCTCCAAGCTCGGCTTCATCGAGCGCCGCGGCGACGTGGTGCTGGAAGGCCCGCTGCTGGACCTGCTGATGGACACCGACCTGCTGAAGGAACGCATCATCAACGGCGCCCTGGCCGACGTGTTCAAGCGCGCGCCGCTGGCGGTGGCGCGGCGCCGTCCGGTGGCCGCAGTGGCGGCCGATGCGGCCTCCGAGGCGGCCAACGATGCCGAACCGCAGGCAGCCGAGCCGCCAGCCGAGACCCCGGCAGCCGAGCCGCCAGCCGAGACCCCGGCCGCCGACAGCACCGATCATCAAGGATAAAGAAGCGCATGTTCCACATCAAATCTCTCGAGCTGGTCCACTGGGACTACTGGCAGCGGATCAAGAACATCCCGCTCGACGCCAAGATCATCACCATCGCCGGCCAGAACGGTTCCGGCAAGACCACGCTGCTGGACGCCATGCGCACCCTGTTCGGCCTGGATTGCTCGATGGGCCGCACCTATAAGCACTATGCGCGCCACTCGGGCCAGCAGAGCGCCTGGATCCGCGCGGTGGTCGACAACAAGCCGGTCGGACGCCAGTTGTCGAACCGGCCGTTCCGCCATTCCGGTTTCTTCAGCGACGATGAAGTGACCCTGTTCTGCCAGGTGCAGAAGAACGGCGGCGACTGGAAGCGCCAGTACCTGATGCGCCCGGGGAACGTGGACATCGAGGAAGTGACCGAAGCCTCCGACTGGCTGGGCGTGGAGAATTACCGCAAGCGCCTGGCGTCGGCCGGCCTGTCGCCGGCGATGTCGAAGGTGCTGGCGCTGGAGCAGGGCGAGACGGACAAGCTGTGCGAATACGCGCCGCGCCAGCTGCTGGACCTGGTGTTCCAGGTGTTCGGCGACAAGGAAGTGCTCGACGCCTACGACGAAGCCAAGCGCCACCAGCGCGACACCGAGGCGGAACTCAAGCGCTTCGAGGCCGAACTGGAAGCCTCGCGCACCAACCTCGAAGGCTTGCGCCTGCGCGTCGCCAACTACCATCAGTGGGAAGACCTGAACAAGGAACGCAAGGCCCTGGTCGAGGAAGTGCTGCCGAGCCTCGAGTACCACGAGGCGCGCGAAAAGGCGGCCAACATCAGCCGCCAGCTGCGCGAAGCGAGAAAGCCGCTGGCCCAGGCCGATTCGCAGCTGGCCGAAAAGCGCAACCAGCTGGCGGCCCAGCAGCGCGCGCTGACCGAGGCCCAGCAGCAGGAAGTGACGCTGGAAAAGGAAGCGACCGAACTCGCCGGCCGCCTGACCGGGTTGAACGGCAAACTGAAGCCGCTGGAAAGCCTGCTCGAACAGAAGGAGCGCCTGCAGAAGCTGGCCGCCGACTCCGGCGCCGACATCGCGGAAGTGGCGGCCCAGCTGGAAGCGAAGGAAGCCGAGCTGCAGAAGAAGCGCCAGGAACGCGAAGCCCTGTCGACCCGCATCGCCGGCGAGATGTCGACCATTTCGGCGCTGCAGGGCAAGAGCAGCATGCCCGAGCCGGAAGCCCAGCGCCAGATGCGTCGCGCGCTGCGCGATGCCGGCATTGCGCACGCGATGCTGTCGGACATCGTCGAAGTGACGGATCCGAAGTGGCAGGGCGCCGTCGAGGGTGTGCTGGGCGGTTACGCCTCGGTGGTGCTGCTGGAGCGCGCCAAGGATGCGCCGGCGGCCTACAAGCTGGCCGAGAAGGAGCGTTACCGCCACTTCATCGTGCCGGATTGCGTCGTTGCGCCGGTGGTCAGGGATTCGACCCTGTTGTCGGTGGTGCGCTTTTCCAGCGCGACACCGGGCTGGCTGATCGACCAGCTCGAACGCATCGAGCGCGTGGAATCGGTGGATGCCGGCTTCAAGAGCGATTCCGACGAGTGGATCACGCCGGACGCCTACCACCGCGAACGGCGCGGCGGGCGCTCCCTGTTCGTCGAGCCTTCGCGCTACCGCTTCGGCTCGGCCGGCAAGACCCAGCGCCTGGAAGCGATCCAGAAGCTGCTGCCGGCGCTGGAAGCCCAGGAAGACACGCTCACCCTCGCCATCAGCAAGCTGGCGGCGGAAGTCTCGGCGCTGCGCGTGCGCATCGCCGGCGTCGACGCGGCCAAGGAACTGTCGGCGCGCCAGGCCGAATTCGACGAAGCCATCCGTGCGCTGGAACCGCTGAAGGCCGAGCGCCTGCAGGTGGGCGCGCGCCTGGGCGAGCTGCAGGTGCTGATCAAGGGCGCCACCGTGACCCGCACCCGCGCCGATACCGTGTGGCAGAACGCGCGCATGGCATTGTCGGAAGCGGAAGCGGGCCTGCGCCTGAACCACCGCCGCCAGATCGACCAGCGCAGCGATCATGCGCGCGACCTGCTGGCGCTGCGCCGCAACTGGCGCCACGTGCCCAAGAGCTGGCGCAATCCGACCCAGAGGGCCAGCCTGGTGGCGACCCACCAGAACGTGCACCAGGTGAAGCTGCGCGTGGGTTCGCTCGACCACGCGCTGGCGCGCGCCGACTGGGAAATGGATGCGACGGTGATCGACCAGTACGCGCGCCTGAACGACCAGCTGTCCGGCCGCCAGACCGAGACCGAGGAGCGCCGCTACCAGAACAACCGCGCCATCGAAGCCACCGACAATGCGCGCGGCGCCTATATCGAGCGCCTGCGCTACACCATCAAGACCTATTCGAAGAACATCCGCGAGCTGGGCGAGCTGGCCAACATCGAAGTCTCGGTCGACCCGGTGCGCCTGGAAAACGACGACATCCAGCTGGCCCAGGCCGGCCTGCACGTGCGCTTCAAGTTCGACGGCAAGGGCCAGATCGGCATGAACGACGGCGAAGCCTCGGGCGGCCAGCAGGTGATGAAGTCGCTGGTGCTCTTGATTGGCCTGCTGAAATCGGAAGAGGGCTCGGGCGGCTTCGTGTTCATCGACGAACCCTTCGCCCACCTGGACATCCGCAACATCCAGCTGGTCGGCGAGTTCCTCAAGAACACCGACGCCCAGTACCTGATGACGACGCCGCTGACCCACAACACCGACGTCTACGATCCTTCGGACCTGACGCTGATCACCAGCAAGAAGAAGAAGGACACGCAGTGGGCGCAGCCGATTTTCGTGCTGCAGCGAAGGGCAGCGGGAGACGCGGCCGCAAAAGCCGCGTAATCGTAGGGTGGGCGCGGCCGGCGTAGGCACCCCGTGCCCACGCAAACGTTCGCGCTACGCCGGCGTTCGCGTGGACGGCATAGCCGTCCACCCTACGGTAAACGTTCGCGATACGCCGGCGTTTGCGTGGACGGCATAGCCGTCCACCCTACGGTAAACGTTCGCGCTACGCCGGCGTTCGCGTGGACGGCATAGCCGTCCACCCTACGGTAAACGTTCGCGATACGCCGGCGTCGGCGTGGGCATGGGGTGCCCACCCTACGTGAACGCCGCGTTGCGGGTAGGGTGGACGGGTTCCCCGTCCACGCGTTCAAGCGCCGCTAACCCACCAAGGCCGTCAACAAATACCCCGTATCCCGCCGCAAGATCGACTCATTGAACCCCAGCACCACCGTCCCCTCATTCACCTTCCCGATCCGCACATTGGCCTTCTGAAGCCGCCCCTCCAGCCCCTCCAGCCGCCCCGCAGCAATCCGCACCGTGGCCAGGTTGCTCCCATTCTCCACCCGCTCCACCTTGAACCCCGGCGCACGCTCCAGCCCCGCCAGCAGCCGTTCCCCGGCCATGCGCACGCGGGCAAAGCGCGCCTCGGCCCCGTCCAGCGCATCCAGCGCCGGCAGGGCCGCCTGCCAGCCATGGTAGATCGTCCCGCCAAAGATGTGGCGCAGCTCGCGCGCCTTTGCCATCAAGGGCTTCGACCCGGACAGCACGCCGCCAAAGGGCGCGCCCAGGTATTTGTAGAGCGACACATACACCGTGTCGAAGGGCGCGCAATAGCCCTGCACGCTGAAGCCCGGCATCCCGCTCATCAAGAACAATCGCGCCCCGTCCAGATGCAGCCGGATGTTTTTCGCCCGCGCCAGCCTGGCAATGTCGCCCACCAGCGCCGGCGTCAGCCCCGCCCCCTGCGCGCGCCGCACCGGGCTTTCCAGCGCGATGGCGCCGACCTTGATCGGATACGGTCCCACTTCGGCGCGGTCGATCGCGGCCGCCACTTCTTCCAGCGTGGGCGCCGCACGGCCCGGCGCCAGCGGCACCAGGTTGATGCCGCTGAGGGTGGTCACGCTGTTCGATTCGTCGCGATACACATGGCTTTCCTGCTGCACCAGCGCGTGGCGCGACTCGCCGCACAGCAGGCGCAGGGCGATGTGGTTGGCCAGGGTCCCGGTCGGCATGAACACCGTGTCTTCCTTGCCCAGCAGGGCCGAGAACTTGGCTTCCAGCGCGGCCACCGCGCCGCCGGCCAGGTAGCTGTCGAGCGGCTTGCCGTGCTTGTCGAGCAGGGCCTGCAGGCGTGCCGGGTCGCGCGCCGGATCGCGCGGCAGGGCATCGCCGGACAGCTGGACCAGGGTGTCGTAGTCGGTGCCGGGGGCTGGTCCTGCGGATGCCGGCGCGGTGCCGTACTGCGCATGGGCCTGGCCGGCGGCCAGTCCGAATGTCAGGACGGGGACGCTGCCCAGGAAGCCGCGGCGGTCGAGTGTCATGGTCGCTCCGATGATGGTCAGCCTGCAGTATAGATGCGCCGGAACGAAAAAAGCCGGCATTTGCGGGAATGCCGGCTTTGTGCTCCAGGCCCGAGGGCCGGCGATCAGAGAGGCGTGACGTGGGTGCCGAAGCTGAACGAAGCGCTGCCGTTGCTGCTGTAGGCGCCCATACCTTCGACGCTGCCGACGATCTTGACCACGACATCGGCACTGCCGATATGGCCATCCTTGTCGCTGTCCACCACCAGGAAGTTGATGGCATTGCCGCTGCCGTCGGCGCCGGCGCTGATGAGTGCCAGCTGCCCGGCGGTGTCGGCCTTGAATGACGAGGCCACCGCCAGGCTCAGGGCGGCCAGCAGCGCGTCGCCGCTGGCCGCGGCATCGAACTGGGTGCCGGTCAGCTGGTAGAAGTCGCCGAACTGCGTGTTCGCGAAAGTGAGGACCTCGGTGAAGCTGGACGACGCACCCGTGCTGGTGAAGATCGTGTCGTAGCCGTGCGCCACGCCGCTGCCGGCGGCGACGAAGGAATCGTGCGCGCCGAACAGGATCTCGCTGGACGAAGCCTCGGTGTGAATCATGTCCGCACCGGCGCCGCCGGCGATTGTGCTGCTGCGGTAGGTGGCGTTGCCGGTGGAGGTGATGAGGTCGTCGCCGCCGAAGCCGAACACCTGGGTGCCGCTGAGCGTGTCGATGCCGTCGGTGCCGAAGGCATAGGTGCCGGCCTGGAGGGTCTGGCTTGCCGCGTCGTAGCCGAGGCCCACGACGCCCTTCATGACGGTCGCCTGGGCGCCGAAGGTGACCCATTGCCCGGCCACCAGGTCGCCGCTATCGTTGGTCGAATGCAGCTGGACCGCAGGGTTGCTGCCGTCGGTCAGGTACAGGTGCGCCTGCGCGGAATGCAGCATCACGTTCAGGCCATCGACCGTGGAGACCGCCGAATAGCTGGTGAACGGGCCGTCGATGCTTTGCTGGTAAAAGGCTTCGGTGCCGGCGGCATTCGCGCCGCGGATCGTGATGAAGGCATCGGCCTTGCTCAGGTCCAGGCCCGGAATCGTGATCGTCTTGGCGGCGGTATCGATCTGACCGGCGTCGATCGTGGTCCACTTGGCGTCGATCGTGTTGTCGGTGTTGTACGCGAAGCTGTCGCCGGCCCGGATCTCGCCGGTGTACTTGAACACCAGGTCCGCCTGCGGCAGTGCGGTGTGGTTGTCGCCGACCGCGCCGTTCGGGCCGATATGGTCGAGCACCAGGCCATCGGCAGGGCGGTGGTAGTCAACCGTGATCTTCAGCGTCAGGCTGGCGCTGGCGTTGCCGGCTTGGTCGACGGTGCGCACCTGCAGCGTTTGCGCGCCTTCCATGGCATAGCCGGTGGCGCTGCCGTCGTCGCCGGCCGGCTGGCCTTGGTACCAGTCCTTGCCGTTGCTGCTATATTGCCAGAGCACGCCCTTCTGCAGGCCGCTGACGGTGAACTGGCCGTTGGAGGTGATGCCGTCGCCGTCGATGCCGGTATCCTTGACCAGCTTGAGTCCGGTCGGTGCCGGCGGTGGCGTCGTGTCCTTCGGCCCGTCGACCGTCACATTCAGGTCCAGCACGTTGCCGGCCGCGTCCTTGGTCTCCAGCGCGATCTGCACCGGGCCGTGGGTGGTGTCGACGTCCTTGAAGGTGATGGTCTTGTTGACGTTGTCGATGATCGTGCCGTCGGCGCGCGACCAGTCGTTGCTGTTGATGCGGTAGAACAGCGCTTCGCCTTTCGTCAGATCGATCGCGCCGGTGTAGCTGAACACGACATCGGCCTGCGCCACCTCGGTATGGGTGCTGCCGGCGGCGGCGCCTTCGATCGAAGCCAGTTTCAGGCCCTGGCCCGGTGCGCTGGTATCGAGCGTGTACTTGAAGGTGGTGCTGGTGAACTGGCTCTTGCCGTCGACTTTTTCGAGGGTGCGGATCTGCAGGTTCTTGACGCCGTCGCCGGCGCTGGCCGCGATGGTGCCGGCGCCGCTGGCGTCGATGGTGCCCGCGGTCCAGGTTTTGCCGTCGAAGCTGTAGGCCCAGGCTTCGTTCGGGTGCATGCCGCCGATCTTGACCTGGCCGTTGTTGGTGATCCTGTCATTCGCGGTGGTGCCGCTGTCGAGCGTGAGCTGCACGGTCGGGGAGGCCACCGAGTGGTCCATGACCAGCTTCAGCGCGTTCGAGGTGCCGCTGTTGCCGGCAGCGTCGGTGATGATGTAGCGGATCGAATAGCTGCCGTCGGCCAGTTCCACGTCCTCCTCCATCGCGTTCCAGTCGCTGCCGTTGGTCGATACCTGGAAGGTGGTGGTGGCGCCGCTTGGCTTGCCGTGGATGGCGACGAAGTACCAGTACGAATTGGCGACCAGGGTCGTATCGGCGGGCAGGTCCTTGCCGTCGGCGCCGGTGAAGGCGATGGTCGGCGCGATCACCACCGGCGGCACCGCCACGACAGGCGGATTGACGACCACGGTGCCGGCCGCCAGGCCGCCGTTGTTGACGGCGGCGGTCACGTCCTGCAGGGTGGTGCCGGCCGGCAGGGCATTCAGCAGGCCGGCCACGCCGCCGCCGTTCAGCAGGCTGCTCAAGCCGGCGCTGTCGGTCAGCGCCGCCTTGCCCAGGCTGGCCAGCGCCTGCACCATGCCGACCGGGTCGGCCTTGCCGCTGGCGGTGCTCAGCAGCGCCGTCAGGTCGCCGCTGCCGGCAAGCGCCGTGATGATGGCCGGATTGTCGTGCGCGGTCTGCACCAGCGACGCGCTGGCCTTGACCAGTGTCGTGATATCGGATGTCTTGGTGTCCGCCGTCACCGCCGAGATCAGCACGCGCGCCGCCGCTACCGCCGCATTGCCGTCGTAGGCCACGCCGGACGCCGCCACTTCGGCGGTGAACTGGGCCGCCACCTGCTGGCGCAGTGTCGACAGTTGCGCATCCGCGGTCTGGGCGCCATGCATGATGTCGAGCGCGGCACCGGCCAGGCTGACCTGGCCCTTGGTGACCGCGTCCGTCCAGTAAGACAGGCCGGCCTTGTCCGGTGCGCGGTTGAACAGCTGCTGGTATATCTCAGCAACGCGGTCGCTCACGGTGGCGCTGCCGAAGCGCGCGGTGGCTTCGGTCGATGTCGCGAACGCGTTGCTGATGGCGCTGACATTACCCTTGCTCTTGTCGAGCGAATCGACCCAGAAGGCGAGGCCGGCAGGATCTGCCGGGCGGCCGTAATAGGCGAGATAAAAGGCATTGACGGTATCGGTGTAAGACGTGGCCATTGTTTCCTTGACGTAGGCGGAGTAAATGAATTGTTCTAGTTGTTCGTCGGAAACTATAGCACTGAGGAAACAAAAAGTAGATGAAAGAAATTGAATAAAAACTAGTTGTGGTTTTTTTTGAACGCGGATGCCGCCGCCCTGGGCAGCATCCGCGTACCGGGATTTATTCGACGTCCATCCGGAACGGCGCCGCTGGCAAGTCGTCGCGGCCGTACAGGTTGACGAAGGGCGCGTCGGCCCAGCCATAGCGCACGCGTGTCACGCCCGGTGCATACCGGCCTTTCAGGACGACACGGTCGCCCTCCACGGTGGCATCGGCGTAGGTGCAGACCTCGCCGGCGCAGGCTTCGAAACCGATCGCCTTGTCCGACGAATACGTGACCAGGCCGCCGGCGGTGTGCCTGAAGGCGATGACGATGTCGTTGCCGCTATGGGTCGCCGACGCGGCTTCCGGTCCGCCGGCGGCAATGGTATCGCCGTAGGCCGCCACACGCGCCGCCCGCGCCAGCCGTTCGCCGACAACGGTCTTCTGGGTCGGGTGGATGTCGAAGCGGTCGCCGACGTCGAGCGTCACCGCCAGCGCCGAATGCGGATCGGCGCTCACCGCCTGCGCCTGCGCCTCGCGCAGTTCGGCCCAGCCCGACCGGCCCGGCGCCTTGGCGGGCGCGCCGTACCCGGGCAGCTGCACCACCAGGAAGGGCAGCGCCGGCTGGCCGAAGCGGCTGCGCCAGTCCTGCATCAAGAGCGGCAGCAGCGTGCGGTATTCGGCGCCGGCCATCGTGTTCGATTCGCCCTGGTACCAGGCGGCCAGCTTGAATTTATAGCCTTGCAAGGGCGCCAGCATGCCGTTGTACAGCGTGCTCAAGCTGGTCGGCACGTCCCATGGCGAGGGTGCTGGCAGCTGGCCTTTGAGGGGCGTGCCGATGCGGTATTTCCACGCCGCGTTCAAGGGAATGAACTGGCCGTCGGCGGTGCGCACGCCGCGCGCGGCCGGCTGGCCGGTGAGGCCGCCGGCCTGGCCGCCGTTCAGCACGCGCACGGCGATGACGTTGCGGCCGCTCTTGAAGGTGCCTGGCAAGACCGGGTAGTCTCGCCCCATCCAGCCGGTGCCGCCGCCGCCCACGCGCACGCCGTTGACCCAGGTGCTGTCGGACGTTTCGATGGGTCCCAGCTGCAGCGTATTCGCGCTCTTCGCCTGGGCCTCGTTGAGTTCGACCGTGGTGCGGAACCAGGCGGCGCCGTCGAAGTCCTTGAAGGCGGCGATGCCGCTGTCCTTCCACGAACCGCTCGGGGTCAGCTGCGCCCAGGCGCTGTCGTCGAAGCCGGGCGACTTGAAGGCACGCTGCGCCCTGGCGGCCGGGTCGTGCGCGTCCCACCAGGCCTCGACCCGGTCGTCCTCGCGTTTCATTTCGCGCGTCGGGTTGGCAGCCAGTTCCTTGACGGCGTCGACGCCGGCCGCATACGGCTTCATGCCGCGCAGCGCAACGGCGCCGATCCAGCCCTGGATCGTGGTGCCGCCCCAGCTGGCATTGATGAAGCCGACCGGCACCGCGTAGCGTTGCTGCAGCGAGCGCGCCATGAAATAACAGACCGCGGAAGCATCGCCGATGGTATCCGGTGCCGCCACCTTCCACGCGGCCGCTTGTTTCAGTTCATCCTGGGGCGTGAGGGCGCTGGCTTTTTCGATGTTCAGGAAGCGCAGCTGCGGGTTGGCGGCGGCGTTGGTCGTGCCCCAGGCATTGGTCGCGTTGTGCACGGCGAATTCCATGTTTGACTGGCCGGAACACAGGTAGACGTCGCCGACCATGAGGTCCTGCAGACGCGCGCTGGCGCCGTCCGAGGCAACGTTCAGGCTGTAGGGACCGCCGGCCGGCAGTTGCGGCAATTGCAGGCGCCACTTGCCCTTGTTATCTGCCTTGCCGCTGATGCTCTTGTTGATAGCGCTGCTGGCGCTGCCGCCGTCCAGCGTCAGCGTCACCGCGCTGCCGGCGGCGGCGCTGCCCCACACCGTGATCGGCTGGCCGCGCTGCAGCACCGCGTGGTCGCTGAACACGCGGGCAAAAGCCAGGTCGGCGGCCTGGCAGGGCGCGCAGGCGCCTGCGAGGACCATGGCCAGCAGGGGAAGGGGAAGTAGTCTGGGTTTTTTCATGGTGTCTCCGAGTGATCGATCAGTCGCATGTTTGCGCTGATCATTTTTTGTGTATAAATGATGTTATACCAATTCCAAAGACAGGAGACGAGCATATGCCAGGCAAGAAAAGCATGACTTTCCACGCCATCGCCCTTTCCGCCGCCTTGTGCAGCGGGTACGCCGGCGCCGCCGGCTATCCTTTCCAGGACACCCGGCTGGCCCCGGAGGCGCGCATCGCCAACATCCTGTCGCTGATGACGGTCGACGAGAAGATCAACGCGCTCTCCACCGATTCCGGCGTGCCGCGCCTCGGCATCCCGAGCTTCGGCAGCACCGAAGGCATCCACGGCATCGTGCGGCGCGGCGACCAGGAACATCAAAAGGCGCGCGTCACCACCACCCAGTTCCCGCAGCCGCCGGGCATGGGCGCCAGCTGGGATCCGGCGCTGGTGCGCCAGGCCGGCGCGGTGCAATCGACCGAGGCGCGCTACATCACCCAGAGCGCAGCCTACAAACAACCCATGCTGATGCAATGGGGACCGCAGGCCGACCTGGCGCGCGATCCGCGCTGGGGCCGCAGCGAAGAGGTGTATGCCGAAGACCCCTTCCTGGCCGGGACCATGGCGGCGTCCTTCGCCCAGGGCATCCAGGGCGACGACCCGAAGTACTGGCGCGGCGCCGCGCTGCTCAAGCACTTCCTCGCCAACAGCAACGAGAACGGGCGCGGTAATTCGTCCTCGGATTTCGACGAGCGCCTTTTCTGGGAATACTACGCGGCGCCCTTCCGCATGGGCTTCGAGGACGGCGGCGCGCGCGGCGTGATGGCGTCCTACAATGCCTGGAACGGCACGCCGATGGGCGTGCATCCGCTGCTGAACAGCCTGGTGATCAAGCAATGGGGCGTGGACGTGGTGTCCAGCGACGGCGGCGCCATCGGCAACCTGGTCAAACTGTATAAACGGTATCCGAACCAGAAGGAGGCCGCGGTGGCCGGGCTGAAGGCCGGTATCAACCAATACCTCGACACCTACAAGGACGAGCTGCACGCGGCGATAAAGGACGGCAGCGTGACCCAGGCCGACCTCGATACGGCACTGGGGCGCAAGTTCCGCGTCACGGTCAAGCTGGGCCTGATCGACCCGCCCGAGGGTAACCCGTATGCGGCGATCAAGGACGGCCCGGCGCCCTGGGACGGCGCGGCGCACAAGGCGGTGTCCCTGCAGATGGCGCTGGAATCGATCGTGCTGATGAAGAACGAGCGCCAGGCGCTGCCGTTGTCGAAACGCGCCATCAAGAGCATCGCCGTGATCGGCCCGCATGCCGACAGCGTGCACTGGGACTGGTACGGCGGCATCCCGCCCTACAAGGTCACGGTCCTGGACGGCATCCGCGCCGCCGTCGGGCCGAACGTGCGCGTGAATTATGCGCCGGACAATGCCGGCGGCGCCGCGGAACGGGCGGCGCGCGCGTCCGACGTGGCGGTGGTCGTGGTCGGCAACGACCCGACCTGCGGCCCGAACATGGCCAAGGAATGGACCGACGCCGGCACCAGGCCCTGCGCCGACCCGGGCGATGGCAGGGAGGGGCGCGACCGTGAAACCCTGGCGCTGGCCCAGGAAACCCTGGTCAAGCAGGTACTGGCCGCGAACCCGAAAACGGTGATGGTGCTGGTGTCCAGCTTCCCCTACACCATCGGCTGGTCGAAGGGGCACGTGCCGGCCATCGTGCAGATGGCGCACGCGTCCCAGGACCAGGGCAGGGCGCTGGCCCAGGTGCTGTTCGGCGACTACAACCCGGGCGGCAAGCTCACCACCACCTGGCCGGCATCGATGGACCAGTTGCCGCCGATGATGGATTACGACATCCGCCATGGCCGCACCTATATGTACGCCAAGGGCAAGCCGCTGTTCGCCTTCGGACATGGACTGAGCTACACCAGCTTCAAGTACGCCAATCTGCGCTTCGACGGACCGGTGCTGGCACGCGACGGCGCCATGAACATCGACGTCGACGTGGTCAACACCGGCAAGGTGGCGGGCGACAGCGTGGTGCAGCTGTATGCGGCCTGGCCCAGCTCGCAGGTGGAGCGCCCGCGCCAGGCGCTGGTCGGCTTCCGCCGCGTAAGCCTGCGGCCCGGCGAGACGCGCACGGTGCGCATCCCGCTCAAGGCGCGGCAGCTGGCCTACTGGAACAGCGCGCGCGGCGCCTTCGACGTGGAGGCGGCGCCGGTCAAGCTGATGGTGGGCGAGTCCTCGGCCGACATCAGGCTGACACGGACGGTGGAGGTGCGCTAACGGGGACCTCGGCGGCCGGCGCCTGCAGGAGGTGATGCTGCACCGCCAGGCGCGCCGCCTCGGAAATGGCGCACCACTGGGCGCGGCGCAGGGCCGCGCGCTTGCGGTGCTTGGACGGCACCTCGGACAGCGGCTTCATGTAGAAGGGCAGGGCGATGCGCATGCCGCAGCCGGGCAGGTCGACCCCGCCCAGCCCCTGCCAGAAGCCGTCGTAGGCGGTGGCGAAGCGGGCTTCGTCGCTGCGGGCACAGGCGCACTGCCAGGCCGACTTGACGGCCACCACCTGGTCCATGCCGAGCGCCTGGGCGATGCCCTGCAGGGCGGCAAAGCAGAAGAAGCCGGGCGTCTTGACCAGCGGCGAATTGTCCGGGAAGGCGCGCTTGAATGCACCGATGGCGTCGATGGCATCCAGCGCATCGGCGCGGTGGCCCTGGTTGCGCGCGACGAAGGGGAGGATGACGGGCAGGCCGGCACCGGGGCTGCCGCTGAAGCGTTCGTCGATCCAGCTGAACGACAGGCGGTGTATGCGCCTGCCGTCCGCCTGCAGGACCAGGGTCAGGTCGCCTTCGGCGTTCAGGCGCTGGGCCATCTCCAGCTTGACGGCGACGTGGGCGCCGTTTGCCGCGTGCTCCCACAGCACCAGGCCGCCATCGCGGTAGACCGCCTGTTTGTAGGCGGCGTCGAAGGTCGCCTCCTCGAACCGGTAATGCGTGAGCACGCAGCGCACCCGTTCGCGCAGCGACAGGCCCTTGGCCAGGTAATACCGGTGACTGAGATGGTGGAACACGTCATCGTGGACGCGGGTCAGGTACTGGCCGTAGATGTCCATGGCCAGCAGCCGCGCATGGACTTGCGGGAACAGCAGCACACGCAGGCTGCGCAAGACGCAGGCGAGCCAGGAGCCGAGCGGATAATGGCGCCGGGCGTGCCAATGCCTGGCGAGGTGGGCGAAAACCATTGCGTGCTCCGGAGAATGGTCGGTTGGTTATTCGACAATTCTCCGCAGTGGGCGGCTGGCGGTATTGGAGTGGGACAAGCAGCGCCGCATGGCGCCAGGCTTGCCTTGTGCGACATCAAAGGTCGCCGATTTCCTTGCGCTTTTGCTTGCGCCAGCGCATCAGGTGCGCCGAGAAGGTGGCGAAGTAGGCAGCGCACAAGCCCAGGCAGACCATGGTCAACGGGCTGTCGGTGAAGCGCGGATTCGGCTGGCTGCTGCCCTGGTTCAGGTAGATCTCGATGCCGAGGTAGATCACGCGCGCCACCAGCAGCATCGCGACCAGCACGCCCATGCGCTGCGGGACGGTGAAGAAATAGCCTTCCGGCGTGTCTTCGAAGCGGGTGCGGCGCAGTCCATAGCTGCCGAGGGCGATGCCGGCGATGGCGCCGGCGGCCAGCGCCGCCAGCTGCAAGGGACGGTCGACCAGTTCCGAGGCCGGGACCAGGATCATCACGCTGAACACGAACAGGCCGGTGTAGTGGCGCGACAGGATGGAACGCTGGCGCTCCATCTGGTTTTTCAGGCGCGAATAGATGCGCCAGATCAAAAATGGAACGAGGGCGATCAGGGCGAGGGTAGTCAGGCTCATTGCGGATTCAAGGGAAATGCGGGCGCTGCGGTCTTGCGGCGCCAGGCCAGCAAGCCATGGGCGAAGGTCATGTAATAGCCGGCCAGCAGGCCGAAGATGAACAGGGTCAGCGGGCTGGTCACGAATTCGTGCTGCTGCAGCGACCCCAGCGTGTAGTACTCGTAGGCGCGGTAGGCCATGCGGCCGATGAAGAGCAGGCCGATCAGCATGCCGATCGGCGCATGCGGCGTGAAATAGAAGTCGCCGCCCACCTGTTCGAAGCGCGTCCGGGCAATGGCGATCCGGCCCAGGAGCAGGCCCAGCGGCAGTCCGGCGGCCAGCGCGGCCAGGGTGAGCGGGCCGCTGGTGACGGCGGCCGCGCCCAGCAAGAGCACCAGCAGCGGGAAAAACACCAGGCTGGTACGGTGGCGCCAGGTCCTGGACAACTGGCGGCTCGTCAGCCGCTTCAGGCGGCTGTACATACGCCACAGCACGAGCGGGGCGACCACGGCGGCGACGACGGGTGTGGGCAGCATGCGATTCCTTTCAGTCGAATCCGCCATTGTAATGCAGGCGGGCGTCGTCCAAGCGGTGGCCATGGTAATGTTTCAACACCATTTTGCAGGAGACCAACCCATGATCCAAGCCGCCATCCAGGCCCACCGCGCACCCGATCCACTGCCCACCGACGAGCCGCCTTCCGACCCCTTCGAGGGCCACGATCCGCACCAGCCGCCGATCCGCACGCCGCTCAACGACGAGCCGGTGCGGGATCCCAAGCCGAGCATTGTGCCGACACTGCACTGACTGCCTTATCCTTCACCCTTTACGCAGGGGTGATGCAATGAAGAGGACGATCGCAATTTGCTGGTGGGCGGTGGTACTGGCACTGCCCGGTCCAGCGCTGGCCGTACCACAGGAGCAGGCCATGGCGCTGGCGACGCCGGGCGGCGCGCTGGCGGCCACCCTGGCATTGCCGGCCGGCGCCGCCAGGACGCCGGTGGTCCTGATCATCGCCGGCTCCGGGCCGACCGACCGCGACGGCAACAGCGCGCTGCTGCCGGGCCACAACGACAGCCTCAAGATGCTGGCCGCGGCCCTGGCCGACGCCGGCTTCGCCTCGCTGCGCTACGACAAGCGCGGCATCGGCGCCAGCCGCGCCGCGGCACCGGACGAGTCGGCGCTGCGCTTCGACACCTATGTCGACGACGCCGCGGCCTGGATCGCCCGATTGAACGCCGATCCGCGCTTCACGTCGGTAGCGGTGCTGGGCCACAGCGAGGGCGCACTGATCGGCATGCTGGCCGCACAGCGTGGCGCGGCCGCCGCGTATGTGTCGGTGGCCGGCATCGCCGACAGCCCCGCCGCCATCCTGCGCCGCCAGCTGGCCGGCAAGCTGCCGCCCGCCCTGGCCGAGGCCAACGAAGGCATCCTGGCGGCCCTGGAGCGCGGCCAGCTTGTGGCCGAGGTGCCGCCGGCGCTCGCCGCCTTCTACCGGCCCAGTGTCCAGCCCTACCTGATCTCGTGGATGCATTACGACCCGGCGCGCGAGATCGCGGCGCTCCACCTCCCGCTGCTCATCGTGCAGGGCACCACCGACATCCAGGTCGACCCTGGCCAGGCCCGGGCCTTGCAGGCGGCCCGCCCGGACGCCGCGCTGGCGCTGGTTCCCGGCATGAACCACGTGCTCAAGGCGGTGCCGGCCGACGCGGCGCGCCAGCTGGCGTCCTATGGCGATCCGTCGCTGCCGCTGGCGCCCGGGCTGGCGGGCGCCATCACGGGCTTCCTGCGTAGCCTGCCCGCCGCTCGGTGATAAGTCCGAATCGTGCGCGCACCTACTGCGTGGGCTGCACCTGACTGCCGCTCTCGCGCCATGCATCCAGCGCAGTGCGGACGGCGGCCGCTCGCCTCAGCGCCGCAGCGATTTCCGCGTCCGGCACCGTGGCGCTGTTCTTCAGGATGTGGTCGTATTCATCGCCGAGCCGGCCCGCTTGCAGCAGGAGCGGCGTTGGCGCATGCTGTCCAAAGAGGGTTATCCGCTCCAGGCTGTCGCGCGACACGATGCGGTGGAAGGCGTAGATGAAGCGGCCGACGCGCTCGTATTCGGGGATAGGCGCGGGAACAGGCGCGGCGGCATCGCCAGCCGCCGCTTTGCCCAGCTGGTCTCTCACGTATATCAGCCATTTGTCGTCCTGGTTGACGGCGTCGCCGACCATGTCGATCTTTTCGTAACTGCGCTGGGTGGGCGATGCGTCGATAAAGACCAGATAGCTGTTGCCGACCACAAAGCTCGGATGGATGACGCAGTCGGTGCCGTGCATCACACGTCCACCGGCGCGCGTCCAGAACGCGGAATCCGCATGGCCGTCGAAGGCGCTGTCCTTGCCGTAGCGGTCTGGGCTGCCGATCACGGTGAACACCTTGCGTGCGGGGCCCGCCAACTGCTCCAGCGCAAGAAAGCGATATTCGACCTGTTCGCCGCCCAGCGGTGTCGCACTGATCACCTGCCCGAGTGCGACATCCGTCGCCAGGCGTACCTGTACGTCGGGGGCGATCAGCTGGCGGACCGGCGTCGCGCGGCACGCTTGGGAGGCCGGCGCCGCGAGCGCCAGCAGCAGGACCCACACGAGCGGGATAGCACGGTTGTGAAATCGTCTGGTCGGCATGCGGCTACTCCATCGTTGGTTGGCGCGCACCAATGCGGCCCGCACACGATACCGCAGATCCGGAACGCCGCACAGCCATCGGCGAGCTGCCTGCGACCCCGTGTGCACGCCCCCTAGCACGGCACGCGCGCCACGCCCTCATTCGTTCGAATGATCTTGCGTGGCGCCCGAACCACGCTTTTGTATTCGTTTGCATCGAAACGTAAAACCTTGTCCGCCGTGCGAAAGCGTCACAAACCTCCCTTATGATCGGCCGGCTCATCAACCATGGGAGAACGATTTTGATGAAACGGACTTCGTCGGCCTTGGCCGATTTGCGCCATGCCGGTCGCTGGGCGCTGCTGGCGGTCGCCGCCTGCGCGCTGGCGGCTTGCGGGCCCGGCGCCGACAGTGCGGACGGTGTGGGAAGCGGCAGCCAGGCGCGCACGGCGGCGGACATCACGGCAGCCAGCACATCCGCCAGCGCAGCGGCCGGCACGCTGGTGCTGCCGCTCGAGGTGCTCGGCACCGGCTCGCCGGACAAGCCGGTGGTGGCCGAAGCCGGCCTGGCGCTCGATGCCGCCCGATTGCCGGCGGTGAACCAGCTGTGGTTCCAGTGCCACCGCTGCGGCTTCTACGGCGCGCCGGAATTCGAGGCGGCCAGCCGCGCGCCGACCAAAATCAAGGCCAGCCTGCGCGTGCTGGGCGGCGCCTCGACGTCGGAGGCGGCCGGCATCCCCTGGATCGACATCACCGATGCCACTGTCACCCTGGCCGACGACGAACGCCTCCACGGCGGCATCAACGGCGGCCTGTACACCACCCGCATCAGCCTGACCCTGGATGCCGCGACGCGCGCGCGCCTGGTGGCGCTGCCAAAGACGAACCGCATCCAGTTCCGCTTCAACGGCACCGATGGCGAGTCGAACGGCTTCCGCATCCTCGACGTGCAGCTGCGCGACGCCGCCGCGCTGCGGGTCGACAGCACCGTCATCAAGCGCAGCGATCCCCTGGCCGAGCGCAGCACCACGGCCTCGGCCAGCGACATCGCCGCCGGCAAGGCGCTGTGGTATGCGCAGGGGACAATCGCCAAGTCGAGCATCGTGTCGCGCAAGCTGCAGGCGGCCTGCGCCTCCTGCCACGCGGAAGATGCGCGCGACCTCCAGTACTTCAATTACTCGAACAATGCGATCGTGCAGCGCAGCCGCTTCCATGGCCTGAGCGAAAGCCAGGGCAAGAAGATCGCCGCCTTCATCCGCAGGTCGCTGGCCTCGGTGCCCTACGCGCCGAACGCACGGCCATGGAACCCGCCCTACCAGCCGGGACCGGGCCTGGATGCGAATCCGGCCGGCTGGGCCGGTGGCGCCGGGCTGGAGGCCGTGCTGGCGACGCCGGCGCAGGCCCTCAACGCGCTGTTCGGCAAGCCGGCCAACGCTGCGACCAATCTGAGCCAGGCCGAGGTCGACCAGGTCATGAATCCGCACGCGACCATGAATGTGCGCGAGATCCCGGTGGCGCTGCAGTTCCCGGACTGGAACGCCTGGCTGCCGACCAACCATCCGCTCGACGTGTGGCCGACCCAGGCCGACGGCAGCGGCTTCATGAACGGCGCCAGGTTCGACAACGGCGACCGCAAGAACCCCAATGGCTATTACCAGAGCCTGCTCGCCTGGCTAAACGCCAACCGCAACCCGAATGGCAAGGCCGGCGACTGGAGCCACCTGACGCCGGACCAGCGCGCCCAGATCATGGCCATGTTCACGCAGTCGGGCTGGGAAGGCTACAGCTTCATCGGCGGCGGACGCGGCAACCACATCGGCAATGGCGTGCAGATGGGCGCCCAGGTCGGCGGCGCGCGCCTGCAGGCACTGGCATCGGCCGCCACGGTCGCCGCCGGCAAGCCGGGCGCCTTCACGACCAATGCCTTCATCGAACGCGCCGTCGCCAGCTGGCTGCACTGGAATACCGTGAAGCAGTGGGAGATCGTGCAGAAGTACGCGCTGGAGGGCAACCAGACCTGGTTCATCGGCGACAAGGACCCGGCCAGCGGCGCCTGGAAGGGCCGCGGCGAGGCGCACGGCTGGCCCTTCAATACCGTCAGCATGTTTTTCCTGGCGCCGCACATGGTGTACCAGGAAGACAAGGATGCGTCCGGACGCGTCACGCGCGAATGGGTGACGGCCTGGGAGACCGACAACATCGTCGGGTCCTATTACCGCAGCAACCAGTGGTACCAGCTGCAGATGACGGTGAATCCGGGCGGCCAGAGCGGCTGGGTCAACTTCCCGATGGACTGGCCGTACCTGACCGCCTTCGACGACTACATCGCCCAGCGCGTCGGCGACGCCACGCCGCAGTCGCGCGCGGCCCAGGCCAGCCATTACGTGCGCCTGCTGCAGGCGCGCATCAAGTCGGCCCAGTACGTGGCCAACGACTTGCCGCTGTGGGATCCGAACGAGCCCTTCCTGCCGAATAACCTCGGCCGTTATGGCCGCGCGCAGGTGGTCAAGCACCTGACGGTGACCAACTTCCTGGACAGCGCCAACCGCGATGGCGTCAATCCGTCGAAATACCATTTCCTCGACGATGCCCAGGCTGGCCTCTACCTGAAGGTGATCAACGGTGCGATCCAGCAGTTCACGTCGCTGTATGCCGGCTATCCGGCGACGGCATGGCGCCGCTGCGATCCCGCCAACACCGACCTCGGCGAGCCGGAAAACATCTCGGGCTTCCGCTTCTGCCTGGACAAGGCGCGCACCCCGCTCGGCAGCAATGCGGACGGCTCGCGCTTCATGGTGTCGAACGCGCTGTACCAGACCACCACCGAGCAGGTGGAGCAGTACGGCTTGTGGCAGGCGGCGCGCATCGGCGCCGACCCGGCACGCCTGACCGTCTGGCGCGGCTGGGCCGACGCGGTCTGGCCGTAGATCCGCCAGTGACCCACGCGGCAGCCCGGGAAGACGGGCTGCCGCCCACAGCACAAGGAGAATTCATGATGCACATTCGTCCCCTCCATGCCTGCCTGCTGGTGGCGGCGCTCGGTGCCGGATCAGTTGGATCAGCCGCTTTGGCCAGCGTCGACCTGTCGCCCGCGCCGGGCGGCGTCTACCAGCTCAAGCCGGGCATCTATGTCGCGCGCGGTTCGGGCTGCGACGCGCCCGCGAATGCGGCGATCCGCCAGTACGACGGCCGCGGCATCGCCACCGCGCACAGCCGCGCGTGCAGGGCCAGGGTCCGTACGCGCCAGGGCAGCCGCTACACGGTCGACCAGACCTGCATCGACGCCGGCGCCGGTCCGGGCCGCCGCCAGACCGAGCGCCAGCAAGTCCTGGTGCGCGACGCCCTGAGCTTCACGCAGACCATCCATGGCGGCAGCACGACCTACAGCTACTGCCCGGTGTACCAGCTGCCGCCCGACCTGCGTCCGGCAGCGCGCTGACGGGCGCGGGCCGCGGCCGGCTCATGCCTGCGCAAGCGGGAGGGCCGCCGCCAGCGCCAGCACCTTGTCCGCATCATCCGGCGTCACCGGGTTGTAGATCACCATGCCCAGGTCGGGCCGGCCATCCACCGCGAACGCCGAGTATTCCAGCGCCAGCCATCCGGCGACCGGATGGTGCAGCTGCTTGGTGCCTTCGCCGAAGGAGCGCACATCCTGCTCCTGCCACAGCGCCGCGAATTCCGGGCTCTGGCCGCACAACTCGCCCACCAGCGCCTCGGCCCGCGAGCCGGCGCCGGCGCGCGCGAGGTCGACGCGGAAGGCGGCCACCACGAAGCGCGCCACGCCCTCCCAGTCGCGCTGCATGCGGCGCTTGTCCGGGTCGAGGAAGATCCGTCTCAGGATGTTGCGCTGTTCGGCCGGAGCATGGTCGTAGCCGAACACGGCGGCGGCGGCGCGGTTCCAGCCGACCAGGTCCCAACTGAGGGTCTTGACGAAGGCCGGGCTGGCCGGCAGGGCGTCGAGCACGCGCTGGATGCGCGGCGACAGGCCGGCCTCCGGCTGGAAGCGCGGCTCGGGCGGGCGGCCCAGGCCCAGCAGGAACAGGTGTTCGCGCTCGACCCCGGTGAGGAGAAGCGCCCCGGCGATGCGTTCCAGCACTTCGCCCGAGGGGGCACCGCCGCGGCCCTGTTCCAGCCAGGTGTACCAGGTGGCGCTGATGTTGGCGCGCTGCGCCACTTCCTCGCGCCGCAACCCGGGCGTGCGCCGGCGCGTGGCCGGATAGCCGAGCGAGGCCGCGTCGATGTGCGCGCGCCGGTCCTTCAGGTAATCGCCCAGCGCCATCCTGTTAGTCCTTATACCAGTATGTTGTCACTACTTTACCCCGATGGGATTGGGCTCGATAGTAAGCGAATCCACAACCCACCGGGAGCATCACATGCGTGTTTTCCTTACCGGCGCCACCGGCTTTGTCGGCGCCGCCGTCGTGCAGGATTTGCTGGCCGCCGGCCACCAAGTGCTGGGCCTGGCCCGCTCCGAGGCCGGCGCGGCGGCACTCGTTGCGGCCGGCGCCGCCGTCCATCGCGGATCGCTGCACGACCTGGACAGCCTGCACAGCAGTGCGGCCCAGGCCGACGGCGTGATCCACACCGCCTTCATCCACGATTTTGCCAACTTCGCCGCCTGCTGCGAACAGGACCGGCTGGCGATCGAAGCCCTGGGCGCGGCGCTCGCCGGTTCGGCCCGTCCGCTGGTGGTCACCGCCGGCCTGGCCGGGCTGGCGCCGGGCCGCATGGCGTTGGAGAGCGACGGCGCGCCGCCGGCCTCGTCATCCTACCCGCGCGCTTCCGAGGCCGCCGCGATGGCGCTGGCGGAAGCCGGCGTGCATGCCTCGGTGGTGCGCCTGGCGCCTTCGGTGCACGGCGCGGGCGACCATGGTTTCGTGCCGATGCTGATCGACCTGGCGCGCGCAAAAGGCGTGTCGGCCTACATCGGCGACGGCGCGAACCGCTGGCCGGCGGTGCAGCGCCTGGACGCGGCGCGATTGTTCCGGCTGGCGCTCGAGCGCGGCGCGCGTGGCGAGCGGTATCACGCGATTGCGGAGGAGGGCGTGGCGTTTCGGGATATTGCGGAGGCGATCGGGCGGCGGCTGGGGGTGCCGGTGGTGGGCTTGCCTGCGCAGGAAGCCGGGGCGCACTTCGGGTGGTTTGCCGGGTTTGCGGGGATGGATGTGCCGGGGTCCAGTGGGTGGACGCGCGAGGTGCTGGGGTGGGAGGCGCAGGGGTGCTTGCTGCTGGAGGATGTGGATCGTGGGGCTTATTTTCCGGCTTGATTCATCGTTGTCCGGAAAACCGTCGCCCCTGCGCAGGCATGGGCCCAAGTTTTCCGCGCTGTCGATATGCGTGCAACTTGGGCCCCTGCCTTCGCAGGGGCGACGTTTACGCGTTAACTAAGCTAATCAAGCAGCGACACGATCAATCAAACGCCCACGAATAAAGCACATCCAGTGCCGTATTCGTCCCCGTCTGCAACTGCAAGGTAATCCGCGGATTGATCTTGTAGCGCAACCGCACCAGGCTGCTGGCCGTGCCGGCGCCCTGTTCGAAGCCCAGGTACAGGCGCGAGGAGATGCGCTTGCCCACCGTGACCACGGTGTTTTCCAGGCCCGCCGCCTCGCCCGCGCCCTGGCGCACGCCCAGTTCGTCCAGGCCGAGGGAATTGGCGATCTTGCTCTGGATGCCGCCGGTGCCGCCTTTGCCGCCGAGCAGGGCGCCGGCAGCGGCGCTGAGGACGTCGGCTTCGTTGCCGGTGGCGCCTTCCATGCCGTGGCCGAGCACCAGCCAGGACAGTTTTTCGCTGTCCGGCACGTTCGGGGTCGAGACCAGCTTGGCCACCGGCGCCAGCGCCGAGCCGCGCACCTGCACGCCGGCTTCGACGTTGGTGTCGCTGAGCTGCTCGCCGTCCGGACGGGTGCGCACCGCCAGGATGTCGATGGCCGGGTTGTCGTAGGCGCCGCTGAAGCTGACCACGCCGCGTTCGATGCTCAGGCGCTGGCCGTAGGCGGCGTAGGTGCCGCTGACGGTGTGGACGCTGCCGTTGATGCGCGGCGGACGGTCGCCCACCATGCGCACCTGCACCGCGCCGGCCAGGTAGGCGTCGGCGCCCATGCCGCGCAGATGGAAGTCGTCGCCCAGGTCGGCCGTCAGGTCGATCGTCAGCGGCACCGCCTTGGTCTTGGGCGCGGCCTTGGCGTTGTCCTTGCCGGCGCCGCGTCCCAGCACGATCACGTCGTCCGAGATGGTCGGGCGGTCCACCGGCGCCAGTTCGATCAGCGCGCGGTCGGCCTTGAACTTGCCCTCGACGGCGAAGCGGCTGGCGTCGCGCACGACGCTGGCCTGGCCGCTCACGATCAGGGTGCGGTCCGGACGCGACAGCGCTTCCAGCTTGTCGGCCACCAGTTTCAGGTTCATGGTGGCTTCGCCGCCGGCAAAGCGCACGCTGCCGTCGGCGGTGGCGCGCCCGCTGGCGCCTTCGAAGCTCAGGCGCTGCAGCTGCAGCTGGTCACCGGCAAGTACCGCCCGCAGTTGACCGTTACGCAGGCGCAGGCCCTGGTCGGGCCAGCGCGCCGCCATGTTGTCGCCGTTGATGGTGCCGTTCAGCGTGGGCAGGCCGACGGTGCCGGCGCCGTTCACGGCCAGGCTCAGGGCGCCGTCCAGTTCCAGGCCGGGCTGGCCGACCAGGGGTGCCAGCCAGGCCAGCGAGCCGAGATTGGCGTTGGCGGTCAGCTTCAGCGGACTGTCGTTGTCGATGCGGCCGCGGATCATCTGCGCGGTGGCGTCCACGCGCGCGTTGCCGAGGCGGGCGCCGTCCAGCGCCAGCTGGGCGCGCAGCGCGCCGCCCACCACGTCGGTGCGCAGATCCAGCTGGCGCAGGCCGAGCACCACCGGCGCGGTCTCGCCGGCGATCAGGTCGCCTTTCTCGCGGAACACGTACAGGTTGCCGTTCAGCGCCGGCACCGCGCCGGCCGCGGTCTTGCCGGCATCCGGCACCTGCAGGTCGAGCGCCCATTGCGCGCCCAGGGTCAGGTCGCCGCGCAGGTTCTGGCGCAGCGCGTCCGAGGCCTGGGTCAGGTAGTTCACCGGCACCCCGGTGGCGCTGCCGCGCGAGCTCCAGTGCGGGCCAACCTTGGACAGCGACTCCACCGTGATGGCACCGGCCGGCAGCTTGACCACCGCGCCATTGAAGGCGACCTGCTCCGGGCGCGCCAGGCCGGCGATGCCGGCGCCGGCCGGCGAGGCGATGCGGATCGGGGTCGGTGCCGCCAGCGTGAAGGCGTAGCGGCCGCGGTTCTGCAGGGTCTGCAGGGTACCGGCCCAGGTGCTGTTGTTCTTCGCGTCCAGGCTCAGGCCGCCGCGCACTTCCACGGCGGCGTCGAAGCCTTCGCCGCGTGCGGATCCGCTCAGCGTGTGTGCGCCGCGTGTGCCGGTCGATTGCAGGCGCGCGGCCGCCACGCGCGTCTCGCCGCTCGAATACTCGGTGACTTGCACGTCGAGCGCCAGCGGATCGGCGGCGCCGCGGCCGGCGCCGAGATTGGCCGTCGCACGCAGGCTGCGCAGGTTCTGGGTGCCCATCAGGCGGATGTTCTGTCCTTCCAGCGCGGCGCTCAGGGACGGTGTGTCCATGGTGCCGGACAGGGTGCCGTTGCCGCGCAGGCTGCCGCCGAAATCGGGGCCGATGGCGGCCAGCTGGGGCGCGTCGATGCGCCAGTTGAGCGTGTCGCGTCCGCTGCCGAAAGCGCCTTTCGCCGCGATCACGTTGGCGCCGACGTGCAGGTCGACGTCGGCGTTCGCCACGTGGCGCTTGTCGGCGGTGATCTTGGCATAACCCCACAGCGGCGAATTCGACAGCGTCGATTCGCGCAGGATGTCGAGGTTGAGCGAGCCGCCCATGTTGGCACCCGTCCTGCCGCTGGCATCGAAGCTGCCGCTGATGCTGCCGGCCAGCGGCGCACCGAAGGCGGCCGGGTTCAGGCGCTGCATGCCGCCCTTGGCCTTGACTTCGACCACGCGCGCATCCGCCGGACCGGCCAGCCAGGCTTCGCCGCTGGCGCGCAGCGTGCCGTTGTTGTTCTTGCGTTCGCGCGCCACCCAGCCCAGGCTGCGGGCATCGACGTCGAAGGTGGTGCGCGGCGCCGCCATGGTGCCGCTGACGACGCCATTTGCCAGCAGCGAGCCGTACAGATCGGCGCGCGCGGCGTTCAGCTGCTTGCCGTCGACGTGCCAGGCCAGCGTTTCGCCCGGCTTGCCGAAGGCGCCGCGCAGGTCGACCGCGTTCTGGCCCAGCGCCAGTGCGGCATTCACGTCGTGCACATGGACGCCGCCCGGCGCACCGGCGTCGGCGGCCAGCTTGCCGCGTCCGCTCAGCGCCTGGTCGAACAGGCGGCTCGGGCGTAGCGCGAAATCGAGCGCCACCTGCCATTGCGGGGCGATGGCGCCGGCGGCATTGATCTCGGCATTGATGTCGGCCTTCGGGAAGTCGCCGAAGGCGGCCGGATCCAGGTGGCTGGCCACCGCATTGACCTTGAACGGTTTTTTATCCAGCAGGTTGGCGGTGCCGGTCACGCCGACGCTGCCCTTGCCGGCCGACAGGCGCGCCTGGCGCACGGTCAACACGTTGTCCTGCAGGGCCGCTTCGGCCGCCAGGCGCAGGCCGGCGTCGCTCAGGTTCACCTTGAGCGTCTGGGTGTCCTGCTGGTTCGCGATCGTGAGGTCGCCGGCGATGGCCGTCGGCTTCATGCTGCCATGGATCTGCTTGAGGTCGATGCGGTCGGTATGCAGCGTGAACTGCGCGGTGCCGATGCCTTTTTCGTCGGCGCCACGTTGCACGCCGCCGCTGCCCGTGAAGCGCCCGGCGCCGCCGAGGTCGAGCAGCACGTCGCTGATCCGCAGCGCCGACAGATTGCCGCCCAGCTGGCCGCGCATCGCCCGCAGCGGCAGACGCTGCTGGTCGATGGTGCCTTGCGGGCCGTCGTTGGTGAGGTTCACCGAGCCGGCGATGTTGCGCTTCGGGTCGAGGCGGACCGACACGGCCAGGTTCAGGTCGGCGGTCGGCAGCGAGGGGTTGAAGAAGCCGGGGTCGATGTTGCGCGCGTTCAGCGTCAGGGCTTGCAGCGGAATCTCGGCGAAGGGCGACAACACCAGGTTGGCCGTGCCCTGGGCGCGCGCGGCTTGGCCGCTGGCGTCCAGCACGGTGCGCTGCAGGTCGCCGCCGGCGTGCAGTTTCAGCTGGGCGCCGACGGAGCCCGGCTGCGACTTGTCCTGACTGAGGCTGGCGTCGGCATTCAGTTTATACGGTTTGCTGTTGGCGATGGTGCCGCTGGCCGCCACCTGCCCCCAGGGCGTGGCGGCGCTGGCGTAGTCCAGCTTCCACTGCTGCTTGTCGCCATGCAGGCCGGCGCGGATGTTCTCGATCGGCGTCTCGACGCCCTTGCTCACCATGACCAGTTTCGCCAGGCGCGCATCGTCCACCGCCACCTTGAAGGGCGGCGCCAGGCGCTCGGGCATGGTGGTCGGTTCGTCCGACTCCTTGAGCGTTTCCATGCGCAGGGACTGGGCATACAGCTTGTTGATCTCGACGCCGCGCGACAGGTATTGCCAGGGCTTCCAGTCGATGTCGATGTTGTCGCCGGTGAGGACCGAGGTCTCGGTGCGGAACACCACGTGGCCAATGTGCATGTGGCCGTACAGCGAGCCGCTCACACCGGTCAGGGTGAGCTTGCCGCCGCTGGCATTGGCGACGCGCTGGGCGATCATCTGCAGCGTGGTCTCGCGGCCCAGGTACCAGACGGCGCCGCCCAGCAGGACGCCGGTGACGGCCACGCCGGCCGCGACCCGGCGCGGCCAGCGGCGCCGCGGTGCGGGCGCCTGGTCCTGCGTGTTGCCGGGGGTGTCCGGGGTGTTGTTTTCGGCGTTCATCAGAAAGTGAATCCAAGAGAGAAGTGCAGGCGGACCTTCTTGACCGCCTGGCCATAGGCCACGTCGACCGCCAGCGGGCCGACCGGGCTGCGCCAGCGCGCGCCCACGCCATAGCCGACCTTGGGTTTCAGGTCGCTGAAGTTGTCGGCGGCGTTACCGGTGTCGTAGAAGATGGCGGCGCCATAGGGCGGCTTGAACCACCAGTCGTATTCGGCGCTGGCGGTGAACAGGTAGCGGGCGCCGGTGATGGCGCTGCCGACCGGCACGCCCAGCTCCTGGTAGGCATAGCCGCGCACCGAACCGTCGCCGCCGGCGCGGAACAGGAAGGTGGTCGGCACGCCGTCCTTGTTGCCGGAGCCGACCGCGCCGAACTCGCCGCGCACGATCAGGGTGCCCGACGGTCCCAGCGGTTTGTAGCCGACGCCGTGCAGGTAGAGGCGCAGGAATTTTTCGTCGGTCAGGACCGGCAGCAGGGCGCCGCCCAGCTGGGCGTTGGCGACATAGCCGCGGGTCGGCTGCACCAGGCTGTCCAGGCTGCGCTTGGTGATCGAGAAGGTCAGCGGCAGGCTTTTCACGCGCGTGGTCGGCAGGTCGTCGATGGTGACCTGTTCCGTCAGCGCCGCCAGCGTCAGGCTGCGCTCGAGCGTGGGCGAACCCCAGGCGCGCTTGGCCGTGATGTCGGTGGTGCGGGTGATCTGGCCTTCCAGGTCTTCGCGCTTGAAACCGCCGCCCAGGCTGTTGCTGTAGCCGTTGGAGGTGGTCGGCCAGTAGAAATCGGTGCGCGCGCTCTGGCGCTTCTGCTCGTACAGCACGCTGGACTTCATGCGCTTGCCGAACACGTACAGGTCGTCGTAGTTGGCCTGGGTGCGCGCGCCGGTGTTGGTCGAGAAGCCGACACCGAGCGACAAATTCTTGCGCTTGTTTTCAGTCACGCGCACCAGCACCGGCAGCGTGGCCGGGCCGCTGGGCGCCGCCTGTTGCGGCGCCTGGCCCGCGTTCAGGTCGCCGATCTGCTCGTTCAATACCGAGGACATGTCGGCGCTGACTTCCACGCCGCTGAAGTAGCCGGTGTCCTGCAGCCGGCCCTGCAGCGCCTGCAGCGTGGCTTCGCTGTACTCGTCGCCGGGGCGGATCGGGTTCAGGTTGGTGATGATGCTTGCCGGGTAGCGCTTCAGGCCCTCGATCTTGAGTGCCCCCAGGCGCACCTCGGGGCCGCTGTCGAGCACCACCTTGAGGGTGGCGCGGTGGCTGTCCGGATCCACGGTGGCGCTGGAGTCGAGCAGCTGGGCGCGCGGGAAGCGCGTCTGCGTCACCTGGCGCAGCAGGCCGCGCTTGGCGCTTTCCCAGTCGGCGGTGCGGAAGCGCGCGCCCTTGGGCAGGGTCCAGCGCTGGCGCAGCGCGGCCGCATCCAGCGGCGCGGCCGTGCCCTTGTCGACCGAGGCGAAGCCGCGCAGCTCGATGTCGACGTCGCCGACTTCCACCGCCGGGCCGGTCTCGACGATCACGCGCACCACCGGCGTCGCGCCCGAGGTGTCGATGCCGGCCGAGACTTGCGGCGTGTAATAGCCTTCGGTGGCGATCAGGGTCTTGACCTGTTCCGGCGCCAGGCGCACCAGGCGCTGCAGCTGTTCGATGTCCATGCGCGCATTGCCGCGCCAGCGCATCAGGTCGAGATTGTTTTCCAGCAGCTCGCGCAGGTTGCGTGGGGCATCGATCCGCACGGTGTAGTTGAGGCCGGTCTTGGCTTCGGCCTGCGCGGGGTCGCGCACCGGATCCTGCGCCGGGTTGCTTGCCGCTTCCTGGGCCAGCGCGCCCGCGGCGATGCACAGCGCGTTCACGCCCAGCACGATTTGTGCCAAAATCCGTGGTCGCGCCGGCGCCATCGCCGTTATTTCGTCGGGTCGTGCGGAAAACATGTCACTCCATTCGTCAATATGCCGGCCACATCTTAACGGATTGTCAAATCCGATGGCGGACGCTTAGGTGTCGAATCGCACCAAATCTTTCAGGAATATCAATATGCAACAAGCTGATTCTGCTCTGGTACTGTTCAGCGGCGGACAAGACTCCACCACTTGCCTGGCCTGGGCCCTGCAACGCTATGAACGCGTCGAAACGATCGGTTTCGACTATGGCCAGCGCCATGCGATCGAGCTGAGCGTGCGCCCCACGGTGCTGGAAAAAATGCGCGCCATGTCGCCCGCCTGGGATGCGCGCCTGGGCGAGGACCACATGATCGATTTGTCCCTGATCTCGAAGATCTCGGACACCGCGCTGACCAGCAACGTCGAGATCCAGATGCAGGAAAACGGCTTGCCGAACACCTTCGTCCCGGGCCGCAACCTGATGTTCATGACGGTGGCCGCCACCGTGGCCTACCGGCGCGGCCTGAACGTGCTGGTGGGCGGCATGTGTGAAACCGATTTCTCCGGCTACCCGGACTGCCGCGACGACACCATGAAGGCGCTGCAGGTGGCGCTCAACCTGGGCATGGCCACGCGCCTGAAGGTCGAGACGCCGCTGATGTGGATCGACAAGAAGCAGACCTGGGAACTGGCCGAACAGTGCGGCGGCAAGGCGCTGGTCGACCTGATCCGCTTCGACACCCACACCTGCTACCTGGGCGAGCGCGGCGCGCCGCACGACTGGGGCTTTGGTTGCGGCACCTGCCCGGCCTGCGCGCTGCGCGCACGTGGCTATGCCCAGTATGCGCAGGAGCGCGAGGGCGTCTGAGTCTGAAACGCGGCGTCATGGGTAGGGTGGATGGCTTCGCCGTCCACGCGGTGATACGCGACGTGCGCGACCAGGCCTTCGATATCGGAGCCGCCCTTGAAACGAGATCGCCGGCCGCGCAAACGTGATTTGAACGCGTGGACGGGGAACCCGTCCACCCTACCCGTAATGCCGGCTTTACCTGGTTAGGGTGGGTAGGGTGGGCACCCCGTACCCACGCGGAAGCAAGCGCCGTGCGAACGTTTGCGTGGGCACGGGGTGCCTACGCCGGCCGCGCCCACCCTACGATCAAATTGCCTGTTCGCTCACCATGCGGTTCTTGCGCGAGCGGCTGGCCAGGTACCACACCAGGGCCAGCGGCAGCAGAAGGGGCAGCAGCAGCGGGGATATCATCAGCGCCACCAGCACCGCGCCCAGCGCCAGGCCGCCGATGCAAAGGATGCCGACGCCGGCGAACACCAGCGCCAGCAGCGCGCCCACCAGCAGCAGGATGAAGCCCCCCAGCACCATGCCGCCGCCGGCGAACAGCATGGCCGCCAGGGCCCCCAGCGGGCCGTCGATCTCGTCGCCGTCGATGTTGAAGCCGAAGTCGCCGCCGTAATGGAAGGCGTTCCACGCCAGCAGGGCAAACACGAACAGGATGATGACTGCGTTGCGGTTTTTCATGATGCTTCCTCTTGGTCGGTGATCGGATATTCTCGTTGGCCTCGTCGGGCATGATGCGACTGTATCCGCATCGCCAAAGCATGGCCATGGACCTGCGACAGGCTGCGTTTTGGCGGGGGCGGAAGGGCAGGAAACCCGATGAACGGGTGGCGGGCGCGGCGGCAATCGCCCCTTGCAATGCGGGGCTCGGCGTCTATACTGACAGCCTGCTCTGTCGCAGGAGGATTCTATGCACATCGATCGCTACTTGATGCACGAGACAGCAATGCACACGACGGCATGGGCCGATGCGGCCGGACACAAAAATCCGCCCTCGGCGCCCCCGGCCATTCCACCCATCATCATCAATCCACCGAGCCCGCTCAGCCGGATCATCCAGATACCGCCGCCGATCGATCCGCTCGAGGCGCCGCCGCCCGGTCCACCGGTCTTGCCACCAGGCATACCCGTCATGCGGATGTAGGGCGGGCCTGCGGCGGGTCTCGACGCCGGCGCCCGCAGCGGATGCAGGCGATTCAGTACGTGATTCAATACGTTAGCGCTTGTTTCGCAGGCCGGAATTTCCTATGATCTGTTTTTTAGGAAGTGACCTAGCTGAGTGAGACCGAACCAATGAATGACGAAGTAGCCGACCGCGACGATG
>JGI20283J13201_100028_pt1 | contig 41719 bp, 32 predicted proteins | sample Plalitdecfosmids_FD_13201 | JGI IMG/M metagenome (IMG submission 13201)
GTACAACGACACCTAGACCACCAGATCTCGATCGATGGAAACGGCAACTTCCAGAGCCAGGTCGGCAACCCTTACCTGAAGCCTGCAACGGCGTGGCAGTTCGACGCCACGGCGGAGTGGTACTTCTCGCGGGTCGGGTCGTTGACGGCTGACGTGTTCTACAAGGACATCACCGGCTTCTTCTACCAGTCGCTGGTCAGCCTGCCGCTCACCAGCAACGGGCAGACGTTCGACTTGCTGACGCGGGGCCCGGCGAACTACAGCGGACACGGCAAGGTGAAGGGAGCGGAGGTCGCTTACCAGCAGACCTTCAATTTCCTTCCGGGCTTCCTGAGCGGTTTCGGCTTCACCGGCAACTACACGTTCATTCAGAGCAACGGCTTGCCGAACTCCTTCCTGAACGGCGGATCACCGGTGACGAACGTCGCGGCGCAGACCAAGACCGGCAGCTTGCCGCTGGAAGGGCTTTCCAAACACAATGTGAACGCCACGTTGTTCTACGAAAAGGGTCCGATCTCCATCCGCGCGGCCTACAACTGGCGCTCCAGCTACCTGCTGACGGCGGCGGATGTCATCTATCCATACACGTCGATCTTCCAGGATGCGTCCGGTCAGCTCGATGCCTCGGCGTTCATCAACATCAACAAATACGTGAAGATCGGCGTGCAGGGGGTGAACCTCACCAACTCTGTAACGAAGACCTTGCAGGCGTATAGCGGTGATCCGAACGTACTTGCGCCGCGCTCCTACTTTGTTAACGACCGCCGCTTCTCGTTCATCCTGCGCGGCAACTTCTGAGATCCCGGCCCCGGCGCGTGCGCCGAGGCCGCAAGGTTGCTGTCGGGGTCGGTTCGCTGGCCCCGCAGCTCGCATCGCTTCTCAGCGCGGGGTCGCGGTGGCGAACGCTGCTGCGACCGCTTCGCGCATCGGCTTCGGCCGGAACTGGGTGTCGTAAAGACTGGGCCTGCGACGAGCTCCATCCTTGCGCGGTTCGAACCCCTCGATCCAGCTGTAGCGATCACACAGCCCCCAGCTCAGCACATCACGCACCGCGGGATAGCTCAACGTCACGTCGAGATAGCCTCGCGTGTACTCCGCGACCTCCCGGTCGCGGAAGGCGATGTCCGCTGGCAAGCCATTATCACGAACGTCTAGTTCCGTGATCAGCAAAGCATAACCCATCTGCGTCACCGCATCGAGGAACTGCCGCCAGTCGCGTTGCAACTGCGTTACGCTTGCCGCGACATCCGGCCCCTGCGTGACGAGATGCGACTGGATGCCAAGAGCATCGATCGGCACGTTGCGCCGTCGAAATCCTTCCAGCAACCTCAGCACGCCGGCGCGATGTGCGGCATTGCCGGGCTCCCAGCTCATATAGTCGTTATAGACCAGCTGCGCGTGGGGAGCGGCGACGCGCGCGGTGCGGAAGGCGAGATCCAGCGTCGGCTCCGCACCGCCGAGCGCCCGCGACAGCGAGGTGTCGTACAACACGCCGTCCGCAGGGCGAACCGCTTCGTTGACGACGTCGTAGCTGCCGATCCGTTGGCCGTAGCGCCTCAACACGGTGTTGATATGCGTCGTCAGCAGCCGTTCCGCTTCGCGGTGCGGCGTTGCCCCGAAGTCGTATGTGTTCAACCAAGCTGGCAACCACTTAGGCTGATGCCACAGCAGGTTATGCCCACGGACCGCAAGGTGCTTCCGCTCGGCCCAACGCAGAATGGTGTCGAACCGTTCAAAGGCAAAGGTCGTCGGCGTCGGGCGCAAAGCCTGCCACTTCATTTCATTCTCGGCGACAACCAAACCGCATTGGCTCGCCACCAGATTGGCATAGGCAGGGTTTGCGACCGATCCCCGATCTGCACCGGGCGGGCCAGACGCGATCGCGGACCCAAAGCGGAAGCCTTTTCGAGTTGCGATTGCGTTCAGCGATAGGCTCGATGCACTTTCTCCAGCAAGCGGCGCTGCCACCATTCCCCCAAGCGCGCCGAGGACAGCCTCGCGTCGTGTCAACCCTAGCATGCGCGCACCTCTCCGACTTCTCCGTAGCGCTAGTCTCCGCACCTGAAGCCGCACCGTCAAGCGCCAGATCTTTCAGCGGATGTGCAGCCGAACTTCCAATTAATGCTATGGGGCATACTATAAATCTGGTTCCGGATGCATTGCGCTAATCGGTGAGAAACCGTAACGATCTCGCGGAAGGTGCCAATGACGTCTCAACCGCCCCAGCGCGCGATCAAAGCCGCAACACTTCGCGACGTCGCCAAGATGGCCGGCGTTTCCGCAATGACCGTATCGCGTGTGGTCAACAAGGACGGGAGCGTCAGGGAGGAAACGCGCGATCGCATCCTCGACGCGATCCGGCGGCTGAAATACTCCCCAAATCTCGCTGCGCGTAATCTGACCGGTGCGCAACAGATGCGGATCGGGCTCTTATTCACCAACCCCAGCACGAACTATCTCAGCGCCCTGCTGATCGGCGGGCTGGACATCGCGAGTCAACTGAACGTCCAACTGGTCGTTCAGAAATGCCGGCCGGACGAGGATGCGGTGGTTGTCGCCAGGAGAATTGTCGCGGATGGCGTCGATGGGCTGGTTCTGCCATCGCCGCTTTGCGATACGGCAGACCTGATCGCGATGACCGTCAGCGAAAGCGTGCCCGCAGTCGCGATCGGCAGCGGTATGCCATCGCGCAACCTCCTGGCGGTGAACATCGACGAGTTCGGAGCCGCGATGGAGATGATGCGGCTCATCCTCTCGCTCGGGCATCGTCGGATCGGCTTCGTCGTAGGCGACCGCGGACACAGTGAAAGCATCCGCCGCCTTGAAGGGTATCATGCGGCCCTAGCCGAGGCTGGGATCGCGCTCGATACAACCCTGATTGCGGAGGGACTTTTTACCTATAGGTCGGGACTGGATGCCGCAGAGGCACTGCTCGATCTCGCCGACCGGCCAACCGCCATTTTCGCCAGCAACGATGACATGGCGGCGGCCATCGTCAGCGTAGCGCACCGGAAAGCCCTAAGCATTCCGGGCGATCTCACCGTGTGCGGATTCGACGATACGACGCTTGCAACGGCGATCTGGCCGGAACTGACGACCATCCGTCAACCGATTGCCGACATGGCCAGAGTTGGTGTCAAAGCATTGTGCAACGAGATCCTGTCGCGGCGTGCTGGACATCCTGCGCATTCCAGCCACTCCGTACTTGATCACCGTCTCATTCGTCGTCAGTCCGATGGTGTCTGGGTGCAACGCTGACCGACTTTGCTTCGCTCGTCGCCGCGCCGGTTACCGGATGGCCGGCAGCACCAGTCAGCATGCCGGCCACCCACGCGGTCACGCCCGTACGGTCCAGCGCCACCCGCACCAGTATTGACGGAGCGGCACGCGCGTAAGGCGTAGTATTTTCACTGCTGTAGTGATGTGAGCTGCTCCCGACGGAGCCATGCCCCAGACAAAGCCGAGATTATCTTCGGTCGCGCCACCATGCCTCTGCCTTGTCCAATGCAGCCTGATCATCAACGTCGATCCAGTCAACGTCGCTGCAGTCGAGGATCAACGCGTTTCGTTGTTCCGCCAAAATGCGCATGCCCTCCGTGAGGGAGGGGTCTTTCAGGCGGTGGAGCGCGTCGAACAGCCCAGGCCCGATCGCGAACACACCTGTATCGAAACAGTCGTAGCTGGCGAGACCTTTGCCGATCGCGACGATGCGCTCGCCTTCCGTCTGAACGCATGTGACATCGTCCAGATCGATCAAGTCGCTGCCGATGCGGCGGTCGATCGCCAACCGTGCACCGCCGGCACACCCGGCTTCGGCGGTACGGCGATACAGGGCGGGGTCGACGAGATGGTCGCACATGGCGAGCACCGCCTCGGTGCTCGCGACATGGGCTTCCGCCGCGAGAACTGACACGCCATTCGGCTTCAGGTGATCGCCAGTCCGCACCGTCTGCACGGTGATCGGCCATGCCGACGACGCGAGGTGCGCCTCGATCTGCTCCGCGCCGTGCCCCAGAACGACCACCACCCGCTCCAGTCCGGCAACGGCCAAGCCGTCGATCGCATGATCGATCAGTGGGCGACCGCCGACCGGACACAGCGGTTTGAGCGGGGCTGCGGAGCGGAGGCGGGTGCCTTCGCCCGCCGCCAACAAAATTGCGGTGCCGATCATCCCCGTTGCGTGATGAAGTCTTCCACCGCCTGCGCCGCAAGGTCGTCAGTCATCTGCGTACGTGGATGCTTGCAGAAGTAGGCGGACGCCCCGTCGATCGGCCCCGCCAGACCACGATCCTTCGCCAGTTTGGCGCAACGGATCATATCGATCGCAACGCCCGCGCTATTCGGGCTGTCTTCGACCGAGAGGCGCAGTTCGAGGTTCATCGGAACCCCGCCGAACATCGTTCCTTCCATGCGCAGGAAGCAAACCTTGTTATCGTTTTGCCACGGTACGTAATCGGATGGTCCGATATGCACATTCTCGTCGTCGAGCCGCTCGGCGGCGACGGACTGTACGGCCTCGGTCTTGGAAATCTTCTTGGAGGCGAGCCGCCGGTGGTTCGACATGTTGAGGAAGTCGGTGTTGCCGCCGGTGTTGAGCTGGTAGGTACGCTCCAGCTTCACGCCGCGCTTGGCAAACAGATCCGTCAGCACGCGGTGGACGATCGTCGCGCCCAACTGCGCCTTGATATCGTCGCCGATGATCGGGACGCCGGCCTTGGTGAAGCGGTCGGCCCATTCGGGGTTGCTGGCGATGAAAACGGGAATGTTGTTGACGAACGCCACGCCCGCCTCAAGCGCGCATTCCGCGTAGAACTCGCTCGCGATCTGCGATCCGACCGGAAGGTAGTTCATCAGCACGTCGGTCTTGGACGCGCGAAGTGCCGCTACCACGTCCTCCTTGCTGGGCTGCGGCGCATCGGCGAGCATGAACGTGCGGTCGTCAGCATAGTCCGCCATGTGCTCGGCCACGCCGTCGAGAACCGCACCCATTTGCACGATGGCACCAGTGGGCTCGATCGATGGGCAAAACACCGTCGTGCAGTTGGGCTTGGCGAATATCGCCTCCGCTACGTCCTTGCCGACCTTCCGTTTGTCGACGTCCCATGCCGCAACGACCTTGATGTCGCTGGGGCGGTAGCCGCCGAGATCAAGGTGCATAAGCCCGATCGTCTCGTTGGCGCCGTCGCGGTAATGCGACAGACCTTGAACGAGGGAACTTGCGCAATTGCCGATGCCGACCACGGCGACGTTGATGCTCGTCATTGAGTGTTCATGTCCTTCGAGTGAAATGGGGTTTCAGGATTGACGCTGCGCACAGAAGCGCTGCGAATCAGGCGTGCCTCGACCCTGCGGTGCCAGACGAGGCCGACAAGGAGGATTATGGAAAGCGGGATGAGCTCGAACCACCAGAACCAACGCGGGTCACTGGCTAGACAGGCGAAAAAGATCGCATAGACCCGGACGTTGGCGCTGAGCAGGCTCATCAGGCGCATTGGCGCGACCGCCGCTGCACCATAAGCGTCTGCCAAATCTGCCGGAGCCGCTTGGCCTGCCAGCACGGCGTCGAAGCGACCGGCGAAACGCTCCAGCATCCCCGCGACGTGATCGTAGAGGCCGACAAGCGGGTTGCCGCTCGCTGCTGGTCGAGCTGCGACCGCTACGCCATTGCATCGGCGGTGAAAGCGCGCACGCTCACTCTCGTAGAGGTTGGACTGGATCGCGTGAGCGGCGCCTGCTGCGAAGGTTAGCGCCCAGCACGCGGCCGTGCCGATCGAGAATGCAAGTACGACGTAGATCAGCGTAAACACGCCATGGTCGCATAAACCATCCAGTACGCGGCCGAGCGGGCTGGCAGTCCCCGTGGCGCGCGCCACCATCCCGTCGAGACCATCCGCCACCAGCCAAGCGATCGACAGCGCGAGGCCCAGTACGGCGAACGGCCAGCTTTCCCACTGAGCATAAGACAACGCTGCCAGGCCGCCGAGCGCCAGCCCACCAAGTGAAACGGAATTGGCTGAAATACCACGCGCGACGAAGCCTGGCAGCATGGCACGTGCCGCCGGGTGTATGATCCAAAGGTTGGTCGGATCCTCGATCCGGCGATCCCGCGACCGGTCCGTGGGAGGAGCTGTCATTTGATTGTCACGTACAGCGGGACCCGGATGCGCAGCAAGCGATTTAAAGCGGGTAATATCGCAGCATCTCGGGACACGGTGGAATGCCCGTAAATGTCGTGCCAGCGTCATCTCCGCCGCAACGCCTGGTAGAGTCCCGGCGAACAATGCAAAGTGTGTCAGCAGGTACGGAGGTGGTGGACGCACTTGGGCTCGAACCAAGGACCCGCTGATTAAGAGTCAGCTGCTCTACCAACTGAGCTATGCGTCCGTACCGTTTTAGCGGAAAGCGTTGGTGCGCTTCCCCGTCGGGAGGCGCGCTGATACCATCCGCGCCGCACGATGCAATCCCTTTTATTACCAGCGGACGGTTTTTTTATTCTGGCGGTCGATCGACATCAGCACGCCCAGACACAGCATCACCGTCATCTGCGCGGAGCCACCGAAACTGATGAGCGGCAGCGGCACACCGACAACCGGCGCCAACCCCATCACCATCGCCATGTTGATCGAGACGTAGAAAAACAAGGTCGTCGCCAGGCCGGCGGCGGTAAGCCTGGCGAAGCGGCTCTCGGCCTGTTGCGCCACGTTCATGCCCCAGTAGATGATCGTGAAGAACGTGACGATCAGCAGCACGCCGCCGATCAGACCCCATTCTTCCATCATCGTCGCCAGAGCAAAATCGGTGTGACCTTCGGGCAAATAGTCGAGATGGCTCTGGGTGCCGTTCAGAAAACCTTTCCCAAACACTCCACCTGATCCGATCGCGATTTTCGACTGGCTGATGTGATAGCCGATGCCAAGCGGATCGCTCTCGGGATCAAGAAAGACGAGGATACGGTTGCGCTGGTAACCGTGCAGGACGAAATTGACGGCGAGGGGAACCGCAGCGCCGACGGCGAGCGCGCCGCCGATGAACAACCGCAGCGGTATCCCGGCCAAGAACATGACGGTGATGCCACTCGCCATGATCATCAATGCTGTGCCAAGGTCCGGCTGTTTCATGACCAGCGCAGCGGGTGCCAGGATAAGGCCTGCCGCTGGCCAGACCGCACTGAACCGACGTGTTTCTCCTGCTGGCAGGCCGTCGTAGAACTTCGCGACCGCGAGAACGATCGAGAGCTTCATGAGTTCTGATGGCTGCAAACGGATGATGCCGAGGTCCAGCCACCGCTGACCGCCTCCGCGTACGGCGCCGATCAGTTCCACCAGCACCAGAAGCACCACGAGGACGCCATACGCGGGAAAGGCCGCTTTGCTCCACATCCGCTCCGGCACACGCGACAGCGCCACCGCACCGCAGAGGAACACGAAGAACCGGATCCCCTGCGAAAACGCCCATGGCCGAACGCTGCCGCCAGCCGCCGAATACAGTACGAGCAGATCGAAACAGCCGATCGCAAGCGTCAGCAAAATGATCAGCCACGGCAGTTGCGAGATCGGCTTCGGCACGTAATCGCGTGCACTCATGGATCACGCTCCGTGGTACCGTCGGCGGCGATGCTGTTGCCGGCCGGGGTGGTGTGGGCGACCGACTCGGCGGTCGACGTGTCCGCAGCGGTTGCAGCGTGGACAGCCGGCGCCTCGGTGGGCGCGGTCGCATTCAGTTCGGTCTGCACCGCCTGCGCCGGCGGCGGCGCATTGGCAGCGGCGCGGTATGCCGCCGCCTCCGCTGTCATGCGCGTGCGGATGTCTCCGCCCCAGGTTGGCTCGTACTCCGCTAACGTCGCCATCGCTTTGTCACGGTCGAACAGATAGGTCATGATATCGCGGCCGATGCCGGGCGTGTCGAGGTTCCGCACAGTGTGGCCGCCATGCTCCAACACAACAGCGACGGCGTAACGCGGCTTGTCGGCCGGTGCGAAGCCGATGAACAAAGCATGGTCACGCAGTTTGAAGGGCAATGACGCGTTTTTAAGGACGCCGGTACTGCGCTCCGCCATTGAAATGCGGCGGACCTGAGCCGTGCCGGTCTTGCCCGCGATGGCGATGCCGGGGATCTGCATACGGGCGGCGCCCCCGGTGCCGCCCCCGTTCACCACGCCGAACATGGCATCGCGCACAACCGCGAAATGTTCGGGCGAGATCGACAGATCTGCAGCAGCCAAAGCGTGGCCGGCGAGGATGCTAGGGTGGAGTGCCTTTCCGGACGCGAGTCGCGACGCCATCACCGCAAGTTGGAGCGGGTTCGCGAGCACATAACCCTGACCAATCGACGCGTTCAGCGAGTCGGCGACGGTCCATTGCGCCTTATATTTCCGCAACTTCCATGCGGGATCTGGCACGGTGCCGTAACGCTGCGACGCAAACGGCAAGTCGAACTTCTGACCAAGACCCATTGCGCGCGCGACTGGAGCGATGGCGCCATAACCGACTCGCCGCGCCATTTCATAAAAGTAGATGTCGCAACTCTGCATGATGGCGTTCTTGAGATCGAGCGGCCCGTGGCCACGCTTCTTGTGGCAATGAAAGATCCCGTTGCCGACACGCAGCGCGCCCGTGCAGTTGACCCGGTCACTCGCGCTGACGCCCGCCGCCAGCAAGGCGAGGCCATTCATCGGCTTAACCGTCGACCCCGGTGGATAGAGCCCTTGCAACACCTTGTTCATCAGGGGAACATGGTCGTTATCGGAAAGCATCTTCCATTCGAGATGGCTGATACCGTCGGAGAAGCTGTTGGGATCATAGGCCGGCATCGAAACCATGGCCAGCATTTCACCGGTGAGGCAGTCGATCACCACAGCCGAACCGGAATTCGTGCCCAGCCGGCGGGCGGCATAGTCTTGAAGGCCAGCGTCGATCGTCAACCGTGTTGTCTGCCCCGGCGTGTCGGGACGTGTCGCTAGCTCGCGCACCAGCTTGCCGCGCGCGGTCACCTCGACCCGCTTGGCACCGGGCTCGCCGCGCAGTTGCTTGTCCAGTGTTTTCTCAAGGCCGTCCTTACCGATCTTGAAACCCGGTACGAGAAGAAGGGGGTCCTTGGTCTTGAGATACTGTTCGGCCGATGCGGAGCCCACATAGCCGGTAAGATGCGCAACGGCAGCACCAGCCGGATAGCTGCGCGCAAATGCGCGGGTCGGCGCGACGCCAGGAAGTTCGGGCAGGTGGACGCTAACCGCCGCGAACCGTTCCCAGTCGAGGTCGTCGGCGACCTGCACGGGCTGGAAACCGGCGGCGTGTTTTAGGTCGGCGACGATGCGCGTCATTTCCTCCGGCGGCAGGCTGAGCAGGCGCTGCAATGCCGCGAGGGTCTTGTCCTTGTCCTCGATCAGATCCGGAATGAGATCGACACGAAAATCCGTGCGATTGTTTGCGATCGGCGCACCATTGCGATCAACGATCCAGCCGCGCCGTGGCGGTACCGGGGTCGTGTTGACCCGATTGCTTTCCGATAGGGAACTATAATGCGCGTTTTCGGCAATCGCGAGCCAAGTCATCCGTCCCGCCAGCAACAACGCCACACCACCTTGCGCGGCGCCAAGCATTATCGCACGACGCGAAAAGCTATAGGTTTGCGTCGCGTCGTTCATGATCCGTCGTGGTCGGCTCATGCCGGTTCGTAATCCCGATCGAGCCACGCGCAAAGCAGCGATATGACTGGGAACAGCATGATCGACGCAAGCACCTGCAACAGCAGCACGGTATCGACAGGTGCCCCGAAGCGCACGGCGGTGAGACGCCCCACCACCAGGTAGAACGCCGTACCGCCCGCCGCGATCAACCAGTTCTGCCAGAAGTCACGGAACATCAGCCGTTCGTCAATCATGTCGATCATGAAGAAACACATCGTCCAGGTTGCGATGCCCAGTCCGAGCGGCTGCCCACTGACCAGATCATCGAACAGCCCAAGCGCAAGCGGTGCCCAGATCGGCAGTGCGTCGGCACGGATCAAGCGCCAGGCCAGCAGCATCAGCAAACCGACAGGCGGCAAGAACGGGAATTCCGCTATTGTCGGCCATATCGTCACGCACGAACCAAGCATGATCGCAATCGCGGGCAGGAGTCGGGACAGCCGCGTCTCGGGCGCTTCCTCGAACGGACCGCGATGCCGCGCTCTCATGGCTTTGTCACCGCTACGGGCGTGGCAACCGGTCGGGGCGGGGCCGGCAGAAACGCGCGCTGAACCAACGCGAAATCAAGCGTGTTGGGTCGCATCACCGCCTCGGCTAGCACGATGTCGCGGCCGTGACGCAGGATCTTGGCGACGGGTATGTTGGGCGGGTAAACCCCCCCGGCGCCGGAGGTGACAAAAACCTCGGCCGGCGCGAACGAAGCTGCGGCGTTGCTGACCGAACGGATGTCGATCAGACCGTCGCCTCGGCCAACCGCAAGAGCGGGCAGGCCATCACGTGTACGACGGACCGGCACTGAGCTTTCCGGATCGGTCAGTAGCAGTACGCGCGCCGTATTCGGACCCGCTTCGACAACCTGACCGATCAGCCCGTCCGGCCCGAGAACAGGCTGCCCTCGTTCCACACCCTGCCAGGAGCCGGCGTTAAGAATTGCGAAGCGTCGCGTGCTGGTCGGTGATGAGCTTACGAGTCTGGCCGAGACGACCGGTACGCCGATCCGCTCCCGCAGCCCGAGCAATGCCTTCAATCGCCGATTCTCATAGTTGATGGCGCGCGCGCGCATCGTCACCGCATGATCGTCGGCGATCTGCTTGCGGAGCGCGATGTTCTGATCGTGGATCATGAAGTAGCTCCCGATCCCGTTCGGCACCGCTCCGACTGTACGCCCCACAGAGGACAACCCCGAAGAAACCGGCGCAGTCACCTCAGCCACAGCGGTCCGCGCGGCGCCGAAAGTGGAGGGATCGAAATACGACAAGGCAAGCAGGATCACGCCCACTAGCATGCCCGCCACCGCGAACACGTAACTCCAAAATACGCCATATTGCGCCCGGCGCGAAAACCCCGGACGCCGATTATTCGACGGCGCCATCAAACCCTCGTCCAAGGCCCACAAGGGCAGTTAGAAGCATGCCGCCCCTTACACTTAGCGGACGATTTTGCGTAGCCGGTATCGCGCCTCGCCACGATTACCGGCCGCGCCATCGTCAGGCGCTGTGCAGCACCCCGCGGAAGATCGGATCTTCGAGTGCGCGGCCTGTGCCGAGCGCAACGCAGGTCAGCGGATCGTCGGCGACGGTAACGGGGAGGCCGGTCTCGTCACGCAGCACTTCGTCGATGCCTTGCAGCAGCGCGCCGCCGCCTGTGAGAACGATACCTTGGTCAACAATGTCGGCGGCCAGTTCAGGCGCGGTGTTCTCAAGCGCGATGCGAACACCTTCGACGATCGTGCCGACCGGCTCGCTGAGCGCTTCGGCGATCTGACCCTGGTTGATCTGGATCTCCTTCGGCACACCGTTGACGAGATCGCGACCCTTGATGTGTATCGTCAGGCCGATGCCATCCGCCGGCGGCTTGGCAACGCCGACTTCCTGTTTGATCCGCTCCGCCGTCGCGTCACCGATCAACAGATTATGATTGCGACGCACGTAGGAGACGATCGCCTCGTCCATCTTGTCGCCACCGACGCGCACGGACGTGGTGTAGGCGAGCCCGCGCAGCGACAGAACTGCCACTTCCGTCGTGCCGCCGCCGATGTCGACCACCATCGAACCGATCGGCTCGGTAACGGGCATGTCGGCACCGATCGCGGCTGCCATCGGCTCCTCGATCAGCCACACCTGCGATGCGCCCGCATTGGAGGCGGCGTCACGGATTGCGCGTCGTTCGACAGACGTCGAGCCTGACGGCACGCAGATGACGATCTGGGGCCAGCGCATGAAGCGTCGCTGGCCACCATGCACCTTGGTGATGAAGTGCTTGATCATCTGCTCGGCGACGTCGATGTCGGCGATCACGCCATCGCGCAGCGGGCGGATCGCTTGGATGCTGTCCGGGGTCTTGCCCATCATCAGCTTGGCATCGTCGCCGACCGCCTTCACGCGCTTAACACCGTTCAGCGTCTCGACCGCGACGACCGACGGCTCGTTGAGCACAATGCCGCGTCCGCGCAGATAAACGACGGTGTTCGCGGTCCCGAGGTCGATCGCCATGTCATGCGACATGAATTTGAAGAAACGCGAGAAGAAGGCCATTGATCGTTCCGTTCTGGGCCGCCCCTAGCGCAAGGTTGCGGCAATTCGCACTCCCCCGGTCGTCGTTTTCATGGTCAAAGCGATCAGAGCATTTGCCCTGATCGCGAATGATGAATGCGGGTCGCGGGATGGCTGCGCTTGGGCTAGAGCATGACTCATGTCAATACGGCGCCTGCCCGAACATCTGGTCAATCGAATTGCAGCGGGCGAGGTGGTCGAACGCCCCGCCAGCGCGCTGAAGGAACTGGTCGAAAATGCGATCGATGCCGGCGCATCGCGCATTTCCATTCGGCTCGTCGCAGGCGGGACAGAACTCGTCGAAGTGACGGACGATGGCTGTGGCATGGCACCCGCCGACATGGCGCTCGCGTTGGAACGGCACGCCACTTCAAAGCTGCCGGATGAAGCGATCGAGGCGGTTGCAACGTTGGGTTTTCGCGGTGAGGCGTTGCCTTCAATTGCGAGCGTGGCGAGGCTTTCTTTGGAGAGTCGCGTTTCTGGCGCGGAAGGCTGGAGCCGAATCGTCGATAACGGCGACTTGGCGGGGGAGGGTCCGGCCGCGATTCCCCCCGGCACACGCGTGAGGGTGGAGGCGTTATTTGAACGCGTGCCGGCGCGGCGCAAGTTCTTGCGGTCGGCTCGGTCGGAATATGCCGCCAGCCTTGATGTGGTGAAGCGGCTGGCGATGGCGCGACCCGACATCGGCTTTACGCTCGAACATGACGGCCGCCGCGTACTGACTGTACTGGCCGGTGAGATGTTGCCTGACCGCGTGGCCGCGCTGACTGATCGCGGTCTGGTTGAGAACGGGATCGGTATCGATCTGGAGCGCGACGGTGTGAGGCTGGGAGGAGTCGCCGGTCTGCCCACTTTCAACCGTGGCATCGCCGATCATCAGTATCTGTTCGTCAATGGTCGGCCGGTGAAAGACCGGCTTCTGGCAGGCGCGGTGCGCGGTGCCTATGCGGAGTTGCTCGCGCGCGATCGTCACGCCGTCGTCGCGCTGTTCCTTGATGTGCCGGGCGAACTTGTCGACGTTAATGTCCACCCGGCAAAGACCGAAGTGCGCTTTCGCGATCCTGCGCTGGTGCGCGGCCTGATCGTAAGCGGTTTGCGGCGGGCGCTCGACGCCGCCGGGCATCGCAGCGCGCAGCGGCCGGAGGTCGCCGCGCTCGAACTGTGGCAAAGCGAACCGGTAGCGCCTGTTGAACCGCATCTGTGGCAAAGCGGACCAGTTGCGGCTGCCGGGTCCGGGTGGGGCGAAGAGGGGAGGAACACGGCGGAAACCGACTTCGTACACAGCCACGCGGTGCATGATCGTCGCCCGAGCTTCACCGCGCCACCGCCCCAGGCGCGTGCCGAGGCGGCGTATCAGCCGCCGCCGCAAATCGAACGCTACCCGCTGGGCGTGGCGCGTGGACAGGTTGCACGCACGTATATCGTCGCCGAGGCGGAAGACGGGCTGGTGCTGGTCGATCAACACGCCGCGCACGAGCGTCTGGTGCTAGAGCGGATGCGCAATGCCATGGCGGGCGGTGGTGTCGCCTCGCAGGCGCTGCTGTTGGCGGAGGTCGTCGAACTTGACGAACCGGCCTGCGACAGGCTCGAAGCGCGGGCGGCGGAGTTGGCGGAATTCGGACTCGATCTCGACCGCTTCGGACCGCGTGCGATGTTGGTGCGCGGGGTGCCCGCATTACTTGGGCAGGGAGACGTTGTCGGTCTGGTTACCGACATCGCCGACGAACTTGCCGCATTCGACGAGGCGCTGAGCCTGAAGGAGAGGATCGATCATGTCGCGGCCACGATGGCGTGTCACGGATCCGTTCGTGCGGGACGTGTGCTGTCGGTAGCGGAGATGAACGCTCTTTTGCGGGAGATGGAGGTGACGCCACACTCTGGTCAGTGCAACCACGGCCGGCCGACTTGGGTGAAGCTCGCACACGGCGATATCGAAAAGCTGTTCGGACGGCGGTGACACTAAGATCAACGATTGCTCGCCAACTTGCGCGCACCAGATGGTTTGTCTTCGTTGCTGCTTTACATTGCCGTGGAGTTGCCGGTGAGGGGCTGCTTGTCGGCCGCGCGGAAGGAGTCAGCCCTCATTTACGCGCACACGTTTAAGGCGCGGCAATCGTTCCAGATCCGCGGCTTTCTTGATACCCTTGCGCAGTTCATCACGCTTTTCGTGGATCGAAGCGATCACCGGGCCGACCGCGACGCCGAGATCGCTCAGTACCGCTTCCGACAGTTGTAACGAGCTTTCCAGTGTCTCCGGCACAGCGTCGGTTACCCCCGCCCGGTACAGTTCAGCGGCATGGTCCACATCTCGCGCGCGTGCGATTATCGTCAAATCGGGAACCCAGCCGCGCACCCGGCGCGTGAGTTGTACGGTCAGTACTGGATCGTCCATCGTCATGATGAGCGCCTTGGCTCGACCGAGATTGAGGCGGTCGACCAGTTCGGGCCGCGCGACATCCCCGAAAATGAGGGGGTAGCCATCGCGTCTCGCCGCCGTAACGGTGTCGATATCCGCCTCGACCGCAACATAGGGCTGTCCGTGGGTGGTGAGCATATCCGCTACCATCCGCCCCACACGGCCAAAGCCGATGATGACTGTGCCAGGTCCTTCAAGCGGGATCATCAATTCCGGAGCGTCACCGCCGCCGCTGCGACGTTCGATCCGTACCGCCATGCGCCGCCCCGCCCAGGCGAGCAGCGGCGTGATCGTGAGCCCGACCGCCGTAATCGTCTGCCAAAACGCGGCGGTGGAGGGTGCGATCAACGCAGCCTGCGCTGCGGTACCGAGAACGATCAACGTCGTTTCGGACGGGCTCGCCATCAACAGGCCGGTCTCCGCCGCAATTCCCGACTTGACGCCGCCCAGCTTCAGCAAGGCAAACGTCACCAGCGTCTTGGCGGCGATCACGCCGAGAATGCCGAGCAGCAACGATTCCCAATTTTCCGCCACGGTGCGAAGATCGAGGCTCATGCCGACGGTGATGAGAAACACGCCGAGCGCCAGCCCCTTGAACGGCGCGGTCATCACCTCAACCTCGTTGTGATAATCGGTTTCTGCGATCAGCAGTCCGGCGAGCAGTGCGCCAACGATCGGCGACAGGCCCGCCGCCGCCGTGGCGAGGCTGGCTGCGATCACGATCAGCAGCGAGGCCGCGAGGAACAACTCCGGGCTTTTGGTCCTAGCGGCCTGCGCAAACAGGCGTGGCAGGATGAACCGGCCTCCAACGAACATGGCCGCGACCGTTACGATTCCGCGCCCGAGTACGCCGATGAACGCCCAATCATCGCCCTCCGCATTGGGCGAGAACGCCGCCAACACGAAAATTATCGGAACCAATGCAAGGTCTTCGAACAGCAACATGGCGAATGCGGATCGCCCGACGGCGCTGGCCGTCCCCGCTATCGGGATGACCAGCGCAGTGGAGGAAAGCGTCAGCGCAAACCCTAGTCCGATCGCGCCCGGCCAATCTTGGCCAAGCAGGTGCAGCGCCGTGCCGATGATGACTCCCGAACCGATGAGTTCGGCCGCACCGGTGCCGAACACCTGCGCCCGCATCGCCCATAATCGCTTGAAGGACAGTTCGAGACCGATCGAGAACAGCAGTAGAATGATGCCGAACTCGGCGAACGGCTCGATCGCGTGCGCGTCGGAGATGGTGATGTAGTAAAGCCACGGATAGCGGCCGACCAGCGAACCCAGCCCGGCCGGACCGACCAGAACGCCGACAAGGATGAAGCCGATGACCGGGCTGATCCGAAAACGCGCGAACGTGGGGATTACAAGCCCGGCGGCGCCGAGGATGACGAGCGTGTCGCTCAGTCCGTTATTATCGAGCGCCAGTGCCATTAGGCTATGTAATCGGATCGTGACCGGTTTGTCAGCCGGCGACTGCGGCGATTGCGTGGATATTCAAACAAAGAAGCCGCCCGAGCCGAAGGCGAGCGGCTCCTTTGATGCTTCGCGTAATTGCCAGATCAGGCGGTGATCGCACCCATTTCAGCTTCTAGGTTCACGCGAACGGCCTCGAAAAACTGCTCGGTCGTCATCCACGCCTGGTTCGGGCCGATCAGCAGCGCGAGATCCTTGGTCATCTTGCCGCTCTCGACCGTCTGGATGCAGACCCGCTCCAGCGTCTCGGCGAACTTGGTAACCTCGGGCGTGCCGTCAAACTTGCCACGATAGATCAGGCCGCGCGTCCACGCGAAGATGGATGCGATCGGGTTGGTCGAGGTCGCCTTGCCCTGCTCATGCATACGGAAGTGGCGCGTGACGGTGCCGTGTGCGGCTTCGGCCTCGACGGTCTTGCCGTCCGGCGTGAGCAGCACCGACGTCATCAGCCCGAGCGAGCCGAAGCCCTGTGCAACCTGATCCGACTGCACGTCGCCATCGTAGTTCTTGCACGCCCAAACGAATTCGCCGCTCCACTTCAGCGCCGATGCGACCATGTCGTCGATCAGGCGATGCTCGTAGGTGATGCCGGCTTCCTTGAACTTGTCCTTGAACTCGGTTTCGTACACTTCCGCGAACAAGTCCTTGAAGCGGCCGTCATAGGCCTTGAGGATGGTGTTCTTGGTCGATAGGTACACCGGCCATTTCAGGTTCAGACCGTAGTGCATCGAAGCACGTGCGAAGTCGCGGATCGAATCGTCGAGGTTATACATCGCCAGCGCAACGCCCGGCGACGGGAAGTCGAACACCTCCTTATCAATCTTGGTGCCGTCAGCACCGTCGAACACGAGGCGCAGCTTGCCGGGGCCGGGGACGAGGAAGTCGGTGGCGCGATACTGGTCGCCGAAGGCGTGACGGCCGACGACAATCGGCTTGGTCCAGCCCGGGATCAGGCGCGGCACGTTCGAGATCACGATCGGCTCGCGGAAGATTGTGCCGCCAAGGATGTTGCGGATCGTGCCGTTGGGCGACTTCCACATCTGCTTGAGGCCGAATTCTTCGACGCGCTGCTCGTCAGGAGTGATCGTCGCGCACTTCACGCCGACGCCGTACTTCTGGATCGCCTTGGCCGAATCGATGGTGATCTGGTCGTTGGTCTCGTCGCGCTTTTGCACGCCGAGATCGTAATATTCGAGATCGATGTCGAGGTAGGGAAGGATGAGCCGCTCGCGGATCCACTGCCAGATGATCCTCGTCATCTCGTCGCCGTCGATCTCCACGACGGGCGTCTTCACCTTGATCTTCGCCATTAATGTCTCTCTTGCAGGAGGAGGTTTGGCCAGCGTCTACGGGTATGGTGGCGCGGGATCAACCGCTTGGGCGCACGCGACAGGGAATTGTGTTGAGGTGCGTGAGCGCCTAGGTCAGCCGCTATGCCTTCTCTCGATAAACCCGAAATCGCGACCTCGACCGTCAAATGGCGTTTTGCCGACATGCACCCGGAGGGTCGCAAGTACGTCGCGATCGCTGCCGTCATCACCTTTGTCGCCTGGCTGTTCGTGCCAATCTTGACGTGGCCACTCGTCGCCGTAACAGCATGGGTGGCGTTGTTCTTTCGCGACCCGATCCGCGTTACCCCGCAGGGCGAGGGGCTGGTGATTGCGCCGGCCGACGGCCTCATCACCATGATCGAGCGGGTGCCGGTACCGCGCGAGATCGCCGGACCGGGCGGACTGGGAGAACTTCCGCTGGTCCGTGTGTCGATCTTCATGTCGGTGTTCGACGTGCATATCAACCGCACGCCGATCGCGGGGACAATCCGGCAGGTGGTCTATATCTCGGGTAAGTTCCTGAACGCCGACCTCGACAAGGCGAGCGAGGAAAACGAACGCCAGCATATCGTCGTCGAGGACCGTAACGGCCAGCGGGTCGGATTTACACAAATTGCGGGGCTGGTCGCGCGTCGGATCGTGCCGTTTGTAAAGGCTGGCGACATCATCGCTCGCGGTCAGCGCGTTGGCCTCATACGGTTCGGCAGCCGCGTAGATGTCTTCCTGCCTGAGGACTGTGCCTGCCAAGTGGCACTCGGGCAACGCAGCATTGCGGGCGAAACGGTATTGGGCCGCTTGGGCGGTACCGTTGCTGTCGGGATTTCGCAGTGACGCGCCCGTTCAAGGCGCGCGGCTGAGATGCGTCGTCCACTACGTCAATCCCGGCGCGGTTTACCGCTTCGCGCGGTTGCTCCAAATGCCGTAACGGCATTGGCCTTGTGCTTCGGCCTGACCGGCATCCGTTATGCCATTTCCGCAGACTGGGAGGCGGCAGTGGCGATGATCATGATCGCTGCCGTCCTGGACGGTCTTGACGGTACAGTTGCGCGATTGGTGCGTGGCGAGAGTCGCTTCGGGGCAGAACTCGACTCTTTGTCCGACGCGATTTCCTTTGGTGTCTCGCCCGCGATCATTCTGTATCTCTGGTCGCTCAAGGATGTGCCGCGCGTTGGCTGGTTATGTGCCTTGGTTTTTGCGGTGTTCTGTGCCCTACGATTGGCGCGCTTTAATGCTAACATCGATGTGCGCGAACAACCTCATAAATCCGCCGGATTTCTGACCGGCGCGCCTGCGCCGGCTGGGGCGGCACTGGCGATGCTGCCGATGTATGTGTCGTTCTGGAGCGCTCAGACATGGCTAAGGTCGCCTGTGGTCGTCATACCATGGGTCGCCGCGATCGCTATTCTGATGATCTCCAGTGTCGCGACGTTCAGCTGGAGTTCGTTGAAGCTTCGCGATCACATTCGTTTCGAGGCGATTGCCGTGGTGGTACTGCTCGGCGCGTCGCTCATCTCGGCACCATGGTATACGCTGTCCGCACTGTGCGTAGCGTATCTTGCTACGCTGCCGTTCAGCATTCGCAGCTATCGCCGGGTCAAGCGGCTTCGCGAAGCGATGCCGACCGGACCCGTTGCACCGGGCGTGCTCGCGTCCGCACCCGGCGATCACTGACCGCCACGAACGCGTTAGCAGCCTCGTACTCTGATTCGCCGCGCAAAATCGCTGCGATCCGCGGAAGCGCCGGTACCAAGGTGAATGCGAAAACCCAGACCGAAGCCGCAAAGGCAACGGCGAACGTCATGCTGTCGATAACTGCGATCATCGCCCAAATCCTTGATTACGCCGTTAAAAATCTGATGGTTAAAGCAACTTACCCACAGGTTTGTTCCCCGTACCGCTGTTGAGCCGGTTATGTTCCGCATTTGTACTTAGTGTCAAGCTTGATTTTGGCGGTGACGCGCGCTAACGGCCGCGTCTCAACACCGCATGGGAAGCACATATACCGGTGTCCAGAGGGTAGCCCTCACGGATCACACGCTTCCCAGAGGCATAACCGGAAAGGAACATCACCATGGCGGCACCTGTCGTTTCCATGCAGCAATTGCTCGAAACGGGCGCGCACTTCGGCCACCAGACGCACCGCTGGAACCCGAAGATGAAGCCTTACATCTTTGGCGACCGTAACGGCGTCCACATCCTTGACCTTTCACAGACCGTTCCGCTGCTCGCACGCGCGCTCGAATTCATCAGCGCCTCGACCGCCGCTGGCGGCAAGGTCCTGTTCGTCGGCACCAAGCGCCAGGCGCAGGAGCCGGTTGCGGATGCGGCACGTCGTTCGGGCCAGCATTTCGTCAACCATCGCTGGCTGGGTGGCATGCTCACCAACTGGAAGACGATTTCGAATTCGATCAAGCGCATGAAGGCACTCGAAGAGCAGCTTTCCGGCGACACACACGGACTTACCAAGAAGGAAGTGCTGCAGCTCACCCGTGAAAAGGATAAGCTCGAGCTGTCGCTCGGCGGCATTCGCGACATGGGCGGCATCCCCGACGTGATGTTCGTGATCGACGCGAACAAGGAAGAGTTGGCGATCAAGGAAGCCAACACGCTCGGCATCCCGGTCGTTGCGATCCTCGATTCGAACGTGTCGCCGGACGGCATCGCCTTCCCGGTGCCCGCGAACGACGACGCCAGCCGCGCGATCCGTCTGTACTGCGAAGCGATCGCGATTGCCGCGACCCGCGGTGGTCACGAGCAGGCGACCCGCCGTGGCACCGACTTCGGTGCGATGGAGCAGCCCCCGGTTGAGGAAGCACTGACCGTCGAGACGCCGGCGGCTGAGCCGGACGACGTGCCCGCAGTTGCCCAGCCGGTCGCTGCCGAAATGGCTGCCGAGACCGAGCGCCAGCTCGACGCCTGAGCGTCGTTGAACTGACATATGGACGGGTCTGTTGACCGCTTCGTTGCCTGCCGGGACAAGAAAAACAATGACTAATGACTGTTGCAACACTAATAACCAAATCTCAAACAGTACGGGCCCTTGATCAAGACCATTTTCAGCCTCCTCGAGCAACTCCCGGTTTTCCCGCCACTTTTGAAAAAAGTGCCCTTCCGCAACTGGAACCCGTCGTGCCCCTCCATTCAAAACCTTCTTTTACCCCACCGTCCCAAAGCTTCACCTCCCCACCAATTTTCATCCCCAGATCGATGCAGGGTCCCCCTGCAAGGTGGGGTACCGCGGGACGGCGGTTGTGAAGGGCGCGGGGGTGCCAGGCTGTCAGTGCCGGCCTCATTACTTGTCCGACATCGCCAATCTGCATCTTCCTCCAGCCTGGCACAGCATATCTTGTTGAGGCAAGTAAGAGAGGATAAACTCGAATCCGCAAATCGTGGAAGATTCCGAACGCCAGTCTTCGGGAAACACACCCGTATTTTCGTTCCTGTCCCACACTCCGCCTCGATCTCTTGGGGCATCTGGCGAGGGAGGAAGAATGGATTGATCGGGTCCGGAACGAATGCACGTTCCTCTGGGGTGGGAAAACCTCGGCGCCAGCAAGGCCAACGACCGTTTGGTGATCCATCATACTATATTGATGGGAAACAAGAAGGCACGCGCTAAGTCTCGAACCCTGCCTCAGCTGATATTGACTCTCCCGGATTGGCCAATCCCTCTCCAGATAATATTTATCTCGTAAATCAGATCTACAATAATGTACAGTATTATTCAGGCGCCCCATATCATACAGACCTCTTCGTAAGCCTTCAACTCCCCGGCGTCTCCCCTACTCGGGATCTTCATCTCGAACGAGTCCACTCTCTTAAATCCAAGTCCCTCATACATTTTGACAGCAACGTTGGTGCTCTCTAGATAAACCGGTAACCCATCCGCCTGAGCCATCTCAAGCACAGCTTGCGACAGCATCTTGCCTGCTCCTCGCCCTTGATATGCTGGGTCGATACATACGAAGCTGAGATCTGTAAACCAACCATCAGCACCTATGAAATCTCGATAGTCGGAGGGTGCGGTCCGGCCACTCATGCAGATCGGTCTTGGTCCAACCAGCCGCATGGGCAAAAATTTGGCCGGTTGCGCGACCGAAATGGACGACACACACAAATGCCATGTTCCTTCTCGGCCACATACATATTTGCCAAACAAGCCAAGCAAAACAGGGCAAGGGAAAAGAGCGGCAAACTCACGGTAACACCCCGTCCCCCCGAGTCCACCTGCCGCCGTTACTCTCTCCTTGGCCTTCTCGGCAACCAACACATAGCCCTCCAAAAATTCATATCGGCATCCTTCAATGTTTCTTGCGCCGCTGGCGCTCTCCTCCAGCTTGACTGACTCTGAAGTCGACGGCGATGTCCATCTCACAAACCCTACAATTACACTCGCGCCAGGATCTCGAGCGACTAAGATCCCGCCGCCGGTGCCTCGCAAGTGGCCAGCCACTTCTTCTTCCAAGAACTTCTCGAGACTCAGGATGCTTTGTGGCGTAGGGCACTGCGCATGCAGTAGAGGGTTCTCTTGCATGGCTGCAATGTGAATCTCGGCAATTCGTCCAGCATCATTTAGAGAGGGACGATTAATGATGAAGTTCTGAGCGGCCATGCTGATGATAGGACAATTCGTCCTTGAGATAGGGAAAAGGTGGGTGGAGGCCGATGTTGAGAGGCCAAGAGTTGGTGATTGGGCTTTGCTCGTTTGTGGTTGGGTGAAACTGACAGAGACACCAAGCCAATGCAAGTGGCTATATCATGTGACCTTGGGCCTCTCAGTTCAACGGACTGGCGTTGTCCGGATAGTACTGAGATTGAGGGGGAGAACTCATCATGCTCACGTCAGGACTGAGTGAGAATTGACTCTCCTCGGCTTCTAAAGACTCCGTCAACATCGTCATCGGTCTTTCTACCCATCCTTCCCACTCGGGGCCGAGATATCTCACCAATCCCCTCAGCAGAAACTCTCCCGAGTCCCCAGTCAACCATGCTCGCCTACAATAATGCAGCGCCAAAAAGTAGTACGCCAGGATAGCCAAAGCTTCTCCTCTTCCTGTCTCGATCATTCCTACAAGAGGCTGTGGAACGATGACAGCCCAATAACACAACACGTGTATTTTTTTGTCATATTCCTGTCCGGAATCAAACACCCACTGCAGGGCATTCACCGCCTTCCTAGCAGCCGCCAGCTCTTCCGTCTCCAATCCAGCACCCTCCAGCCGTCTCAAGATATCCTCACACTCTTTCCCCTCCCCTTCGGCGCCACTAAAATCCGGCGGCACACCCATCCGAAGAACGGTCCCCAGCTCCGTCCGTTTCAAATCCTCCCAGTATCCGTCCATGACGGTAATGATTCCCCTGTGCAACCTCAAGTACTCAGTGAACCTTTTGAGGGCAACCCCAAAATCCTCGTCCCTGAAGCTCAACATGTCGCATAGAGCATGGAACCCAATTATGGCTGAAAACATAAACGCCGGGATCCTTCGCTCAAGCGAATGTCCAAAGTATGCGATATCAATGCTGTTGAACAGTGTTAACGCCTGCGTTTGCAGCTGAATAGCCAAATCGTGGTAATAGCCGGACTGTCCTTGATGTCCTGACGAAACAGAGCTTAGGTGTCGCGCCGAGAGCGCCAGAAGTGAGTGAATCAGAAACGGCTTCTCCTGCTCGCTACCGAACAGGGCCATGTTGACGATTATGTTGTGCAAGTCGCCCATGACGAAGGGGTAAATCTCGGCATGGTTAGTCAGGTAGTGGTGGAGAAGCTGCATGTGGACCAGGTCGACTTTGGAGTTGAAGGTGTGCTGATTTAATTGCACGGTCGGCTCCACTGGGATTCCCATGGTTGGGATTGTAGGCAGCGGAGCATATGTTGAAAACGGAATCCCGGCTGTGAAAGGGGCCGAAACGGAGGCGGGAAAAGCGGGGCTGCCCGTACCCGCGAAATAAGCTGGACCGGGGCCGGGCACAGCGGGAGGTTGTGGACTAGTACCCACGGAAGCCGAAGCGGAACCAGATGGAGACCCTTCAGCCATTTCGCCCGATGCTGTGGTTGAGTACTGGCACTCGCGCTCGACTGTGGCGCAGTTGATACATCTTGGTCGGGTTTCGTCACACTAGTCAATCAAGAACGCCAAGTTAGCCAGTTTTCAGAACTAATGTCGGGCACATGTGTACATACCTTGATGTGACGTTTTTTGCACTCTAGACATCCCTTTCTGGACTTTTTATGTCTTCTTCGCATCATCTTGAAGTCCTGATTTTCGGATCAAGTATCCACCACGTTGTTGACTTTGCTTGGCGAAACAATCTCTCCTAAGGCCATTCACCCCCATCAAGATATATTCTTCAAATGTTTTGCAAGTAAACACTCGAATCTGCCCAAGCCGGTATATCCGGCATGAACGCGTGGGTGTAATTTCAAGCATGACGTGTGTAGTGCTGTACAGCCACGGAAGCGTGTCACCGATACCGAGAGGTGCCGTGCCGCCAAGGCTCCCGTGGCAGGGGCTCGGCGTCAAGATGAGCGGAGCCATCGCCGGGAAACTGATCAAAGTGAATATTATCACTTCGTATAGCCAAAGCTGACATAATTAGGGAGGCCTCATTGTCCAGCTGAAAACGTTAGACCTGAAACATAGAAATTACAAGGCGTTTGCTGTTGATACCACACCATCAAGGCATCTGGCTGTCGTCATCAGGAGGCTGTTCCCAAGGGGGTCGAGGAGTCGACTGCCCACTGAACGCCTTGGGCCCATTGACGACACGTTTGCCGGTTCCAACGAAATTAAGCACCCAGTCTCGAACACGACGCGTCTTTTCGAGCTGGTGGTTAGGCTGTTTTGTCGTCGTCGTCGTCGTCGTCGTCGCTTTCTGCTGGGTTTTTCTCGGGGATCTTCTCACAGCCAAGTCGGAAGTGCCGTAGTGTCCGCCAACATCTCGGGCGTCCAGTTTCATGCGATGTAGCAACTCTACCTTGGTCAGATCCTTTCGAAGACTTGAGCCATACACCTTCTTCATAAAGACACTGAGCCCCACGTTCTGCATCAGAACGATATCTCCTATCCGTAGCCCGGCAAGCGGGCTTTTTGATACACTGCCTGCCGGTAGCCAGTACGTGATAGCAAAGCCGGCCTTTGTCTCATCTCCCACTAGGACTTCGACGAGATACTTGGCTCCCCATCGAGTCTTGATCATGCGCGGCTGCGAGATGGAAATGATACCTGCAATGATGGTGATGCTCATGGTCTGCGGTAGAATTTTCTGCAGATGCACGGTGGAAGGAACATCCTTGAGATCAGTGACCTGTGAGTCTCCTCGAAATTGGAGTGGCTCTTTGGCTACTGATCGCTGGGATACCTCATTGCTCAAGAAGGAAGTTGCACCATCGGTGACGAAAGAGTCCGCCTGATCGCTCGTCTCGTCATCCAAGACAAGCTGAGACGATGGCATTTCCTCGTGGATTGCCACAGAATGCTCGTAAAACTGTGAAAGAATAGGATTGCTCTCTTGGTCATCCTGGTCGGCGTCAAAGGACAACAACTCAGTTGTGAAAAATTCTGGGGCTGAGCTGGCGGCAGAGCCACTCGGTCCTCCGTAAAATTCAAAGGAGATATATTGTTGAGTAATGCCGGTATGTTTTTGTTCTTTGTTTATGGATAGAGACCTCCAGACGGTAAGATCTTGGGCAGATTGGTTTGGTGGAGATGAGTGATTGTTTTTATTTATACCGGCGAACCAGGCAACCGAGTCTTGAAAGTCAGTCAACATTCCCGTGGCTTCCCAGTCTAACTTGCTGCTCTCTGGGGCCCCGGCCAATATGATAACTTTTCGAGCCATGTAGAAGATACCAGGTACTTGAGTGGGATTTGAATGAGTGCTTCGATGTTGAAATTGATGCCACGAGCAAACAGAGATATGGTGGGGGCTGCCTGCAGGAGGACGGTACGGGAAGGGTGGGACCTGGAGATCGCTGTTCAGGGGTGTGGCCGGCAATCTGGTTGGCGGGAACAAGGGGGAATCCGCCAACATATTCTTTCACTGTCAGATGTCAGGATGCGACCACCATGCGCACCTTCCTGCCTTTCAAAATAAAGAGACAAATGAGAGATACTCTATTCATGTTCCCTTCAGGTCTTTTAGTGCAACAATTCTCATTCAATGCATCATGGTTCAGAAACTTTACCATGGAAGACGCCGTGCTCCTCACCGTCGAGGGGTTATGTTCTGGGGGCCCCACGTGCTGTAATTACTTGTACCAGACTGGAAATTTTAACATTTGTCAATATCAACACCTCAGAAACATTGTGATCCGGACGCGTCCAAGACAGATTCGAGGAACCAATGACCGACCGCCTGACAGCTTAGCCCAACTCTGTCTATCACTATAAAGACTTGCGTTCACGAAGTTGTTGTTGTTGACGCATCTGCTGTCTTGTATTGCGGAGGAGAAAAGCAGAGCTTTGGTTGTCTCAATTGACCGCCATCCCCCTTTCTTTCTGAACCTCTCAGCGCACCACGAGAAACTTCGAATTCAACACATCTATAATGGCACCAGCTCCTTGGGAACAAGTCCCAGCTGAGGACACTCTGTTTGTTCTCGTCACCGGTGCTAACAGGTAAGTTCGGCCCGACCCGCTCAACACCATGATCCTGTCTGACGTCAATCCTCCCAACAGTGGAATTGGCTTTGGCATCTGTCAACGTCTCATTGACGAGTACCTCACCACCCGATCTCTAACCTCCCACATCGTGTTGATCCCTACCACTCGAAGCGTCAAGAAGTCCCAAGAGACTATCGATGCCCTCCGCAAACACGCCAAAGAGTTCGCAACCACTTCGAAACTCCTTCAATCGCGGGTCGGCTCCAACTATGACCCAAAGCAAGCAACCCGCCGCGTCCACATCCTGAGCGTACAAGTCGACCTATGCAACCTTCCAACGATAAAACAAGCTGCGAGCCAGCTCATATCCGGCACCTTAAGCAGCCTCAGCAGTTCCGATGACTTCGTCTCCCTCGACGATGTCAAGATCCCTCGTCTTGACTCGGTAATATTCAACGCCGGGATGGGAGGCTGGTACGGCCTCGACTGGTCGAAAGTCTTCCACAACATCGTCACGGCGGGTCTCGTCTCGGCCACCACCTGGCCGACCTTCAAAGGTGCCGACAGCGGACACGTTGTCAGGCCGGTTCCCACCTCCGACGAATCCATGGGCCAGGTATTCTGCGCCAACGTATTCGGACACTACCTCTTCGCACACCAGCTCATCCCCCTTCTGAGCCGCCCGGCTACCAGCACTTCCTTATCTCCCGGCCGGATAATCTGGGAAACATCGATCGAGCCCGACTGGCACTGCTTCTCCCTCGACGACTTCGAAGCCATCAAGACAAATGCAGCTTACGAATCTACGAAGCGGCTCACTGACGTCTTGGCACTAACATGGTCCTTACCCGCGTCGAAACCGTTCGTAGACAACTACCTTTCCACCGCCTCTTCTGCGGACGATAAGGTGGTCCAACCCACCCCACCAAAAATCTATCTCGTCCACCCAGGCGTAGTCCAGACCACGCTTTTCCCCCTGAACGCATTCATGTACTTTTGGTACACTGTAGTGCTCTACATAACCCGCTTCCTTGGATCCCCATGGCACCCCATTACCGGTTACAACGGAGCATGCGCGCCTGCCTGGCTGGCGCTGCAGGAGCAAGAGTGGTTGGATTCCGTAGATGCGGAGCGGATCAAGTGGGGGAGCAGCACAAATATGTGGGGCGAGTGCCGTGTCAAGAAGACCGAGGTGGACGGGTGGGGATGGGAAGGGAAAGTTGAAGAAGTGAGAGAGTTGAGGGCACAGGGCAAAATGTCTGGGAGGAAGCCAGGTAGCCAGGATTTGACGGAGGATAGGTTGACCGAGTTCAAGACGCTCGGCGCGGCGTGCTGGAAGAAGATGGAGGAGCTCAGGGCATCGTGGGAGGCCAAGATTGAAAAGCCCGAGAAGAAATGAAGACCAAGTGGACTGGCTGTGTGTGATGACGACCTCAAATTGGAGTATAATATCGGTGATTTTCGGAGGAAGAATATGTGATGAACTAAAATGACACAAATGAATGAAGCGGTAATATAAGAGAGAAGATACCTATCATGCTAGCCTTTGACTAACAGATCTAAACTATATACATTATAAAGCATAATAAGATAATTACATGTGCAAGCCAGACACAACATAAGTGCCATAGGGTAAATAACGACCGGAATCATGGTCTAATTACGACGCGTATTGATAAACATAACCCGCCCATCATTGATATGGGTGCCCTTGCATAGATATAAATCTATATGAGCAACATTATGCCAGCAATCAGTCGCTCAACCCGTCCATCATGCGCATGGCAACATGTTGACGAACCTTTTCCAATCCTAACAGCAAGAAGAAGAAAAAAAAAATCATAATACAAATAATCAGGGTATCATATACAGCTCATCCGCCCTCACCAAATTTAGGCTTTTCCCCTCTCACTCTTTAACTCCCGAGCCCTCATTCTTCTTGTCCACAGTCACAGCAACAGCAGTACCAACACCAGGTGGTGATAACTCTCCTTCTTCCCCTTCTCCTCCTTGTACTCCTCTCCCGGGGGCCACCTCCTCTTCATCACTACTCCCAACCCTAACACCCTCAACTTCATCGCTCCTAACTCTCCTAAGCACCAACATGTCCTTCCGTCCAAAACATCCCAGCACAAGCGGCAACGGGACAACCACGAGCGCCATAACAGCACTAAATATCAACGCATTCCTCATATCACCATCATCCTCTTTTAACGCGCCCGAAATAATGATGAAAATGCCGCCGAGAACTTGTCCGCCACTCCAGGCTAACGTCGACGTAACCTCGGGACTAACAGGGTGCGTCAACTCAACAAGGTACTCTACCACAACAGGCACAAGACTAAAACAGGCCGCGCCTAATATGGCCATTACAATGTAAGGCCCCGCCAGAGTTTTGGTCTCAGGCATGAATATGAAAACAAGGTACGACGATCCTATCAGCGGTACCGCGAGTCGCACACCGAGCAAATACGCCTTGTACTTGTCTATCAGCGGTGAAGTGACCGCGGACGTGACCAGCCCCACAACGATCAAGATGGCGCCCGCTATGCCTGCTTCTTCTTCCGTGTACCCGTGCGGCAAGAGGATCTGGTTGAGCAAAGAAGAAATAGAGTTGAACAGGCCGACGTAAACAGCGAACGGGATGAATAACAAGAAAAACTCGGGACACTTGAGGAGGAGTGAAGCTGACTCTTTAAGAGAGAGTTTCATCGTGACCGAAGATGGAGAGCATGGCGTTGGGGGACGGGCCGGAATAAAGAAGGATGGGATTGACGATACGGTTGACTGATGATATACATTTAGTTTAACGGGAAACAATGGAGCGGTAAGGGGTTTATAGAGAACCTACAATTATAGAGACATAAAGAACCATGTGGGAGACATCAGATGCCTTGCTGACCCAAAAGGGGATGATGAGTTGTCCCACAGCCGCTCCAAAGGGGTTCGCGAGAGACGAAAGTGCCGTGGCAGCTACGCGCCCGCGATTGGTGAACCACAGGTCAGAGTAGCGAGACGGAGCGGCGAGCACAAAAGGCTGGGCAAGACCGCACAGTATCTGTCCAAACATGACAAGGCCAAACTTGCCGCCCGAGGACGAATGACAGCCAGCATAGCGGATCCAGTTGCCGACGAGAATAAGAGCTGCCGCGGTGACAATGGAGTGTTTGGGACCTAGATGCAGAACGTAGATGACCAGGGGGGAGATGAAGGTGAAGGCGAAGAGAAAGGCGGTACTGAGCCAGTTCACTATCGTCTCGGAGGTGTTGAAATATTCCGCCGCATAATTTGCAACAGGGGAGAACGTAAGCCACTAGAAAGAAAAGAAGATATTAGATGATCTGTTTCATGAAACAACGTTTACTTTTGTTTCTTGTGTAAATGATCCCTTCCCCTCCCGCTGAACCGGCAGTTGTTGGATCTGGTACGCGGGCGTACCGGACCATTGGGTCGTTCGCTGGCTGTTGCATGAACCAGAGCCTCGGGTCAAGAGGACCAAAATCTCCATGATCCAATAAAATCGTCCATATCAAGCCCAAAGAAACAATCGAAACAAAAGTCTTCTTTTTCTGCGCTTTTTGTGTTTCGTATCAAGGCATTCCATGTCCGTGGCGATGGCGGGGGTCTCGGTCAATTCATACGACGAACCAAACGGACGCGCCACGATACTTTGCCAGCGCCATCAAAAGTAAAGAGGAGAGAGTAGATATTAGAAGGAGGGAAAAAAAAAGGGGGTAAATCTTACATCCCAACTGACGACAATATTCAGCAGCGTTAACTGCACCAACCCAAACCATCTGCGCTTATACACTTTGTACTCAATTGCGGCGGCCCCCGCGAGACCATCCTCACCACCCACCCGAGCACCCATGATGTTGGGGCGGCCAGCGCCTCCGTCGGCGCGATGATGCGCTGATGCAGAGAAATAGTGCGGCGCTGCGGAAGCACTCGACTGCCTCTCATGCATCTCAATTTGGATCATCTCGTCTGAATTCCCGCGTTTTGCCGCTGTCTGCGCTGCAGCTGTCGCTTCTGTGTTACCACCACCAGCATTTGAAGCCTTAATTACCCCGGCGTCCTTTTCATCGTCTTTTATCGTAGTAGTAGTCATCGCATTATCAACACCGCTGTGGGAGTCGCCAGTCTCTAGGTCGCTGTCGCTGTCGCTTAATAAGTCGCGTGTTGCCCTTTTCTTTTCCTCTCGGTCGGATTCTTTGAGTTCCTCGCCCATCTCGGGAATGAAAAGAAAACCAAATGGGCGGCCTGGCTGGTGCACAATTAAAGAGACGGACCGGACTTTTGAACCTGAAAGGAAGACCTGGGGTGTGGTGTTGTTCCTCCTTCACAAGCTGGATGCAATTTCCCCGATCACCCAATGATGGTCTTTCCCAGCGGAATTCCAGGTCTGTTCTTCCCGTTCCCGGTCACAGCTTCTCCTGTCTGCACCCAACAAGGTGGGACTTCTCTTCTAGGCAAAAAGCGAAACTTTCAAACGGACTTGTAGGGAGCGTTTTGTGCAACAACAATACAAAAGAGGAGGAAGAAAGAGGAGGGGGAAGGAAAGCTACGAATAGTCATTTGTCGTGTTGATTGATCACCTCTCTCTTTCCCCTCTCTCTCAGGGCGCGTTTCTTGGAATCTTGGGAACTGGCTGAACACCAAGACATCTAATCGATAGTCTAGGTTCTTGGCATCCCACACACACACACACACATTCGGGGCTCTTTGTTCTTTGTTTCCCCCAAACCGAGAACTGTTCCTAGTGCAACCGCGTTACCATGCGTGTCCGCGTACCCTGGGGTTCTTCCCCGCAGCATTGATGGCGACCGAGAGTGGCATTGTCCTCGGCCGATGCCACCCAGGTGACCGTCACCACCAAGAGGGGCACGAGGGTAGACGGCGGAATTGCCGCTTTGAAAATCGCATGTGGCCCCGTTATCTGGATCACACACGGCAGATATCCCAAATATAAAAGCCATGTCATGCTCACTCCATATCTGCGCGGAGCTTACCATTGAGTGCGCATCGACCCTTTTAATAACGTATTCATGTTATTGAGGAGGAGATCATATTGCAGAGAGGAAAAGCAACGGTGCAACATTTCCACAGATTGCTCTAGACCAAGCAGCTATGTATGAAGCACGCATTAGATTTTGAGTCTAAAGACTTTCGGCCGCCTAACTTATCTTTCTGTATATTTTCTCTCCGGTAACTGTTGCCTTCTTTCTTTCCTTCCGTTTTGCTGTCCCCTTGCTTTCCTCTGTTTGACCGGAAATCAGCCCACGTTTTCCTATGCAGAGAAGCTTTCATGTTGCGATTTGACCACTTACAAAGCTGAGTGAGGGGCGCACCTATCAGGTAGATAGGTATGGAAAGTAAGACCCATGCTTATTTGTTGTCAATGATCAAGTAAATACTTGCAGATTGTTACACAATTTGTCAAAACACGTCTTACAACTTTTACATTACGCAACGTCACCTCGCGGTTCCCACCAAAGCAAATATTAAATAAATAAATAAAAAGGACTTGACATTGAGAAGTAAGAAACCCCCACGTCAGAGCAGCTTAGCTGAGCAACCCAAAAGAGGAGGGGGGCTTATGTGGTTACACAACTCTCTAGCATTCGTTACACAGCATGTGCTTTCTATACGCAATAGTAGGGTGTGGCATTGCGTCAAGCAGTGAAGCAAGGATGTTGCGCGAACGGTAGGGTGGTAGCAGTTGTTGGGGATGTGTGTCATTGCCATGCGGCCTTTTTCTCGCTTCTTGTTAGGCGACTTTCCGTTGGTGATGATCGATCTGCATGGGATGTGTATCGGATAGTTGTCTGCGTGAATGGATCCGAAGGGGGGATGGGACGGGATCGAGGGCGGCCTCCGACTCCAAGGTCAAGAAACCAAAGAACTCGGAAGAGAAACGCCGCAGAGTTGCATAAACAGTTCGATGATGCGCATGTAGCTGTTCAGTAAGTCTGACACTGCATATGCGTGCCTTGGTGGAAGCCCTGTTCATGACTCCTTTGGTGTGATGATGATTTCTGAATTAACCAACATTATCCTGAGGACCCGAGCGTACAGAAGGGGGCTTAAAACAACTATATTAGAGTATCCTCGAATATTGATGTCCAGTGACGGCATCTCAAGAAGAAATACGGTGGGCGGCAGCGATGTTGCTAGAGGCTGGGGTGATGATGTTAATATAAGCAACCTTGGTGCCGGGAGTTCGTCAGTGCCCAAACAAGGGAGTACCTTGCGAGTAGCGGTTCATAGCTCCGGCAGCTAGGGAGCTTGGAAGCTTGGGCACAGTTCGACCGCCTAACAGGGAACTGGCCAGACATGATGCCAAAAATAAGACTTCTTTCGTTTCTCAAGCTCCAAGTAAATTTTCGTGAGGCGTAAGTTGTTTGTGAAAAATGTTTTGGGAGGTGTATGATACAAGAAGCTTGGAGTCTGTGACATCCGAACTCCTATATTCAGTTACAGGTGGTCGCCTCCGTTTTCCTATCCTGCTAGCAATTTTAATCTTGCCCCCTCTCTTCCTCAACGACAAAGGAAAAACGGTCAGTCACAGTTTCCCTCTTTTCTATTTGTCTATTCGCAGAAACAACCGATCCGTCTAAAAAGCCATTTTGCGTGCGTACATGCCAGCCGTTAGCGAGGAAATGCAACCAGCGGCATGTTTGCCAAGGGGAAATAGGTCTTGACTCCCGTTTGCCGAAGGGTCAAATATAACGAGAGGGCCGTCGTGATACTTTAAGTTTGTTGATTTATTTGAGGACGGACCAGAGCTTGGGAGCGGCGCAGGCGGTCGCGCAGTGAGCGAGGTGGAAGACTGCAATATTTAAAACAATCACGTCAGTGGGGCAAAACCATCGGAAAGGGGGAATGGATTACACATACACTCCTCAACGCAGTCCTCCTTCGCAGCACCCTCGGCGGCACCAGTAACGCGCTCAACGCACTCATCGAAGTGGTGCTTGGCAGGGGCGCACTGCTTGGAGTTGCGGCACTCTATACATCAAACAAATCTCAGCGTCAGCATAGTTCTTCTTGGTAGATGTGTCATTGAATGATCGAGTTGCTTGATCATTTCCGGCGAGCCCACGCCTGGCCGCTCAGGGCGCAGAGGGAGGCTGCAGCACGCTACACCTCTTCCTCTTCAGCAACGGCGGCGCAATCTTGGTGAAGCCGGACGGCGGCAACGGCGGCAACAGCGGCAGCAACGGGAATAGTGGCGGCAGCAGTGAACACACCTTCCTCGAGGGTCTCCTTGGGATCGACAAGCTCCTCCTCCTCCTCCTCTTCCTCCTCTTCCTCTTCTTCCTCCTCCTCCTCAGCAGCCTCCTCCTTGGCGGCGGGCTCCTCAGCAGCGGCCTCGTTAGTCTCGGTCTCCTCCTTGGTGGTCTCGGCGGTTACTTCCTCGGTCTAAATGATGAATTACGTCAGTAGCTGCTGCTTGTTCGATGATGTGATGTGGCAACAGCAAGCAGTGGGACTCTCTCAAGCCGCTGGACTGAGACAGAAAGCTCGCTCAGCCCAAGCCCATCTCTCGTAGCACCATCTTGGACCAGATAAGGCGTTTGGGCAGCTTTGGTGGAGGTTGAGGAGGGGCAGGAAAGAACGCATACCGATTCCTGCGCAACAGGGGCCTCGGCCTCGGCCACCGCCCAGGGGGTGGCAGCCTCGAGGAGGTCGGTGACGGTGTCCCAGAAACCCATTGTGATCGGCCGGGGCGGCGAGGTGTGTGTATGGCGAGTATCGCGGGTACCTGAATACCTGATCGGGGTGTGCTTCAGCAGTCGTCAGTCGCGCGACGTTGGAGCTCGCAAAAATCCCGTCGTAGCGAAAACCGTCCGGCCATCCAATTGGGAGATTGTGATTGGCTGGTCTACCGATTGCCCGACCTCCGGCTGCTTCCGCAGGTCACGTGCCGGCAGTGGCCCCTCCATGCAGTGTGCTCTTGCTGCAAGTGGCTCATCAGTGGCCCAGGTGGCTCAGTGACCCTCTCGACACTGAAGTGTGAATTTTGAATGTCCAGGTAATTTTTTATTTTTTTTTATTTCCTTTTTTGTTTTATTATTTTTTTTACTTTACCCAAAGTGGGTAGCGGTTTCTTTGTACTGGACAAGTGTCAGACCATCTCATTATGCATCCAACTGCCAACCAACCAATGATCCGATGAACAAGTTGCTTCGGATAATCAAGAGTGAGTCGACGGCGCAGTATACCCCATGTAATGATGATGACAGATGACGATGATGATAATGCCTTGCGAAGCCCAAGTTGCTCTGGCCTTATAGGTTTCACTGTGTGCATTATCCGCAGAACGAAGCCAAAAGTCATCAAAAAGTAGTCAAGATGTATTCATAGTTATCAAGTCACACGACACCATGTCCAAGGAGTAAGCGACCGATTTTGAGATTTGCGACATCCACCAAGCACAGGTATACACCCACTTTCATAGTCGCACCCACATATGCCCACTTACTGGACACACCGCAAAAATAAAAAGGCAACAACCCCCTATCATCTGCCTAGAATATCCCCATCCGACATACTAGGTACCCCATGAACCCCAAAACCGAACCCCCATCGACATGACTGAAACCCAATTTCAAAGAAAACCGCTCATCGTGTCCGTAAAACTGACCATGCCCACTAAGTAACACCAAGACCAATACCAACGGCCAGATGAGAAACAATGCAGGGGCTACTCGCTTTTGGTGCAAAAGAGAGGCCAGGAAAAAGAAAGTAATAAGAATCAACCAGTAACGCAACAATAGCCCAAACTCGTGCTTTCATACCACGAAAAACTGAATTCATGGATAAATTCCCCCATCTCGCTCCATTACTGTCGTTCGGCCTCCTCCCTCATGCGCTGTTCATACTGTATCGAAATGGCCTGGGTCTGTGCCTCGACGTAGTCCGGGGGTGGCTCATTCGGGGTCGGCTGAGGCGCTTGAGACTGCTGCTGCTGCTGCTGCTGCTGGGTTTCACCAGCGCCCGCCGGTGGGTTGCCGGATGGACCGGAAGATGGTTCAGGGGCGTTGTCTTCATAAGGCGGCGGGGGCTCCAGGTTTTGGCCAGGTCTCAGCCCCAACTCCTGAGCCTGAACCAGACGCTCTTTGAGCCACTCATACTTTTGCTGGAACTCGATGTGGCCCCCATCCTTGAAGGTAAACTTGACTTCGACCCGGGGAATGTGCATGGGAATGCCTCCGCCAGGAACAGGCCTAACAGTGCCGAGCCAGGTCCATGGGCCGAGCCATGACGAGTGGGCGTGCGTGTCGGTGAAATTCAAGGCCGGGGCAAAGAAAGACTTGAAATTCTCGCTTGGCCTCACTGGGAGGTATATCACCTACGGAAAACGCCTAGGTAAGTTATGAACAACAATGGTCGACTACCCACCTTCTTACCCCCGAGGTAGGGGGGTGCTTGAGGGGAGGGGAAGGAGTGGGAGCCTCGGAGGAAGGGAAGAGAGCGGTGTAGACGTCTCTATTGTTCTTACCCGCTCGTTCGTAATGTATACTATGCCGAGATCATTCTTGATGTAGAAGGGGTCGGCGATATTGAGCTCGCGCGGCGTAGAGAGCTCGAGGGCAACGCGGGGCCGAGTTGTGAGAAGGATTTTCTCGCCGGGGATGGGCACAATCTCCCCGTCACGGGTCAGCATGACCCAACTATCATCGTCGTCAGGCACCGTGTGCTGCAAAACCATCCATCGATGCTGCTCGGCCAAGTCCATTTTATCAAGGAAGAGCAGCTTATGTGGGGCTACTCGGAAATATGAAGAAACAGGCAAGGGAGGTCGGCTTGATGTGGGCTTTTAAGCAAGCGAGAGCGAGGTGAGGAACGTCATAAGGCAGAAAATTGGGTTATGAGATGTGGAATAGAGAGGGAGAGACCAGGACGTGAAGGGCAGAGTAACCTACTTTATTGACATGATGAGAAAGCGGATGGTCGGCTGCAGATGGCCCGCCGCCGCAGAGCTGATGGTGTCTTGGGTTCTTGGGTTGTCCCACACACCCGGCTCTCAAGGTACCTAGGGTAGGCTGGGTACGGTAGGGGGGTGACAGAGAAGTGGGAGGGAAGGGCCTTCGATGAGGAGTTGCCTCGACAGGGTTCACACACAGTAGCTGCTTTGGAGGAGGCGCACAAGGCCGAGATCTGGGACTGCTGACTGTCTGACGGGATGCCGTCTCGTCACGCTCTGGGGGTCCGTAGCCGTGGGATACCGACACGCCGGAGGTATTTGCTGTGGTATCTGAGTGGGCCGTGCCGTGTCTGCTGGAGGTACTGGCAGCCTATCTTCCTTTCACACCTCTTACAGAACGAGCTCCCGTTGCTGGCGGGATGGGCTGGGCCCGATGCGTCTCTGCAACCCGCCCTGGGATCCGGGATCCTGTCAAATGGCCAAACGGACTCTGCGTCTGTTCGTCTATTCTTGATTCGGGCTGCCAGTGTGATGCCTTATTGCAAGTAGGGCGCCCCCAGACAAAATAAAGTGCGGCTAGGCCGGCTCCGGCGGGGGGAAATGGCTTCTGGATCCAGCAGGGCAGTTGGATCCGCAACGACTAAGGCAACGGTTATGTGCTCTGAGCTTCCGCGGGCGATCCGTCCTTGTGCTGTTGCACGATGACTTGACAGGGTAAAAACGACAACAAAATACGGCTAAAAGGGATATTGAACGGCGGCGACAAAGTTAGCAGCCGTGGCTCTTCCAATGCCACAGGTACGTAAGTCGGAGCTAAGGTACTCGCAGAGGTATTCCGTAAATGGTGGAGGGGCAAAAGAGAATGGAACAAGGGTGAAAAGCGTGGCATGTGCCCTTGAAGAGCCAAGACTGCGGTGGTCGAATTACCTGGGACCCCACTAACCAGTGTGGGCAGCTTCTGGTAGGTGGGCCCCTCCAATACCCACAAACGAACCCGGCGTCATCCTCAAATGCTACATACCTAGGTACATTACACATTACTACGGGACCGGTATTACGCTGAGGGACCCGCGGTGATGCCAATTTCTCAACAGCTTAAAGTTCCAGGTTCCTTCCAAGCGGCTGCTTAAAACAGCTCATCATAATGCGGGTTGATGATAAAAATGGAAGCCACGAGGAGATGAACACATTCTCGTGACGACACACCTCATGATCTGCGGCCTCTTGTGATTCTCGCAGTTTCCAGCGTCTCCATTTCAAAGTCCATCATCCAATCCATCCAACAGCCTCCCATCGTTTTTGCGTACCTGAACCAGCCTAGCCTATCCGGGTGGTCGGCCCTGGTCTTGGAAGATGCAAAGATTCCCTTGCCTCTTCCACGAACAGTTGTTATGCTGCTGCATGCTGCAAGCAGCCTGCACGGCCCTCAATCCATCAATGGAAGACACGGTCATCAAACCTACCTCTATTTGACTCCTTCCAAGAACACCTACATCTGTGTACACACCTGTGGCAACAAACAAGATCTTGGACAAGCGGTCCACGTTGGACATGCTCGGCGACACTCGCACTTTGGCACGCTGAGTACCCCCAACTCTGGTGGCACACATTATCAGCCTCTTAGGCACACACCCGCGGGGGCGGCGCTCAGAGATGGGAGATGCGGGGTGCGGGTGACGCAGGTTTCCCACGCGTAGAGCTGCAGCATACCGATCCGGACTGTTGCCCGCCACGCTTCTTTCAAGTCTCAAATTACGTCTTGTTGCCGAGTCCCGCCGGTGAGCAGCAGACAGTTGTCAACCAGGTCTTGGTCAGATTGTGACTTTAAAAGATGATCTGACTGGAAGGAAGACGCAATCAATATTGGGGGGACGCTGGGGAAGTTCCAACATCCAAGCATGAGGTAGCAGCGAGAGGATCTTGTCAAGGGGGAACCCCTTGTCATCGACTTAGGGCTAGCATGGGCCACATACGCCAAGCAACCGTATCCAACCAGCCGGCATCGACCATCCTCGCCTCACCACCTGTCACTGGACACGACTCTTCACCGAAAATCAGGGGCAGCAGGGCTCTTTCCCGAACCGTCCGAGCTTTCTCCAACTCCAATTGAAAACACACCGCCAATGAAACCGGGACCACCAGGAGCACGGGGTGACGTCTTTGAGCTTAGGTCGCGCCGTTTTCCTGAGCACAAACCTCGGATCTCGCCCGCGGCGGTAGCCAGATTTCCGACATTTGGAGCAAGGATACTCCTGATTGAGCAACCTTCAAACAAAGCCGATAAAGTGAGACAAAAAGAGCCGACCCGTCAAGTGCCGGGCCAGGCTGCCGGGATTTCGCTTTACCCCCATATGGGGCCCCTTGCCCTGTCCCTTACTTGGCTGCTGGTAACCGTTCATGGCTGCGTCAGAAGCTCATCTGATCACAACTGTCTTGTAATGTACTTCAGTCGATCAAGTAAATCCCGCCCCGGGAAATCTTTTGCTCGTTGCCTCATCCTTTGAGTTCTTACGCCAACTTTCACAACATGTCGACGGCATAACCATCAACTCGACTCTTTGACCTTGGTAGAACCCTTACCGCTTCGTTCTCTTGGATTTCATACCCGTGTACGGTTAGGGCACGCAGTGAGCTGCTGGCGCCCTTGCATTATGTTTGTTGCAGTTACCACAATCTCGACCACTCTAGCTTCGTCTAGTCTTTCCCAGTATTCCAATGGTGCGTCCAAGACGAGATCCCCGGTGCTTCCCCTGATCTCGAAGTGGAAGGAGGCTTTGCCTGGATCGGTCTACGAAGCTGTCTGGTATCGAGAAGGGGTGACCTGTATGCAAGATCATCAGACACACCGGACTCTTACTTCATTCACAAGGCCAGTCATGTCTCATAATTGCCATGTGAGATCTCTTATCTGGCATTCCAACTCGTATTGTTGATACTTCTAGGTAGCCAAGCCGCAATCACTGAAGTGAGTCTAGTCTAGATTGACGGTAATTCCGTAAATCCCTTTGTTGTTAGTCAGCCGGCTGCTTCTGCAGGTCTGAGAAAGGCCCTGCTGTCAAATATGCGGACCTAACGTTTCTGCAACCCATCGTTTGGTGTTATAAAACCTAGAGCAGCACTTGGGTTCTCCCGAACCCTATACGGCGTGGCCGGCACTCCGAGAGTCGACCAGCTCTGTTACTCACGGAAAGTCGGTAAGGAGTCTTCGACAATCTCCTCGCCTCTCCTCAAGCCCAGATACGTCCTTCGACCGTTCCACCTCTACCGGAAGAAGAATCGTGTGCCTCGGTAAGGGTTTGACATTCATGCTGTGGCCAAGTTTGTTCATTCCTTCAGTGCTATTCGGGCCTGATCTTCAAAGCGCCTCATCTTAAAGCGGTTAAGGGAGGGATCCCTGTATATGTACCTTGGTCGATATACCTACCTGCCAACAACGGTATCTCAAGGCCCGTCATCACTCAGGGAGGAGCTGTTCTGACAGGCAAACACGTACGGAAGATGCCGCGCTCAAGATTCGCTTGCATGAGGCGTGCACAAACGAACGGCGAAGAGCTATTTCGCTACGGCCAACATCGATCAGCTAATCTCCGTGGAATTACAGCCTATCAATCCGTTGGCAATATATAATCCGAGACTGTCAAGGTTGGCAGAGTCAAAAGTCACACGTCAATGAAACAGCATGGGATGTCCAAAGAGACAGTGGGGGTTCTTTCGCCTGTGAATCGATCCTCCGGAACTCTTCCCCGCAACTCGTGCTGGATAATCATGGGTTCAGGGTACTGTGGGGGCAGCCTACAGGCAAGATAGAGACACCGTTTGAAGTTGGCCTCGCACCAGGCCCTAAGCTAAAAGCCGAATGGAAGGAGGACGTCCGGGTGTCATTTCCTTGATCAGGAAGAGATGTTGGATCAGGGTATGTTGTCCGAAATGGTCCCACGTCAAGAGCTGGTCAGTCAATATTCTGACGCGCCCTCCCTCCATCCTAGTCCTCCAAGACCCTCCACAGAAGCAGTGGCCTAGCTTGCAGCTGACAAAAGGGGCCTTTTCTCCGGCCGCTTCTCTCAAGTCTTGCCAAGACAGCAATGGTACATACCTGCGGTCAACAGAAGCAATAACTACCTATAGTCCTGCATGGGGTTGCCACAACGATGGCAGGGGTTGGTGTAGAGTAGTCAGAAGCACCCTTTCCAGTTCAGGCTCGAGATCGCGGAGTGCCCGATGCAGGACTTTCGCACGACTTTTGCTGCTTGGGCCGGCCAGACGCTTCGTGTGACTGCAATGACTGTGGTCTTGGGGCCTATTGGGCTCGGAGAACGGAGTCCACACTCCGCGTCCTTTCTTTTGCGTACTCAAACTTATACGGCGATTGCTCATAGCGAGAAATGAGGGATCCAGTGCTCACTCACTGAGCATTCTTCCCAGCCTCCCGAGGCACCAGAAGCCGGTGGCGGCGACTTGCCCCAGCCGGTCGTCAAGCTTCGTCGGTTAGGGCCTAAATACACAAGTTTTGGTAGGCTGCCCTAAACCAAAGGATGAATGCCACAGCATAGGACGGATCATTATACTCAAGTAGATGCCGGTCAGAATTAAATCTGTGCCTTTGCTCCTTTTCGGGTTTCACCGAAGAAGCACGACATAAAGCAATAGCACAAGCACCAGCGCACGACTAAAACTACGAGATGATACAAAGTGCTAAGAGACGGCAAAAAAACTCAAAGAGAGTACCACATAAACCCAACGGGAACTGGAAAATTACGGTCATTACTTTTGTTGAAAGAAAAAGAAATTTGATCTGTTGTTTCCATTTCATAATCGTTACAGTCATAACTAACATTAACCCACACCCAGCAAGCACCCCACGACACGCACTCCTTCCATCCATCGACTGTTCCTCCGCCCTAACGGGATGTTCCTACAAACCCACCAATCGCCTGATACACACCCACAATGACAACCAGAAACGCATACATGCCGCCGCTATCCCATCCATCTGCTTCAAACTTTATCCAGACGCTGACTAACAAGGCGGGCGCGGGGTGGCCACGACAACCTGACCCAGTATGAAAAGCAGGCGTGCGTGTATGTGCGTTTGTGTACAAGTAAAATGAGATGAAAAGAAGTAAGAAAAAACGAGAAGCCGATGATACCTCAATAGTCATGCAATTTTCTGACTCTCTTAATCTTTTTTGGCATCCCCATCTTCCGACTGTCTCACCCGCCATCGTCCGACTCTCCATTATCATGTTTTACTCGTATCCGGTAGAACGGAAACAAGGGGGGCGGGTAACACCCAGGATTTTGGTTATTGCCCACTTGCTGAAGTCGCCACCGCATTAGATTCACCGAAATTGAGTTTCGAATACTTCATATATCCGCTCTTTTCCATCCGAGCTGTGCTGTATCGTATCCCTCCCGGATGCCCTCCAATCGCCAGCAGGAACAACTAATATTAGCAAGATCGTACATGGTCGAGTAGGAACGGGTTCTCCTAATACCCGCATCGATACCGTTTCCCAACACGAGATTTCCAACAAGCATACTGCTAAGCCAATGAGGCAGAACCACGACTCGTCGAGGCAGAGAAGGGCCCGAACAAATAGTGGGACGGCACAACGTTCGATGGCGAGGACAATATGCCGAGACAGAAAGAGGAGGTGGAGAGGTTGAAAATATGAGTTGAGTTGGGTGCCGTGGCGGGTGATTCGTGTTCCTAGGCTGTTTCCTG
>JGI20283J13201_100080_pt1 | contig 41697 bp, 26 predicted proteins | sample Plalitdecfosmids_FD_13201 | JGI IMG/M metagenome (IMG submission 13201)
GACTGGCTCGCCGGCGGGCTCGGCAACGACAAGCTGAACGGCGGCGACGGCAACGACGTGCTGTTCGGCGATCTCGGCGACGACACGCTGCAAGGCGGCAACGGCAAGGACGCGCTGTTCGGCAGCTATGGCTATGACAAGCTATGGGGCGGCGCGGGGGCCGACAGCTTCCATTTCGGCCCGACCTTTGGCGACGATACGATCTACGACTTCAACACCGCCGAAGATCAGATCATCCTCGACGGTGGCGTTCGGGTGCTGCGCACCAAGGTGCAGGACACCAACGGCGACGGCGTAAAGGATTTGGTGCTGACGCTCAGCCAGGGCAGCGTAACCGTGCTCGGCGTCAATGACGCGAAGCTGGTCAAGTTCGGCGCCCCGGACTATTACTCCAGCCATCAACCGGGGATCGGCGGCATTCTTGATGACAGCGGCGGCGTATTGGACAACCTGTTCGAGCGGGGTCAGAAACCCATCGACCTGGGTCACGGATTCTGACGATCACGGCTTTTCGCGGTCCCACCGATCTGCCCCGGCTTGCGCGGCCCTTACGGATCGCGCGAGCCGGCGCCCCTTGGTTCTGAACGATGCGATTTGAGCCGGCACTAGGCGTGCTCCGCACCGCGCTTGCGCAATGCCGCCGCCACTTCCTGGCGGCTGCGGGGTTCAGCGCGCTCATCAACCTGCTCTACATCGCGCCGACCTTGTACATGCTGCAGGTCTATGACCGCGTCGTCCCGACAAGGGGCGTCCAGACGCTGTTGTTCCTGACGATGGTGCTGCTGTTCGCGCTGGCGACGCTCTCGCTGCTCGACCGGGTCCGGACGCGGCTGCTGGTGCGCGCGGGCGTCCAGCTCGACGCCACGCTGGCCCCGATAATCCTCGACGCCACGCTGGGACGCCCCGAACTGCCGGTCGCGCGCCAGGCGCTGCGCGAGTTCGACACGATGCGCGGCACGCTGACCGGGCCGGGCATTCTCGCGCTGTTCGATGCGCCTTGGGTTCCGATCTACATCCTGGTCTGCTTCCTGGTGCACCCCTGGGTCGGCGCGATCGCGATCGTCGGATGCGCGATCCTGCCGCTCATCGCCTGGGCCAACGAACGCGCGACGCGCAGCCGGCTGGACCGCGCGCAGACGATCGCCAGTGCCTCCTATGCCAGCCAGGACGCCTTGCTCGGATCGAGCGACAGCATCCGCGCGCTGGGCATGCGGCGGGCGATGGTGGCGCGGCAATTGCGCCAGCGCGAAGCGATGCTGGCCGCGCAGACCGAAGCGAGCTTCGCCGCGGGCAGCTATCTGACGGCGACCAAATTCGCACGCCTCGCGCTCCAGTCGCTCGCGCTGGGGCTCGGTGCGCTGCTCGCAGTCGACCATCTGATCTCGGGCGGCGCGATCTTCGCCGCTTCGTTCCTGATCGCCCGCGCGCTTGCCCCGATCGAGCAGTTGATCGGCACGTGGAAGACGATCGTCCAGGCCCAGCAAAGCTATCGCAGCCTCGAGGGGCTGCTCGACGGAACCGTTGCCAAAAGCGAGCCGACCCGGCTTCCCGCGCCGCAAGGCGCGGTGACACTGGAGGGCGTGACGGTGCTCAACGAGACGCGCGACGGGGCGATCCTCAACGCGATCTCGCTGGTCATCGCGCCCGGCGAAGTGCTCGCGATCGTGGGGCCCAGCGGTGCGGGTAAATCGACGCTCGCGCGCGCCATCGCAGGCGCGCTTTCCCCCGACCGCGGCACGATCCGCTTCGACGGAGCGGACGCGCGCGACTGGGATCCCGAGCAGCTGGCGCGGCATATCGGCTATCTCCCGCAGGATTCGGCATTGTTCGCCGGCTCGGTCGCGGAGAATATCGCGCGCTTCTCCGGCGAGCTCGGCGAGGATCGCGCCGGCATCGACGCCGCGGTCGTCGCGGCCGCCGGCAAGGTCGGCGCCGACGCGCTGATCCGGCGCTTGTCGGACGGCTATGACCACCAGCTCAAGCTCGGCGGGCGCGGCGTCTCGGCCGGCCAGGCGCAGCGGATCGCGCTGGCACGCGCCATATACGGCGATCCGCGCATCCTGATCCTGGACGAGCCGAACGCGCATCTCGATTCCGAAGGCGATGCCGCGCTCGTCGCGGCGCTCGCGGCGCTCAAGGCGGAGGGCCGCACCATCCTCGTCGTCTCGCACAAGCTCGGCATCTTGCCGGTGGTCGACAAGATGCTCGTGCTTCGCGACGGTCGGGTCGAGCTCTACGGCCCCCGCGACGATATTCTCGACAAGATCGCGCCGCCGAACCTGCGGCGGGTCGCACCTCCAGCCACTGCGAGCGGCGCATGAACACGGCCATTCTGCTCCCGGTTTCCCCGGCGTCCGAAGCGACCGCCCCTCCGGCCGCCGATCCCCGGGGCGAGATCCGCAGCGGCGCCATCATCGCCGGGCTGTTCTTCGTCCTGTTCCTCGGCTGGGCATCGATAATCCGGCTCGATGCGGCGGCGTATGCGGCCGGAACGCTGGTGGTGTCGGGACAGCGCCAGTCGGTCCAGCATCGCGACGGCGGCGTCGTCGGCAAGATCTATGTCCACGAAGGCCAGCGCGTCGAGCGCGGGCAGCTGCTGATGCAGCTCGCCGCGGCGGAAGTGCAGGCACAGGAGCGCGCGCTCGCGTCGCAGTCGATCCGGCTGCTGGCGCAGCGCGCACGGCTCGAGGCCGAGCAGCTCGGCCGCACGCAGATCATACCGCCGCGCGCCTTCGCGTCGCTCTCTCCCGAAGATCGCGAGGAAGCCGCGACGGCGATGCGCCTCCAGCAGACCGAGCTCCAGGCGCGCGCCTCGGTGCTCTCCGCGCAGCGCGGCGCGCTCGGCCAGCGCGTGGCGCAGTCGGGCGAACAGGGCCGCGGCTATGGCGAACAGGCGACTTCGGCTGCCGAACAGCTTCGGCTGATCGACGAGCAGCTCGCTGCGCTCAAGCCGGTGGCCGACAAGGGTTTCGTCTCGCAGACCCGGATACGCGAGCTTCAACGCGCGCGCGCCGAGCTCATCGGCCAGCGCGGGCAATATAGTGCGAGCGTCGCCCAGACGCGCGGCGCCGCGCGCGAGAACGAGCTCCAGGTGCTCGAGGCCGAGCGGACCTTCCGCGAACGTACCGCCGCCGATCTGCGCGACGTCGAGACCCGGCTGGGCGATATCATGCCGCGCTGGACCGCCGCGCGGGACCAGCTCGAGCGCACTGCGATCCGTTCGCCGGCGACGGGCGCAGTGGTCGGCATGTCGGTATTCACGCCCGGCGGAGTCATCGCCCCCGGGCAGAAGCTGATGGATATCGTTCCCGAACAGACGCCGCTGCTGATCCAGGCGCGCATCTCCCCAGAGGACGCGGACGATCTGGCGGTAGGGCAGCGGACGATGGTGAAGTTCGCCGGGCTGCACGAGCGCAACCTGCCCAACCTCGAAGGACGGCTGACGCGGCTCTCGGCCGACGCGTTCGTCGACGAGAAGAGCGGGATGAGCTATTTCACCGGCGAGGTCACGGTCCCGCGCGACCAGCTGCGGCTGATCCAGGACGTACGCGGCCGCGATTTCGCATTGAGGGCAGGCATGCCGGCGGAAGTCCTGATCCCGCTGCGCAAGCGAACCGCGCTGGACTATGCTTTCGAGCCGCTCCTCGGAAGCTTCTGGTCATCGTTCCGCGAGCATTGACCGGCGGCGCTCAGCGCGCGACTTCGGCCATGAATTGACCCACGGTCTCCTCGACCTGGTGCAATGCCTTCCCCGCCTCGGCCGCCTTGTGACCCGCATCCTGGGCGGCGGCGGCAAGTTCGGAGACGCGCCCGCTGATCTGCGCGATCAGCACGGCGATCTCGCGTGAGGACATGGCGGTCTCGTCGATCGAGGCGAGAATAGCCCCCACGGTGGCGACTTGCGCCTCCATTTCGGAGGACAGGCCGCGAACGCGCTCCATCAATTCGGTGACGATCGCGAGGATCGCCTGGTTGGTCTGCGCCATGATCTCGCTGGCATTCTGGGCCTGGCGGATCGTGATCGTCACGCCGCCGGTAGCATCTGCAGCCTGATCGGCGAGACTGCGCACCTCCTGTGCGACCACCGCGAAGCCGTGCCCGCTATCGCCGGCACGCGCCGCCTCGATGCTCGCATTGAGCGCCAGCAATTTGGTCTGCTGGGCGATGCGGGCGATCAGCGTCAGCACCGATTCGATCTGCGCGGTGTGCGAGGCGAGGCTGGCGGCATTCTCGGCGCCCTGCATCGCGATAGCATCGGCGCGGCTGGCGACTTCGGATGCCGCCAATGCCTCTTCGCGCGCGCGATCGAAGGCCGAGATCAGCACCGCAGCGCTTTCGGCCGACTGGCCCATTGCCGTGGCCGATTGATCGGCCGCCGTCGCCACCTCCGCGGCGGGCTTGCTCAGCGACTGCATTTCCGCCGCGGTGCGTTCGGTGAACCCGGCGACGTCGCGGCTGGCGCGGGCGCTGGTGGTGATCGCGTCTGCCAATTGCTTGCGGACTGCCGCGGCTTCCTCGCGCACCGCCGCCTGGTTCCGCGCGCGGGCGATCGCACGCAAGCGGCTGGCGATGATCTCGAATTCGATTCCGGCGAGCTTCTGCGTGGCGCGGGTCAGCCGCTCGAGCTGGGCGGGATCCTGCGTGAGCTCGAAGAACAGCGCGTGGATCCGCATCTGCGCGACGAGCATCGACGCCGCCACCACCGAGAAGTCGAGATCGTGCTGCGAAATACGGTCGGCCTCGGCGAGGAGCGCGTCGAGCCAATGCTGGTCGATCGGGTGCGCAAGCTTCACGCGCGCATATTGCACCCGGGATGCGACGAGATCGTCGGCGACCGCGCCGCCGGCACGCCGCTCCAGCAGGTCGCGGGCGATGCCTGCAATGTGCGGCTCGATAAAGGTCCAGGCCTCGCGCAACTCCGCCTCGAAGCGGTCGTCGATCGCGTATCCCAGTCGAAACGCCGCGGCGTCGGGCCGCGGCAGCGCCGATTCATCGGCGGCGCTTATTCTCCCCTTCAACATACACCCTCCCCCGGGCGTCCTTGCGCCTCTTTGTCATCGCCGCACGTCCAGCCCGCCGCCCGCGAACGCCGCGAGATCGGCGCGCGTGAACAGGCTCGCGTCGCCGGGCAGCGAATGCTTGAGGCACGTCAGCGCCAGTCCCGCTTCCGCCGCCGCCTTCGCATCGCCGCCTTCGAGCAGAGCATGCATGACACCGGTTGCAAAAGCGTCACCAGCGCCAAGCCGATCGACGATCCCCGCGACCAATGCCTCGTCGGTCTGGTGCGCGCTTTCGCGCATGTCGACGCGCGCGGCGATGCGGTGACTGTCGGCATCGTCGACGTGTCGCGCAGTCGAGGCGATCAGCTGGAGGTTCGGGAAGGCATCGAACGCGGCCTCGGCGGCCTCGCGGCGGCGATCGTCGCCGTCGCCCGAGAAGGTCTTGCCGAGCAGCAGCGAGATGTCGCGGTGGTTGCCGAACAAGATGTCGGCATGACCAATCAGCTGGGTTAGGACGCTGCGCGGGTCGCTGTCCCATGTCTCCCACAGCCGGGCGCGGTAATTGCCGTCGAACGATATTCCGAGCCCTTGTGCGCGTGCGGCTTCGGCCGCCGCGATCGCCGCAGCCGCCGAGTTGGGACCGAGCGCAGGCGTGATGCCCGAAAGGTGCAGCCGGCCGCAGCCCTGAAGCGCTTTCGACCAGTCCCAGGCATCGGTGGCGCGATCGGCGAACACCGAATTCGCGCGGTCATAGACGACTTCGGAGGCGCGCAGCCCGGCGCCGTACTGGAAGAAATACAGCCCGAGCCGGCCCTCCTCGCGCGCGACCCTGGACGTATCGACGCCGTGGCGACGCAGCTCGTCGATCGTGGCGCGGCCCATCGGATTGTCCGGGACTGCGGTGACCATGCGCGTGGCATGGCCGAGACAGGCGAGACCCGTCGCGACATTCGCCTCTGCGCCGGCGACATGGACCTGCAGCGCCGGCGTCTGGAACAGCAATTCGCGTCCCGGCGCCGACAGCCGCAGCATGACTTCGCCGAAAAAGGCGATCGGCCGCTTGTCGATCATCTTGCGAGCCATCCGCCGTCGACCGCGAGGACGTGCCCCTGGACATAGTCCGATGCCGAGGAGGCGAGGAACACCGCGGCGCCGCCAAGATCGCCCGGATCGCCCCAGCGCCCGGCGGGGATGCGCTCCACGATCTGGCGATTGCGGGTCTCGTCGGCCTGGAGCGCGGTGGTGTTGTTGGTGGCGATATAGCCGGGGGCGATCGCGTTGACGTTGATGCCCTTCGATGCCCATTCGCAGGCGAGCAGCTTGGTGAGGCCCGCGACACCCGACTTGCTGGCGGTGTAGCTCGGCACGCGGATGCCGCCCTGGAAGCTCAGCATCGAGGCGATGTTGATGATCTTGCCGCGGCCGTTCTTGACCATGTGGCGGCCGGCGGCCTGGCAGAGGAAAAAGGTCGATTTGAGGTTGGTGTCGATCACCGCGTCCCAATCCTCTTCGGAGAAATCGAGGCTGTCGTTGCGGCGGATGATGCCCGCATTGTTGACGAGGATGTCGAGCCCGCCAAGCTTATCCACAGTTTCGTCCACAATTCGGCCCACAGGCTCGACCGTCGAAAGATCGGCGGAGACGATCTCGGCGTTGACGCCCAGTGCGCGGGCCTTCTCGACCGTCTCGGTCGCGGCCGAGCGGCCGACCGCGGCGATGCTCGCGCCGGCTTGTGCGAGCGCAAGGGCGATGCCCTGGCCGATGCCGGTATTTGCGCCGGTGACGATGGCGACCTTGCCGGTCAGGTCGAAAATCTTGGTCATTTCTCAACTCCTCCCCTCCCTGCAAGGGAGGGGTCGGGGGTGGGTGCGCGGTGCGCAGCGCCGCGCTTGTTCGAGTGCGGAGGAGGGCCGAGCTTGCGGCTCGGCACCCACCCCCAGCCCCTCCCTTGCAGGGAGGGGAGCAGCAGTTACGCCAGCTGGCAGATGTCGAGGACGTTCATGTCGGTATAGTCCTGGTTCTCGCCGGCCATTGCCCAGATAAAGGCATAGGCCTTGGTGCCGCTGCCCATGTGGATCGACCAGGGCGGCGAGATCACCGCTTCCTCGTTGCCCATCACGATGTGCCGCATCGCCTCGCCTTCGCCCATGTAATGGAAGACGCGGTCGTTCGGGCCGTCGAGCTCGAAGTAGAAATAGATCTCGCTGCGGCGCTCGTGAATGTGCGGGGGCATCGTGTTCCACACCGATCCCGGCTTGAGCACGGTCAGGCCCATCACCAGCTGCGCCGAGTCGCAGACACCGGGGATCACCAGCTGGAAGATCGTCCGCTCGTTCGATTCCTCGAGGCTGCCGCGCTCGAGCGCATTGGCGTCGGCGATCGAGAGTTTTCGGGTCGTGAACGCCTTATGCGCCGGGCACGAGGCCAAATAGAAGCGCGCGCCGGTGCCCGAGAACTGCACGTCCTTGGCGCCCATCGTCACGTAGAGGCAGTCCTTGTTGCCGAGCGTGAAGCTCTCGCCGTCGACAGTCACGGTGCCTTCGACCGACGAGACGTTGACCACCGCCAGCTCGCGGCGTTCGAGGAACGGGTGCCCCGCCGCCGAGGCCGGCTCGGTCTGGTCGGGGAGCTTCACTGCGCCCGCACCGACCGCCACGCCGCCGATCACGAAGCGATCGGCATGCGTGTAATTGAGCACGCACTCGCCCTCGCGGAACAGTCCGTCGATCAGATAGCGATCGCGCAGCTCCTCGTTCGAGACGCACTCCATCATGTCGGGATGCGTGGCGTAATAGGTACGGTCGAACATGGGATACTCCGTTGGGTTCAGGCTGCGGCGGCGACGGGCGCCGGCGCGGGTTGATCGAGCTTGTATGCCTTGCGGACAAGGCCGTTGGTCAATTCGTGGGCCAGTTCAAAGGCTTCCCAGTCGAGCAGCCGCCCCTCGGCGACGAGCTGGCCGAGGAAGCCGCAATCGATCCGGCGCGCGACATCGTGGCGCGCGGGGATCGACAGGAAGGCGCGGGTGTCGTCGTTGAAGCCGACCGTGTTGTAGAAGCCGGCGGTCTCGGTGACCTGCTCGCGGAAGCGGCGCATGCCCTCGGGGCTGTCGTGGAACCACCAGCTCGGGCCGAGCTTGAGACACGGATAATGGCCGGCCAAAGGCGCGAGCTCGCGCGCGTAGACCGTCTCGTCGAGCGTGAAGAGGATGATCGACAGCGTGGTCGAAGTGCCGAAGCGATCGAGCAACGGCTTGAGGGCGTGAACGTAATCGGTGCGCGTCGGGATATCGGCGCCCTTGTCGCGGCCATGGCTGGCGAACAGGCCGCCATTATGGTTGCGGAAGCTGCCCGGATGGATCTGCATGACCATGCCGTCCTCGGCCGACATCGCCGCCATCTCGGTGAGCATCTGCGCGCGGAACAGCTCGGCATCCTGCGGGGTCCAGCTGTCCGAAAGGATCGTACGGAACAGCCGCTCGGCCTCGTCGTAGGAGAGGTTCGCAGTCTGTGCGGTCGGGTGGCCGTGGTCGGTCGCGGTCGCGCCCGCGGCACGGAAGTCGGCGCGGCGCTTGCGGTGCGCGGCGAGATAGCCGTCCCACGACCAGACGTCCTCGCCGGTCTTCTCGGCGAAGATCTTCATCGCGCCGGCGAACTGCTCGTGCTCGACGTCGATCACCGCGTCGGGGCGATAGGTCGTGACGACCCTGCCCTTCCAGCCGCTCTCGTGGATCGCGTGATGCGGCGACAGATCGTCCTGCGGGCCCTCGGTGGTGGCGAGGAACTCGATGCCGAAGCGGTCGAACAAGGCGCGGGGCTTGAAGGCGTCGCTTGCAAGCTTCTCGTTGATGCGGTCGTAATAGAGGTCCGCGGTGCTGGCATCGAGCGCCACCTCGAACCCGAACACTTCCGAAAAGACATGGCCAAGCCACATCGAGGACGGCGTGCCGCGGAACAGATGCGTGTTCGCGGCGAAGGTCCGCCACGCCTTCCGCGGATCGGTGGCCGGCATCCCGCCCAGGCTCGGCACGCAGAGATCGTCGAGCGCGACGCCCTGCGAATAGAGCATGCGGTAGAGATAATGGTCGGGCGAGAGCAGCAGCTCGGTGGCGTTCGACCAATTGGCGTTGGTCGAAAACCAGGTCGGATCGGTGTGGCCGTGCGGGCTGATGATCGGCAGCCCGGCGACTTCCTTGTAGAGCGCACGCGCGATGCCACGCGTGCGCTCGTCGGAGGGGAACAGCCGGTCGGGATCGAGTTTGAGGGGCTTGGTCATTGCACTCTCTTTACGCTCGCGGCGCCTTCTCGCGGAACAACGCATTGGCGACAATCGCAAGGATCGCAACCGCCGCGCATGCGCCGAGAATCGTCCAATAGGTGCCCGTTTCGAAGCACGGCGTTGCCGGGCCCATCCACACCGGCACGCAGCCGTCGACCTTCTTGCCCGAGGCGAGGAAGATAATCACGCCGAGAAGCCCTGCGGCCACCGAGGCGATCACGCCCCACGGCGTCGAGCGCGAGAAGCTCTCCACCCGCGCCAGCCGCGGCGTCAGCAAATGCACCGACAGCACCGCGAGGAAATAGGCCGCGCCCGCCGCGATGAACATCGGCGCGTAGCTGCCCACCCGATCGAGGATGTCGCCCGAATATTTGGAGAACAACGCCCCGCCGATCGCGCCGACCGTGCCGCCGATGCCGATCACGGCGCCCACTGCGAAGCGCGGGAAGGTGTCCGACGGCAAGGTGTAGAGATTGGCCGAGAAGCCCTGGTGCGCCGCCGCGGCGATGCCGATCAGGATCACGCTTACCCACAGGTTATCCACAGACGTGGCGAACACCACCGGCAGCACGCAGAACGCGCAGATCAGCATGGTGAGCTTGCGCGCCTTGTTGACGCTCATCCCGCCCTTCATGAAGCGGCCCGACAGCCATCCGCCGAAGATGCTGCCGACGTCGGAGATCAGATAGATCGCGCCGAGCGCCAGCGCCGCGGTGGGCGTCGACCACGTCTTGAGGTCGAGACCGTATTGCGCGCCGAGGAAGCCCGGCAGCCAGAACAGATAGAACCACCAGATCGGATCGATGAAGAACTTGCCGAGCGCGAACGCCCAGGTCTCGCGGGTGGCGAGCAGGCGCAGCCACAGGCCGGGAGTCTTCACATCGGGATCGGCGGGATCCTGGGTGATGTGCGCGAGCTCGGCGCTGCCGACCTTGGGATGCGCCGCGGGGTCGTCGCGATAGATCGCCAGCCAGGCGATCAGCCAGAGCACGCCGAAGATGCCGGTGGAAATGAACACCGTGCGCCAGCTCATCTCGAGGTGCGAGATCATCACATAGACGATCAGCGGCGTCAGGATCGCGCCGACATTGGCGCCCGCGTTGAACAGCCCGATCGCGTAGGCGCGCTCCTTTTGCGGGAACCACTGCGCGACCGACTTCACGCCGGCGGGGAAATTGCCCGACTCGCCGATGCCGAGGCTGAAGCGCGCGAGCGCGAACTGAGTGACGCTATAGGCGCCGCCATGCGCGATGTGCGCGATCGTCCAGACGATCACCGCGGCGGCATAACCGAGCCGGGCGCCGATCGCGTCGACGATCTTGCCGAAACCGAGATAGCCGACCGCATAGGCGATCTGGAACCAGACGACGACATCGGCATAGGTCCGCTCGTCCATATGGAGCGCGGGATCCTCCATCATGATCGGCTTGAGCAGCCCGATCATCTGGCGATCGATATAGTTGATTGCCGTAGCGGCAAACAGCAGGCCGACAATGACCCAGCGATACCGCCCTATCCGGTCCGCGGCGCCCGCTATCGTGGCCCCTCGCGCATCGCTCATTCAGCCTCTCCTACTGCTATTTGCCGCATGAGTCCCGCTCGCAGCTTGATTGGTGGGTTAGCCTTTACCTCTGGCTGAGGAAAGCTTCGGGGTGGTATGTTTCGCATTTTACGCGACACTCCCATCATCCGGGATAAGCCGCAGCGGCTTGCGGCCGTGGCCGAGGATTGCCTGGTTCGCCTTGCGCAGCATTGTGCCGCTTCGATCGCGCGTGCGATCGGCGAGGCCGAGCCAGACCAAAGCCTCGGCGGCGCGGACCGCCGGTTCGTTCGTCACCCGGTCTAGGTCCTGCTCGAACGAGGCGAAATACGCGGGTACGCCCTGCAGCCGATCGAGCTCGGCGCGTGCCTGCGCGACGCTCCAGCGGCGGTGATGGATGCCGGTGTCGATCAGGCCGCGGACGGCGCGGAACAGCAGCCAGTGGATGTGGCCGAGCTCCTCCAGCGGCGCACCGCGATACGCGCCGTGATCGGCCATCAACTGCTCGGCATGGACCGCCCAGCCTTCGGCGAAGACGGGCAGATAGGCGATGCGCAGCGAGTGCGCGCCGGCCTCTGCCTCGATCGGGAGCTGGACCATATGGCCGGGCAGGAGTTCGTGATGGACGACGCTGTGGAGGCTCCACCGCGGGCGGCGGCGGATCTGCTTGAGGTCGACGAAATAGACGCCCGATTGTCCGCGCGTGGGGATCTGGCGGTATCCGCCCTTCCCCGCCGCTTCCTCGGCCCGGCTCATCCGGCGAACACTGACGTCGAGGCTCGCGGGAGGCAACGGTCCGACCAGCGCGGAAGTGACGCGGCGTGCCTTGTCGAGCCAGCGATTCATGTCGGCGACCGCGGCATCGCGGCCGGTATCATCGTCGGAATAGAGCCCGCGCGGATCGGAGAACATCGCCTTGAAGCGATCGCCGACAGTGCCCTTACCGAAGCCGGCAGCGCGCATCAGCCGATCGGCGCGCGCGCCGAGGCCCGCGACGGTGCGTTCGAGCCGGCGATGCGCGGCGTCGGGATCGCAGCGCTCACCGACGTGACGCTCGAGCAGCAGCGCGAATGCCGCGGCACCGTTGGGGTGCCGCCAAAGTCCGGGCTCGGCAGGAGACGGGAGGCGATACGGCCCTTCCACTTTGCCGCCCGGGATGAGGCGCGCCAGTTGCGAATCTATCGCAAGAGCGCTGCGAATGGTTCGCAGATCGAGGCTAGCGGACGGCGCCAGCGCCGCCGCGTCAAAGGGTTCGAGCCGGGCCAACCGGGCGTCGTAGCCGGGGATCGCGTTCAGCCCGTCGAGCACCTCGCGCAGCTTTGCGTGGGCTCCAGCCTGCGCATGCGCCGGGATTGCAGGAAGCGCTGCCGAAGCGACCAGCCCACCCAACAGCGCACGGCGATCCAGCGCGATCATCGGCGCACCCCGGCGAGCGGGAGCATGTTGTTGCGCAGGGTGACTTCGCGTCCGCCGTCGTCGAGCGCAAGGCGGAGCCGCAGCGTCTCGACCGCGGCGCCCGCCGGCACCGAGAGGCGCACCCGCGCCGTCTTGGGCGCCAGGTCCGTCGGTGCGGCGAGCGCCGCGATCTTCGTGGAGGCCACGGTGCGACCCGAGGAGTCCTCCAGGAAAAGCGTGCCGCCCGGCGCTGCCGCCGAGCCCAGGCTATGCACGATGACGGTGAGCGCACGGCCCTTCAAGGAGACATCGTCGACGCCGATGCCCAGATCGGGACGCGTCGACGGATCTTCGCCCGGCGCTTCGAGAGTGAAGTCGAAGACGGTGGTGGTGCGCGGCGCGAAGCTCAGGTCGGTGGCGGCGCTGCGCTCGAGTTGGAGCGCGGTGCCGGTTCCGAGGTCGGAGCCGTCGACCTGCGTGCCCGCGCGCATCGTCCAGCGCCCGGCGGCGACGTTCCAGCTGCTCATCTCGGCGCGCTGGGGACGGTCGCTCATATTGTAGGCGATGACGCGGAAATGCTCGCGGGTGGCGCCGGGAACGAGGATCGCGACCTGCTCGGCGGCGCCGGGCTCGGCGAAGCGCCAGCTGACGGTGTGGCCGGGATAGCTCTGGTTGCGCGCCAGCGCGATGCCGCCGAGCCGTTCGCGCTGCAGCACTTCCTGCGGCATCGAGACGCGATCGGACCACCAATGCCCCTCGGTCATCATGTACATGCGGTTGATCTTCTGGGCGATCGCATCGCGGTGAAGATCGGCGAGCGGGGCGGTGTCGCCGCTCTCCTGCCACTGGACGTAGCGGCCGAGGTCGCCGCGACCCTTGAGCGCGGCGGCCCAACGCTTGCCCTCGGGAAGCGCAGTCAGGGCATTCTCGTTGAATTCGGCGACGAGCGCGGGCGAGGCAGCGATGCGCGAGGTGACCGGCGCCAGATATTTGGCGTCGCCGGTGAGGCGCCACGCCGCCCACGCCGACTGGAGCGGCACGCTGGCGCCGCCGCCGTCGCCCTTTCGCTCCATATCGGTGCGCCAGTTGATCTCGTTGGGGAAGCTCCATTTGCCGGCAGCATCCTGCTTGCCGTGCGCGATCAGGCCATCGACGAGCCCGGTGACCAGCCGCTTCGCCGAAGGATCGGCGTTGTACACGCCCATCAGGATCGGCGTGTGCGTGACCACCCAGCTATAGGGCTTCTGCCATTCCCACGGCCCTTCGCGGACCATCTTGCGCGCGCCGTACCAGTTGCTGGCGAAGTGCATGTGGCCGGCGGCGTTGGGCAGGATGACGCTTTGCAGCCCCTTCACCGTCGCGAGCATCCGCTCGACCGAACGCGGCTCGCCCCAATTGAGGTAGAGCCGTGCGGCGTCGGCGTTCATCCCCTCTTCGTAGGCATGGAGCTCGTCGGTGGTGAGCACCCCGAGACCGTTCTCCATCATGCCGTGCTTGTAGACCGCCTCGGTCAGCGCGCGGAGCGAGGCGTTGATCTTGTCGGGCTCGACTCCCATCAGCGCGAGGCCGGGCCATTGCTGGACGAGATCGACATCGTCCGAGAGCCCGCCGCCGAAGTCGCCGAACGCGACCTGGCGATTGTCGATCCACCAATTGACGAACTCGCGGACGCGGCCAAGGTCCTGGAGCTGGAGCCACGCCCATTCGGGGACGCCGGCGGGCGCCGGGGCGACGGCGACGCGCGGCAATTTCTCGGGGCTGTAGCCGATATCGGCCCAATAGCGGCGACCTTCGAGATGGTCGGGATCGACGCGGAGCAGATCGCCGATATCGGCGTAGAGCCGCCGGTACAGGCCTTCGCGCTGCGAGGCGGTGTGCTCCTCGACGAGGAAGGCCCAATTGTCCTTCACCTGGTTGAAGCGGTCGGCGACGTGCTCGGCCTTGGCCGCCGCGCGCTCCTTGAAGACGAGGCGGACATTCATGCCGTTCAGCGCCTGCGCGTCGAAGTCGGGCGCGGCGGAGGCGATCGTCAGATAGAGATTGTCGTTGGTCAGGACGCGGTCGCGCAGGTCGAGCCACAGCGTGCGCGCCTGCCCCGGCTTCACCGAGACCGACACGTCGATCATATCGCGGCCGGGCCAGATCGGGTCTTTTACGCGGATGTTCAGCGCGATCCTGCCGGATGCGTCGGGCGTCGCCTTGAGCGCGGGCAAGTCGAGGGCGATGCCGTCGAGCCCATCATGGCTGTTTTCCCAGCCGTAATTCCAGGCGCGGGCGATCGGCTTGGCGGGGTCGGCAGCGCCGAAGCCCGAGGGGATCAGGACGTGGACGATCGGCGCCTCGTCGCCGATGCGGGTGGCGGTCCCGGTCGCGGCGGCGCTGCCCGCGGCGGGTGCGGCACTGCGCGCGCCGGCCGGCAGCGCGAGGACGGTGGCGCGCTCGTCGGCGGGATAGCGGCCGGCGATGAAGCGATTAAGGTCCTTGAGGCCGGCCAGATCGGCCGCGGCGGAGGCATCTACGGTATAAGCGAGCTTGTAGGTGCCCTCGGGCTCGGGACTTCCGGAGACATTGTACGCCCAGATCTCCTGGATCGGCTGTTCCTGCTCGGTATTGGTGAAGCGCAGGGTGCCGCCAGTGCGGGGCGCGAGCGAGTCGACGCTGCGGACGACGCCCTTGGGGCGCTTTGCCAGCGAGGCGAAGCGGGTGCCGTCGGCGCTCCAGGCGAGATCACCATAGGCCGCGCCGCGGATTTCGACGCGGTTGAACGCTTCACCTTCCGGAATGCGCAGGGCGTACGACTTGCCGCCGTCCACATAGACGTTCCAGTCGGGCAGGTCGAAATAGTCGCTGCGACCGGGGAGGTGCGAACGGTTGTAGACGCCGGGCCAGGTCGTCTCAGAGATTCCGTCGACGCCCTTCCACATCCACTCCTTGAGGTCCTTCGCGTCAGCGAACTCGACCTTGCGGATGCTGGTCGAGGGCGCGGCGAGCAACGGCGGCGCGCCGTTTTCCCAGCCGAAGCGATGGAGCCAGGCAGTGCGGTCGAACCTGGCCGGCGTCGCGGTGGTGGGCTCCGCACCTGCCGCGAGCTGCGCGATCGCGCGTGCGTCGAGCAATTGGTCATAGACGCGGATTTCGTCGAAATCGCTGCCGCGGGTGAAGTTGTAGCGGCTCTGGACCTGATGCGGCGAGAGCACGCGCGCGGCGAGGCCGAACTGATCGAGCCCAGCATCGAGATCGGCGCGGCTCGTATCCCTGGCGACGAGCTTGCCGTCGACGAACAGGCGGACGCCCTGCGCCTCGTCCCAGCCGAATGCGATATGGTGCCACGCGTCGGGTGCCGGAAGCGTGTCCATCCGCCACGAGACGCGGATGCGCGACAGGTTCGCGTCGGTGACGAAGGCATCGAAGCCGTGGCCGTTATAGTCGATCCGCAGGAACGCCATGTCCCAGCTCGAATGATCGGCGAACCCCGCGCGGAAAATCACGAACGGCGCTTCGCCGACGGGCGCGCGCGCACGCCAGAAGAAGGCGAGCGTGCCACGCTGGGCCTGCATGTTGCCGGGCGCCGACCAGGCGAGATAGCCGTCGTCGGGCCAGCGCATCGCCGATCCGTGCGCGCCGTCGGGCACGATCGCCATGCCGCTCTGGAAATTGGGCTGCGCCTCGCCCTTCGCCACCTCGGCAGTGAAGTCCTTGTCGCCGCTCGCGCGGAACAGCAATTGCTGCGCCGATGCCGCCGGCGTCAGCGCAGTAGCGGCCGCGAGCGCCAGAAGCGCGCGCGTCCCACGCCTTTTGATGCGAACCCGGGGGTCGGCAGCGGCATTCTCTACCCCTGCCCGCGCCTCAACCATGCTCTCTCCATTCGTGCGCCGCCTTCTTACGAGGCGGTGATCTTGCATTCCACGTCGAGCCCGTCGCCGAAGCGGCATTCGACCACGTCGCCCGGCTTGACCGGGTGGACGCCGGTCACTGCGCCACTCGATACCCATTGGCCCGCGTCGAGCGCGATGCCGCGCGCTGCCATCAACTCGAGCAGGAAGCGCACTGCGCCGACAGGCCCGTCGAGCATCGTCTCGGCAGTCGCGGCGCCGATGCGCTCGCCGTTGATATCGAGCGACACCGGCCACGCCTTGATGTTCGCGTTGCGCCAGTCCTTGACCTCGGGGCCGATGACCAGGCCGTTATTGTTGCCGAAATCGGAGATCGTGACGGTCGGGCCGTGATCGTTGATGCCGACGAACGGCGAGCTGGCGATCTCGATCCCAACATGGACCGCATCGACCAGATCGGCGGCCTCCTCTTCGGTGAAGCTGGTCTTGCCGGCAGGCGGTGCGGCGCGGAGGCGGAACAGGAACTCGGCCTCTGCAGCGCCGAATCCCTGGCCGAAGATCGGCATTTCCAGGCCCGCGCGCGCATCGACGATGCGATCGGTGAAGATCGGCCCGGCGAGGCGGTCGACTCCGTCGCGCGGCGGATTGATGCGGCCGACCTTCCAGCCGCCGACCTGGCGACCGTCGAACGCGATCGCATGGTCCTGCACGGCATAGGCATCGTCGAGCGCGGACGGGATGTTGCCCGGATATTCGGGCAGCCCGCGGCTCTCGCGGCGCGCCTCTACGAACGTCTCGGCGATACGGCGCGCTTCATCAGCAATTTGAACGGATCCCACCAGGCCCCTTCCTCTCGGTCTGTTTTGCGGAGGATTAGGGGAAACCGGTGTCAGTGGCAACGGGAGATGATGCGGATTTTGCCATCAAATCGTCATCCCGGCGAACGCCGGGACCTCAGGCGAAAGAGGCCGAGGTCTGTGGCACGCGGTCCCGGCTTTCGCCGGGATGACGTTTCCTAGAGGGTAACGCCGCGCTTCCAGAAGGCGATCTCGCGCTCGCCGTTGCGCTCGGCCGCGGTCTCGGCGCCCGATGCGATAGCGACGATGCGATCGATCAGCGCTTGCTCGGCGACGTCGAAGCCCTCCGTCAGCACCTGCCCCGCGTCGAAATCGATCCAGCCGGGCTTGCGCGCGGCGAGATCGCTGTTCGAGGCGATCTTGACCGTCGGCACCGGGAAGCCGAGCGGGGTGCCTCGGCCGGTGGTGAACAGGATCACGGTGGCGCCCGCCGCCGCCAGCGCAGTCGAGGAAACCGCATCGTTGCCGGGCGCTTCGAGCAGAGTCAGCCCGGTGCGATCGATCCGCTCGCCATAGCGCTTGACGTCGGTGAGCGTGGCGTGGCCGGCCTTCTGGACCGCGCCGAGCGACTTTTCCTCGAGCGTGGTGATGCCGCCGGCGACATTGCCCGGCGACGGATTCTCCGAGACCGGCTCGCCATGGCTGAGGAAGTAGTTCTTGAAGTCGTTGACCACGCCGACGACGCCTTCGAACACCGTGCGGTTCTTGGCGCGATCCATCAGCATCTGCTCGGCGCCGAAGATCTCGGGGATCTCGGTGACGATCGCGCTGCCGCCAGCGGCAGTGACGACATCGCTCATCCGCCCGACCAGGGGATTGGCAGTGAGGCCCGAGAAACCGTCCGAGCCGCCGCATTTGACGCCGAGGACGAGCTTGTCGAGCCCGACCGGCGTGCGCTCCGTCTTGGCAGCTTCGGCGGCGAGTTCCGCCACCGCGGCCAGGCCGTCCTCTACTTCGTCGGCCGAATTCTGTGCGATCACGGCGCGGATGCGGCCGCGATAGCTTTCCGGCACCTCTTCGAGCAGCCGCGAAAGCTGGTTCGATTCGCAGCCCAGCCCGATCAGCAGCACGCCGCCGGCATTGGGATGCGCGGCAAGCGCGGCGAGCATCCGGCGGGTGGCGCCGAGATCGTCGCCCAGCTGCGAGCAGCCATAAGGATGCGCGAAGGCGTGGACGCCGTCGACCTGATCGGCGTGGCGGCGTCCGGCCTCGGCGGCGATCCGCTCGGCGGTGCGGCCGACACAGCCGACGGTGGGCAGGATCCAGATCTCGTTGCGCGTCCCTACCCTGCCATCTTCGCGGACATAGCCAAGGAAGGTGCGCGATCCCGGCGCGACGGCGCGCGGATCGGCGTGCGGTTCGTAGCGATATTCGAGCGTGCCCGAGAGGCCGGTCGCGAGATTGTGGCTATGGACATGATCGCCCGTCGCGATCGCCGCGGTGGCGCGGCCGATCGGGAAGCCGAACTTCACGATGTTCTCGCTTATGGCGATGTCGCGCAGCGCGACCTTGTGGCCCTTCGGAATGTCGGCGCGGGCGACCACCGGAATGTCGCCGACATGGATCGTCTCGCCCGCGGCTGCAGGCTCGAGCAGAGTCGCGACATGGTCGCTCGAATGGATCTTGAGGGCAGTGGTCATGCGCGTCCCGGGGCGCCCATGCGCCGCTGTTTATGTGGGTCGAAACGGCGCTCGACGCAACCATGGGGCACGCCGCGCGGGTACGCCGTTGCAAACCCATCTGACACCGGTTACCCGGCAAGGCAAGCAAGCGGGTGCGCCGCCGCGGCGCGCCTCCGGCACCTGCACAGGAGAGAGCGATGTTCGACCGCACTTATTACGCCACGCATCCCGACATGATGGAGTGCGTCTCGAACGAGGAACTGCGCGATCGCTATCTGATCGACGGGCTGTTCCGCGAGGGCGAGTGCGTGCTCAACTACACCCATGCCGACCGCTTCGTGATCGGCGGCGTCGCGGTCGGTTCGGGCGCAGTGAAGCTCCCCGACCAGACCGAGCCGGCCTCGGCGGCAGGCCACCCGTTCCTCGAGCGCCGCGAGCTGGCAGTGGTCAACGTGTCGTCGGTCGAAGGCATTGTCACTGTCGACGGCGAGACCTTCACGCTCGGCAACAAGGACTGCCTCTACGTGACGATGGGCGCGAAGGACGTGCAGTTCTCGGGCACCGGCGCGCGCTTCTATCTCGCCTCGTGCCCGGCGCATAAGGCGTTCACGACGCGGAAACTGTCGATCGCCGACGCCAATGCGCTCGAGCGCGGCAGCCTCGAGGAATCGAACGAGCGGACGATCTTCCAGCTGGTGATCCCGGGCGTGTGCGACAGCGCGCAGCTGGTGATGGGCCTGACCGTGCTCAAGCCGGGTTCGGTGTGGAACACGATGCCGCCGCACATCCACGAGCGCCGCAGCGAGATCTATTTCTACTTCGAGCTCGACGGCCCCAACGACCGGGTCTTCCACTACATGGGCGAAGGCGAGGCGATGCGGCACATCGTGCTGGGCAACGAGGAAGCGGTGATCTCACCGCCCTGGTCGATCCACATGGGCAGCGGCACCAAGGCCTATGCCTTCATCTGGGCGATGGCCGGCGAGAACCAGGATTATACCGACATGAACGTCCTCGACATCTGCCAGCTGGCGTAACTGCTGCGCCCCTCCCTGCAAGGGAGGGGCTGGGGGTGGGCGCGAGCGAAGCGAGCCCTGCGCCACTCCTCAAAAGCGCCGACGGAGGCATCGAGCCTCCGTCGGCGCTACCCACCCCCGACTCCTCCTTGCAAGGGAGGGGAGGAGATTGGAATGACCGACCTTACCGGCACGATGATCGACAGGCGGATGCTGATCGGGGGCGCAGCCGCCTCCGCGACGCTGATTGCGAGCGGGGCATGGGGGCAATCCACCGCGCCGGTCCGCACCGCCGCCGGCGCATTCCAGGGGACGATGGAAGCCGGCGTCCGGGCATTCCGCGGCATTCGCTACGGCCGCGCCGAACGCTTCAAGGCACCGCTGCCCGTCCCTGCCCCCGCCGGCGTCCAGCCCGCCGACAGGTTCGGCCCGGTCTCGCCGCAATCGGGCAGCCGCTACGGGCCGCAATCCGAGGACTGCCTGTTCCTCAACATCTGGACCGCCGACGCCCGCCCCGCCGCGCGCAAGCCGGTGATGCTCTACATCCATGGCGGCGCCTATTCGGGCGGCAGCTCGACCGATCCGCTCAACGACGGGCAGGCGCTCGCGGCGCGCGGCGACGTGGTCGTCGTCACGGTCAACCACCGGCTCAATGCGTTCGGCTATCTGTATCTCGCGCGGCTCGATCCGCGCTTTCCCGACAGCGGCAATGCCGGCCAGCTCGACCTGATCCTCGCGCTGCGCTGGGTGCGCGACAATATCGCTGCGTTTGGCGGCGACCCCAACAAGGTGATGGTGTTCGGCCAGTCGGGCGGCGGCGCCAAGATCGCGACGATGATGGGGATGCCCGTGGCAAAGTGCCTGTTCCACCGCGCCGCGACGATGAGCGGCCAACAAGTCACTGCGTCGGGACCGCTCAACGCGACTGCGCGAACGCGGGCCTATCTCGGCAAGCTGGGGGTGAAGGAAACCGATCTCGGCGCGCTGCTGGCGATGCCGCAGGAAAAGCTCGTCGAGGCGCTCTCGGCGACCGACCCGGTGCTGGGCGGCGGCGTCTATTTCGGCCCCGTGCTCGATATGAAGTGGCTGACCCGGCACCCCTTCTGGCCCGACGCCAATCCGCAATCGCTGGGCATCCCGATGATGCTCGGCAACACGCATGACGAGACGCGCGCGTTCCTCGCCCCCGACTCGCCCAAAGTGCGCGGGCTGAGCTGGGACAATGTCGCTGAGCGGATGGCGCCCGAGCTCCGCATCGACATCTTGCCCGAATGGGTGGTGGCGGAATACCGCGCTAAATTCCCGGGCTGGACGCCCGAGCAGGTGTTCTACGACGCGACCACTGCGGGCCGCAGCTGGCGCGGGCAAGTGATCGAGGCCGAGGAGCGCGCCCGCGCCGGCGCGCCGGGCTGGGTGTATCAGCTCGATTTCGGCTCGCGCACCGATCCGCGGCGCGGCGCGTTCCACACGATGGATATTCCGCTCGTGTTCGGGACGCTCGGCGCCGAGGGCTCGCAAACCGGCACCGGCGCCGATGCGAGCGCCGCGTCCAAGGCGATGCAGGACAGCTTCGTCGCCTTCACCAAGACCGGCGATCCCAATCATGCCGGGCTGCAGCGCTGGCCGCGCTACACCCTCGACATGCGCGCGACGATGGTCTTCGATGTGCGCAGCCGCATCGAGAACGACCCGCGCAAATGGCAGCGCGAGCTGTTCGCGCGCGTGCCCTATATCCAGCCCGGCACCTGAAGCGGGGCGGTTCTCCAGGAGGTTGCCGGATGAAGTTCGATCGCCGTTCCGCATTGCTCGCCGCCCTCGCCGCACCGCTCGCCGCCAAGGCGCAGACCGCGCCGCCGCACGGCGACAAGCCGGTACCCGCGGGCCTCGTCGACCCCACCGAGACGATCGACCTGTGGCCGAAGGGCGTCCCCGGCAAGCCCGCTAACTTGCCGGTCGAGAAAGTGCTCGAGCGCAGCACCGACGCGGCGTTGACCGATCGATCGGTGAGCGGTGTCGCCAACCCGCGCATGGCGGTGTTCCGGCCCCGCGCCGCCAATGGCGCCTCGGTGCTGATCATGCCGGGCGGCGGCTATAGCCGGATTGTGCTCGATCATGAGGGCTATGTGCTGGCGCGCTGGCTCGCCGCGCAGGGCTTTGCGGCATATGTGCTGTTCTACCGCCTGCCGGGCGACGGCTGGGCGGCGGGCCCCGACGTCGCGCTGTCCGACGCGCAGCGCGCGATGAGACTGATCCGCGCGCGGGCGCTCCGCGACGGGCTCGATCCCGAGCGTGTGGCCGCGATCGGCTTCTCGGCGGGCGGGCACCTCTGCGCCGATCTTGCCACCCGGCATGCCACGACCACCTACAAGCCGGTCGACGCCGCCGACAAGCTGGGCGCGCGGCCGTTCGTGGCGGCGCCGATCTATCCGGTGATCTCAATGTCTGCGCCGACTGCGCACATGGGCTCGCGCGAGAAATTGATCGGCAAGGAAGCGAGCCCGGCGCTGGAAGCGGCGCACTCGCCGCACCTCAACGTGAGCGAGACGACCCCACCCTGCTTCCTGTGCCATGCAGAGGATGACGCGACGGTGCCGGTGGAGAATACGCTGTTGCTGCGCGCCGCGCTCAGGGCCGCGGGAATACCCGTCGAGACCCACCTGTTCACCGCGGGCGGGCACGGCTTCGGCATGACCAAGGCGGCCGGCAAGCCGGCGGGGGTGTGGCCCGAGCTGTTCCTGACCTGGGTGCGAAGCCAGGGCCTGGCATAGTATCCGAACTCCCCTCCCCGTGCGCGGGAAGGGGAGTCCAGGACGACAAGCTACATCTTAAAGCGCGCACCGACGAGGAAGGTGCGGCCGAAATGGTTGTACTCGTAGTTGCGGTTGGCGTTCTGATCGACCCAGCGGTCGCGATAGGCGTCGGTCAGGTTGGTGCCCTCGAGCGACAATTCGACGTTTTCGGTGATCTTGTAGCGAACCGACGCGTCGACATTGGTGATCGGGTTATAGCCTTCGAAGACGTTACCCGTCGCCGAACCCTGATCGTTGAAGCCACCGCGATAGGCGACCGAGGCGCGGGCGCTGAACCTGCTGTCCTCGTAATAGAGCGTCGCGTTGAACGCGCGCTTCGACAGCTGGTACAAGGTCGTCTCGAACGGCTGATTGACGTTGCCGCCGCCCGGCGTGGTCGCCGGCACGCCCTGCGCATAGATCGCGTTCGAGTCGATGAAGCTCGCATTGACGATGCCGCCGAAGTTCTTGAGGAACCCGGGCAGGAAGCGGAACGGCGCCTGCAGCGAGAGCTCGACGCCCTTCAGGTCGGCGCCGGTGCCGTTGACCGTGGTCTGGATCGTCCAGATCGGCTGCGCCTGGAGCGCGGGGTTGAGGAAGCCCGGCGACGAGGATGCGAGCACCGAGCTGGGCAGTCCGGTCGACGTGAAGGTGTCGGTACGCGAGCTCGCCACCGGGAAGCTCTCGATCTCCTTCTTGAACACGGCGACCGAGAACACCGATTGCGGCGCGAAATACCATTCGAGCGCCGCGTCGTACGCGGTGGCGCGATAGGGCTGGAGATCCGGGTTACCGAAATTGACGCGGAAGTTGAACCCGTCCGCCGATCCGCCCGGCGTGAGGTTGGCGAGCAGCGGGCGCGTCATCACCTTCGCCACCGCGCCGCGCAGGACGAGGTTCGGCGTGAGGTCGGCGGCGATATTCACCGAGGGCAGGAAATCCTCATAGTCGCGCTCGACAGTGACCTGGGTGCCGCTGTTGAGCCCGGTCGAGGACTGCTCGGTGCGGACGTAGCGCATGCCGGCATTGGCGCGGACGTTGATGCCGAGCACCGATCCGTTGACGTCGAACTGCAGATAGCCGCCCTTGACCTGCTCGGTCACGCTGCGGTTGTTGCCCGCGTCGAGCAGCAGCGGGCGGTTGTAGAGCCCGGTAAACGCGGCGGCTGCGTCGATATTGGGGATCAGCCAGCTATTGGTGTTGCCCTGGGGCTGGCCAGCATTGCCGAGCGTGACCAGCTCGGACAGCGCCGCCGTTACCGGGAAGCCATAGACCGCGGCGGGGCCAAAGGCCGAGCTCGCCGAGCAGGTGATCTGGCGCAGGACGAGATCGAGCCCGCCATTGCCGCACACCGCCGTGTCGCGCTGATAGGCGGTCAGATCATAGTCGAAGCGGCGATAGACGCCGCCGAGCTTGACCGTGAAGCCTTCGGTTGCGTCCCATTCGGTACGCAGCTGGGCGGTCCTGAACTTGTTGGTGGTGTTCGACGGGCGGTCGCGGATCTCGGCGAGCTGGAAGCTGGCGGGATCGGTGACGCTGGTGCCGAAGGTCAGCCGCGGCGAGCGACTGTTGGTATAGTCGTATTGATAGCCCTGCGCGTCGCGATCGTCGAACACGAACGTGGTCTCGATCGGGATGTCTGCGTCGGACTTGGATATGCCGCCCAGCAACGTGAAGCGGAAATTGTCGCCAAGATCCTGATCCCAGCTCGCGCCGACCTGATAGAATTGGGTCGTCGATTCGCGCCAATAATGCTCGGTGCGCACCCAAGCATCGTTGAGCGTGGCCGAGATCATGTTGTTGTTGGCGTCATACACCGGGTTGACGACGTTGATCGACCGCTCGTTCGAACGGAGCAGCACTTCACCCCATTTTTCTTCGCGGACTTCGTTGAAGCGCGAATAAAGGCCGTCGATCGAGATCTTGGTGGCGTCGCTCGGCGCCCATTGGACGCTGCCGGTCAGGCCGAGCCGCTCACGATCGTGGCGGACCTCGCCGTAGCGCGGGATGCGCGGGTGGAAGGAGAGCGCGGCCTGGTTGCACGCCGGGCTGGGAACATAGGTTCCGCCCGAGTTGGCGGTCGTCCAGCAATTGGTGCCGTTGACGCCGTCGAACCGCGCCTGCGCCCAGCGCACGGTGTTGTTGCCGAGTTCGAGCGTGTCGCTCTTCTGATAGGCGGCGGAGACCGACGCGCCGATCGTCCCGTCGGGCGACTTCCACGAGAGCAATCCGGCGAGACGCGGCCCCCAGTTCTTGGAAAGATCATTGTAGCTGCCCTGCGCCGACGCGACGAAGGTCAGCCCGTATTTGCCACCGAGCGGGTTGCCGGTGTTGAGGTCGACCACCGCACCGAGCGAGCCTTCGTCGAGCGAGGCTTCGGCGGTCTTGTGGACGACGAGCGAGCTGAACAGTTCGGAGGCGAAGACGTTGAAATCGAATGCGCGTTCGCGATTGGCGCTGGCGCCGTCGGCCGACGTGGTGATCGTCTCGAGCCCGTTGACCCGCACGCGCGTGAACTGCGCGCCGAGGCCGCGGACGGTGATCGCCCTGCCCTCGCCGCCGTCGCGCTGGATCGAGATGCCCGGGATGCGCTGGAGCGATTCGGCGAGGTTCTGGTCGGGGAACTTGGCGATGTCTTCGGCGACGACGGCGTCGACCGACGACACCGATTGGCGCTTCACGTTAAGCGCGGCCTCGAGCGACTGGCGGAAACCAGTGACGACGATGTCTTCACCCTGCTGCGCATCGTCGGCAGGCGGCACCTGCTCGTCGGTCGCGGCGGGCGCGGGATCGGCAACCTGTGCCGATGCATTCGATGCGGTGGCGAGCACGATTGCGACAACCGCCGCCGATACGCCGGTCCGCCAGTTCAGATACGAGTTACTCGCCTTCATCTTTGCCTCCTCTGCCTAATCCGTCCGGACCGCTCTTCGACGGTTCCGGGCCGCGCACTCCACGCGGACGGCGTCGGCGTGCTGGGGCGGAAGGCCCGCGGCATCGCCACGCTTGCTATGCCCGCTACATCCCGTGCTTGGAAACCGGTGTCAATAGCGCGCCTGCAAAGATATGGCGCTGTTCCCGTCAGGTGTTGCCGAGCCGCCACATGCCATTTTGGGAAGATATCTTCCCACAATGTGGACGAAATTCAGTAAGGCAGCGCCCGCAACGGGTTACCGGTGTCAGCGTAGCATCCATCCCTCACTTGCGGACGCTAGCACCCGCTTCGCTGACTAGCGCCTCGCCCTGCGCCGCCGTCACCTTGAGCCCGCGGGCGTCGACGATGGCGTTCCGAACGAGCAGCCCGCGACGTGCCTCGATCCGCACATTGCTGAAGTGCAGCCCTTCGATCGGCCGTTCGGGCAGACCGACGACAATGCCCGCGCGATCGGCGCCGGTGGCGGTGAGCCCCTCGACGCGGACGTTGCGGATCCACGGCGTGCTGTTGGGCTTATAGGATTGCGCCGGATCGGTGTCGGGCGGGTAGATCTGGTGGCCGAGCACGAAGCCGCCCTTGGTGCGCAGCGTCTCGGCGACGGCTTCGTCGTCATAGCCGGCGCCCTCGTAATAGCTCGAGAACACCATCGGCGTCTCGACGTCGATCATGCGGTTGTTGCGAAACACGACGTCCTGCACGAGACCGCCGCGGCCGCGCGGCGTCTTGATGCGGATCCCGTACATCGCGCCGATTAGCTCGTTGTCCTCGACCAGCACGTTGCGGACGCCGCCGATCGTCTCGCTGCCGATGCAGATGCCGCGGCCGGCCTTGCCGCGATTGCCGCGGATGACGATGTTCTCGACCGCCGCATCGGGGCGCGCAGGGTTGGGCTTCATCGACTTGATCGCCACGACGTCGTCGCCGGTGTCGAAATAATTCTTCTCGATGAGGACGTTGCGGACGTCGATCGGATCGATCGCGTCGGTGTTCGGCGAATGCGCGAGCGCGACGAAGTCCATCCCGCGGACCAGGATGTTCTCGCTGTCCTTGAGGACGAGATGGAAGCTCGGCGAGTTCCACAGCCCAATGCCGTCGAACACGAGGTTGCGGCTGCGCGTGGCGTGGACGAGGCGCGGGCGATTGGTGCCGCCGCCCTTCATGTTCTTGCGCGCCTGGGCACGCCAGCGATCCCACCAGGCCGAGCCCTGCCCGTCGATCCGCCCCTTGCCGGTGATCGCGACATTCTCGGCATCGGCGATGTTGATCAGCGCGATCCAGTCGCCGTTGGTGGTGTACGCCTTGGTCGCCTCGGTGACCTTGTACGGTGCCTCGTCGGTGATGCCGACCAGCTCCGATGCCTGTGCGAGATGGAGGTTGATGTTCGACTTGAGGAAGATCGGGCCGATCAGATATTCGCCGCGGGGCACCTTCACCGTGCCGCCGCCCTTGCCCGCGCAATCGTCGATCGCGCGCTGAAAGGCGACGGTGTCGAGGAAGACGCGCGTGCCCTTGGCGCCATAGTCGGTGACGTTGCAGACGCGCGCGGTGACCTGGAGCTTCGCCTGCGCCGCGGCCGTGCCGGGTATTGCGGCAAGCGCGAGCAAACCGAGCGCAAGGCGCATCAGCCTCTACCCTCCGCCGCGTCCGCCAGCCATTCCTCGAGATTGGTATAGCCGTCCCGGTTGCGATCGCCCTTGTCGTCCGCGACCTTCGGGTCGAGGCCGTGCTTGCGCTCCCATGCGTCGGGCATGCCGTCATTGTCGCCGTCGCGCGGCGCAGGAGCGGTCTTGAGCTCGGGCCAGCCGCCGACGTCGCGCTGGCTGTCGATCTGCTTGCCGGTGCGATCGCGGACACCGGCCACGACGCGCGCATCGACCGAATCGCGTGCCATGGAAGCACCCGCGCCGGCGAGAACGCGTTCGTACGCACGCGGCGCGGGATCCGAAGTCACCGGTGCCACGTCGATCGGCGCAGCGAGACGATAGCCTTCGGGCGAGACCCCGGTGACGAGGCTCCACGGATCGGCCGGGATCACCCCGTTCATGCTGTTGCCGGCGAAATACGCCTTGGCGAGCATGTTGGACTCGTTGAATGCGATCGGCTTGCCCGATTGGGGACCCGCGACATAGGCGTTGTCGGCGAAGTTGTACTTGGCCAGCGTCGCCTTGTCGGCGTTATAGCCCGAGCGGTCGCCGCCCCAATTGTAGAAGACGTTCGAGCGGAAATCGAAAACCGGGCCGAGCGGATCGACGTCCGGGCCGTCATAATTGCCCGGGCGCGGCATGCGCGCCGAGTGGTTCGCCCAGAGATTGTGGTGGAAGCTGATCTTCGAGCCGCGCCCACCGCGGATCAGGCTGCCATAGCCATGCTCGCCCTTGGCGTGGAGCGAGTGCGTCAGCGATTCGGAGATGATCGACCATTGCACGGTCAGATCGTAGAAGCCCGCGTTCGGATCGGTATAGCGCGCCGAGGCCGACAGGGTCTCGTCGACCGACCAGCTTGCCGAGATATGATCGAGGATGATGCGGCGGCCGCGATCGATCCACACCGCGTCGGATTCGGTCCTGGATTCGTCGCCGAGCCGCGCGCGGATATAGCGGACGACGACGTCGTCGGCCGAGACCTCGAGGCGATAGTCGCGCAAGGTGATGCCGTCGCCCGGCGCCGACTGCCCGGCGATCGTCAGGCGGCCCTCGCGGATGACCAGCGGCTTCGCCAGCTTGATCGTCCCCGACACGCGGAACAGGATCGTGCGCGGCCCCTTGGTCTCGACTGCGGCGCGCAGGCTGCCGGGCCCGCTGTCGTTGAGGTTGGTGACGAACAGCACCTGGCCCCCGCGCCCGCCCTGCGCGAAGCGGCCGGCGCCCTCCGCGCCGGGAAAGGCGAGCTGCTGCCCAACGGGCGAGGTCAGGGCAGTGGCGAGCAAGGCAAATGCGAGCATGATGCTCCTTATGAGGCCTGGAGTTGATCGAGAGCCTGAACGACCTTGCCGTTCACGCGCACGTTGGACAGCGTCACGCGATCGGTATGGCGGATGACGCTGGGCTCTGTGACGCCGTCGAAGCTGCAGTCCTTCAGCGCGAGATCGCTCACCGGCGCGCCGGGCAGCCCCTGGCTGTCGAGCACGCGCGTGGCTTTCGTGGCGCGCAGCCGCTCGATATTGATGTGGCGCAGGATCGGCTTGAAGGCACCCTTGGCGCCTTCCTCATAATTGAAGTCGCACGCGATCGCGGCGCGGCTGACCTGACCCACGAAGATGTCGCGATAGTGAAAGTTCTCGAGAAGGCCGCCGCGCAACGCATTGTTCTTGAAGCGGATCGCATACCAGAGATCGGGACTGTCGAGCCGGCAATTCTCGGCGAAGATCCAGCGCGCGCCGCCCGAGATCTGCGAGCCGACGGTGATCCCACCATGCCCTTCCTTCATCCGGCAGTTGCGGATCAGGATGTTCTGCGACGGTACGCCGAGACGGCGGCCGTCTTCGTTGCGCCCCGAATTGACCGCGATGCAATCGTCGCCGGTGTCGAAGGTGCAGTCTTCGATCAGCATCGTATCGACCGATTCGGGATCGCAGCCATCGTTGTTGGGGCCGTGCCCCATCACGTCGACGCCGCGGATGATGATGTTGCGGCAGAGCACGGGATGGATCTGCCAGAAGGGCGAGCGGCGCAGCTTGACGCCCTCGATCAGGACATTCTCGCAGAGATAAGGCTGGATGAAGGGCGGGCGCAGATAGGAGCCGGGGCCGAATACGCGCTTCTCGACCGGCACGCGGTCCTCGGCCATCTGGAACAGCTTCGCACGCGCCGCGCGCTGATCGGGCATGCCTTCGCGCCAGCCATGCTCGACCGTGCCGCCCCACGGGCCCTTCCACGCCCACCAATGCTCGGGGCTGCCCTGCCCGTCGAGCGTCCCCGAGCCGGTGATTGCGATGTTCTTCGCCTTATAGGCGTAGACCAGAGGCGAATAGTTGATGAGCTCGATGCCCTCCCAGCGGGTGAAGACCATGGGAAAATGCGCGGGATCGGTGCTGAACAGCAACGTCGCGCCAGCGGCGAGATGCAGTTCGACGTTCGACTTGAGGTGCACCGCGCCGGTGAGGAAGTTGCCCGCGGGCACGAGGACGCGGCCGCCGCCGGCATCGGTGCAGGCGGCGACCGCGCGGGCGATCGCATCGCTGTTCAGCGTGACGCCGTCGCCCTTCGCGCCGAAGCGGGTGATGTCGAAAATGCGTGGTGCAAAGGTAGGCGCCCGGACGCTGCGCGCGATATGGGCCGCGCGCTGCCACGGATCCGCCGCCGCCAGCGCGCTGGCAGGGAGCATCACCCCGGCCCCGCCGAGTGCACCGTACCGCAGCAGATCGCGTCGCGAAGGTTGGATCAGCAACTCGATTCTCCCGCTGGGACGACGCCGATCGAAGACGGGCGGCGAAGCCGTGAAGCTTCGCCGCCCTCCCCCTGTTAGAAGATCAGCCGCAGGCCGCCGGTGACGATCCGGCCGGTGCTGGCATAGGTCTGGGTGACCGGGCTGCCCGCATACATCGTGCGATATTGCGGATCGTTGGTCAGGTTGCGCGCTTCGAGCGTGAGCTTGGCCCATTTGGTGACGTTGAGCGCGAGCGCCACGTCCACGTTGAGCGTGTTCTCGTTATAGCCGAAGTCGCTGATCACCGGCGAGTTGCACGCCGCGCCGCCATTGGTGGTGGTGCCGACCGAGCAGGTGCCACTCGCGAGCGGGAAGCGATTGACGTAGCGGGTGCGATACGCCCCCGACACGCGCGCCGACCAGAGGCTGTTCTCGTAATACAGCGTCGCGTTGAACGCGTCGGGCGAGGTGTTGAGGAACGGCCCTTCGGCGAAGCTGTTCGCCGCAGTCGGCGTGGTGCCGGTCCGGGTGGTCGCGAGCACGGTGCCGGTCAGATAGTTCAGCTTCGATTCGATGTGCGTGTAGTTGGCGGTGATGCCCATCTTGTCGAACGGCGCCGGCAGGAACCAGAAGTCGGTCTGCAAATTGACTTCCAGGCCCTTGATCTCGCCCCCGGGGGCGTCCTGGAACTGGCGGATGCCCCAGACCCCGCCCGCGAGCGTATAGGCCTGCAGCGTCGGGCTCGTCATCGACGCCACGACCTGCGCATAGACCGAAGGCTCGAACACGCTCGACAGCGGCGCCTCGGCGGCGATCTGCTGCGGGAACGACTTGATGTCCTTCTTGAACAGAGTCAGCGCGATCAGCCCGTTGTTGCGGAAATACTTCTCGAAGCTGAGGTCGTAATTGGTCGCGCGGAACGGGTTGAGATAGGGATTGCCCACGGTCACGGTCGGCGCGTTGGTGGCGTTGAGGCCGGTCGCGAACGAGGTGGTGCCGGGCGTCAGGCTGGCGAGCTGCGGACGCGAGATCACTTCCGCCGCGGCGAAGCGGATCAGCAAGCCGTCGGCGACTTCCCAATTCGCGTTCATCGAGGGCAGCCAGTCCCAATATTCGTTCTGCGCCGTGACCGCGAGGCCCGAGGTGCCGTCGGTCGCACCGACCGCGCCCTCGCCGGTCACCCGGGTGTTGGCGACGCGGAGGCCGGCATTGCCGCGGAGCGGACGGCCCAGGACGTTGAAGTTGTAATCGACCTGGAAGAACGCCGAGGCATCGCGCTCGGTGACTGCGTTGCGCTGACGGCCATCGACGACCGCGCGGAAATCGCCCCATTTGTTGACGCAGTTGCAGTCGATCTGGAACTGGTTGACGAACTTGTCGAGGTCCGGCGCATAGAAGCTGGTCGGCGTGCCTGGCGACACGTTGAGCCCCTGGCCGAAGCCGAGCGTCTGGCCGAGATCGGTGATCTGAAGCCGCGATTCGGCGAGCGTCGGGTTGATCGCCTCGATATCCTGGCTGCGGCGACCCTGATCGGCGTCGTACTTGAAGCGCTTCCAGGTGCCGCCGAACTTGAGCGACATCGTGTCCGGCACTGCCTCATAGGTGAAGTTCATCCGCGCGACGCGGAATTCATTGTCCACCCGCGTGTTGAAATAGCGGATCGTCGACAGGCCCTTGACCAGCGTCCAGTTGGTCGGGTTGGCAACGTCGAAGCCGGGGTTGAACACCGGCATCTTGCCGCCGTCGCGATCGTCGAAGGTATAGCCGTCGCGGTCGATCGCGTTGAATTCGGCGAGCAGGCCGGTCGCGCGGAACTGCGACTTGGACCAGCCGAGCGTGGCGTCGTAGAACAAGCCGTCGAGGATGTCCTGGTGGACGTTGAGCGTCGCCTGCTTGAACTCGGTGCTGCCATATTGGGCGTCGGTCGAGCTGCGCCAGTCGACATCGTCGAGCGCGAGATAATCAGCCTGGCCGGCGGCGTTGACGTGCGCGGCGCGGATTTTGGTGTTCGGCCGCCCGATCAGCTCGTTGTAGAAGCCGGTCTGGTTCGCCGTGGCGACATAGCCCGGCGAGGCCGGGTTGTTGTAATAATCGAACGGGTTGAGATTGTTCGGATTGAGGCTGTTGAAATAGCCCGGCAGCGCCGCGCTGCCGAGGCCGCTTCCCGCCGCCTCGCCGTTGCAGTCGATCGAGGCGCTCGGCACGCAATTCGGATAAAGCGCGACACGATCGGCGAAGCCGTTGGCGGTGCCGGGCGCGCGCAGGCCCGCGGTGCCGGTCTGCTGCGCGCGCACGTTGGTGCCGTTGCGGTTGAGGCCGATCGTCGTGATACCCGCGGTCTCGCTGTCCTGGTCGTACTTCGAATAGACGCCGTCGAGCGTGATCTCGGTATGCTCGCTCGGGCGCCACTGCGCCGTGGCGGTGGCGCCAAAGCGCTCATATTCGAGCTTCTGGCGACCGATCGATGGCAGCGCCGGAATGATCGTGGTCGGCGTGATCAGCGCATAAGCGGCAGGATCCGAGCCGAAGGTTGCGCCGGTACCCGCAGTGCTCGGACGCGCGAAGCCATAGGTGTTCGGCGTGACGCCGTTGATCAGCGAATTCCGGTAGGTGTATTCGAACGAGCCGATCGAGCGGCGGTACGAATCGATCTGCTGCTCCTGCTTCTGGTACGCGACCGAGCCGAGCAGGCCGAAATTGTCGGTGACGCGGATCGAGGCGAGCCCGGTCAGGCGCGGATTCCAGCTCTTGCCGTTCTCGCGATATTCGCCCTCTGCACCCACCGCGAAGCGATTGCCGCTATAGGCGAGCGGACGACCGGTGGTGAGATCGATGATCGCGCCGAGCGAGCCTTCGTCATTCTCGGCCGCGGTCGACTTGGTGACCTTGATCCCGCCGAACAGCTCGGAGGCGAAGGTGTTGAAATCGAAGCCGCGCGTGCGGTTCGCGCCGGCGTCGGACGAGTTGCCGCCGGCGACGTTCTGCGCGTCGGCACCGTTCAGGCGGACCATCTGGAAGTCGCCGCCGAGGCCGCGGACCGTGATCGAGCGGCCTTCGCCATTGTCACGATCGATCGAGACGCCCGGCAGACGCTGGATCGATTCGGCAAGGTTGGCGTCGGGGAAGTCGGCGATGTCCTCGGCCGTGATCGCGTCGACGATCTGGTTCGAGGTCCGCTTGACGTTGAGCGCGTTCTGGAGCGACGCACGGAAGCCGGTGACGACGATCTCGTCGCCCTGGGTCGGCTCGCCCGAGACCTGATCAGCCGCACCTTCCTGCGTACCCGCATCCTGCGCCACGACCGGCGCGGCGGCAGCAACCTTGTCGTCGGCAGCGGCGGGGGTCGAATTTGCGGTCGGGTCCGGCGCGCCGTTCGCAAGCGCAGCTGCGGGGACCAGCGCCATCGCGCCCATGATTGCGATCACGCCGCGCGACGCGCCGCGCAGAACTTCAGACTTGCGCCTGGACATTTGCCTCTCCTCCCGGTTCCATCAGCTCTCGACCGGCTGAATGATGACACCGGTATCAGGCACTATTGCCGCTTGGCAAGAACCCATGTTGCATTTTCCCGCGCACGTTGCAGCGAGGCAACATATTTTTCCATATTCTGCCAATCACTTAGTCGAACTCTTCAGCAAGGGTGTGCCCATTTCGGACGCGCTGCTGTCTACCGGTATCATGCGACCTTCGCGCGTTCGCGTGCGGCTGCATTTGGCGCAATCGCCGTACCGGGTTATGTCCCGCTGCAATGAAGCGCAGCGCCCAACCAACGATCAACGACGTCGCCCGCATCGCCGGCGTCTCCAAGAAGACCGTCAGCCGGGTGATCAACCAGTCGCCGCTCCTCAACGGCGACACGCGCCGCCGCGTCGAGGAAGTTATCGCCGAACTCGGCTATGTGCCCAACCCGCAGGCGCGAGCGCTGGCGCTACGCCGCAACTTCCTGATCGGGCTGATCCACGACAATCCCAACGCCCAGATGGTCCTCAACGTCCAGCAGGGCATGCTCGAAGTGCTGCGCGATACCGAGTTCGAGCTGATCGTCCACCCCGTCAACCGCGGCTCGCCGACGATGCTGCAGGACGTCAGCCAGTTCCTCGAGCGGCAGCGTCCGTTCGGCGTGATGATCCTGCCGCCGATCTCGGAGAACGACCAGCTCGCCGCGCTCTGCGCCGATCTTGGCGTCCGCTATGTCCGCATGGGTTCGGCGCCGCTCGACGAGGCCTCGAGGATGGTCGTCTCCAACGATCGCGAGGCGGTCCGCGGCGCAGTCGAGCACCTGATCGAATCGGGGCATCGCCGGATCGGGCTCGTGCTCGGGCCGCATGGCTTTCGCTCGGCGATGGAACGGCAAAAGGGCTATGAGGAAGCGATCGAGCGCGCCGGGCTGCCGCTGCAGCGCACCCTGATCGTCCAGGGCGATTATCGCTTCGAATCGGGGATGCGCGCCGCCGAGCAGTTGCTCGATCTTGCGCCCCGCCCCACCGCGGTGTTCGCTTCGAACGACGAAATGGCCGCGGGCGTGCTCCACGTCGCGCGCCAGCGCGGGCTCAACGTGCCGCAGGACCTGTCGATCATCGGGTTCGACGACACTCCGATCGCGTCGCACTTGTGGCCGCCGCTGACCACGGTGCGCTGGCCGATCGCGACAATGGCGCGCGCCGCGGCGCTCAAGCTGGTCGGCGACGAAGGCGGCGGCCCGATGAACGAGGACGGCGAGGCGTCGCTGTTCGTGTCCACGCTGATCCGGCGTGCATCGGTGGCGCCCGCCGCCGGCTGACCAGCCGCGTTCCAACTGGGCGTCGAAAGCCGATCACCGGTGCTTCGGGGGCGTTGAGGCGAAATTGCTACCCCCTTCGCACCCTTCTATGCTGCATCGCAGCGAAGGAGGTGGCGTAATGGCTCCAAAGCGTGTGCGTAAGGCAGTTTTCCCCGTCGGCGGGCTCGGTACCCGCTTTCTTCCGGCAACCAAGGCGATCCCGAAGGAGATGCTTCCGGTCGTCGACAAGCCCTTGATCCAATATGCAGTCGAGGAAGCGCTCGAAGCAGGGATCGAGCAGATGATCTTCGTCACCGGGCGGGGGAAATCGGCGATCGAGGACCATTTCGACATCGCGTTCGAACTCGAGACGACGATGAGCGGGCGCGGCAAATCGCTCGAGATCCTCGATCACACCCGGCTTCGGCCCGGCGCCGTCGCCTATGTGCGGCAGCAGGAGCCGATGGGGCTCGGCCATGCCGTGTGGTGCGCACGCGACGTGGTGGGCGACGAGCCGTTCGCGGTTCTGCTCGCCGACGATTTCATGGTCGGCCGGCCCGGCTGCCTCAAGCAGATGATCGACGCCTATAACGAAGTGGGCGGCAATCTGATCTGCGCCGAGATCGTTCCCGACGAGCAGACGCACCGCTATGGCATCATCACCCCCGGCACCCAGGATGGCGCGCTCACCGAAGTGCGCGGGCTGGTGGAGAAGCCCGCGCCCGGCACCGCGCCGTCGAACCTCTCGGTGATCGGCCGCTACATCCTGCAGCCCGAAGTGATGCAAGTGCTCGCGAGCCAGGAAAAGGGCGCAGGCGGCGAGATCCAGCTGACCGACGCGATGTCGCGGATGATTGGCGGGCAGCCGTTCCACGGTGTCACTTTCGCAGGCACCCGCTACGATTGCGGCGACAAGGCCGGGTTCCTCCACGCCAACCTGGCGATGGCGCTCGATCGCGAGGATCTCGCCGAGGAAGTCGAATTGTTCGCGAGCGAATTGCTGGCGGCGCGCAAGCCGCGCCGCGCGGCATGAACCAGTTTCAGTAAGGGAGTATCGGCATGCGCATCGTAATGATCGGATCGGGCTATGTGGGCCTCGTCTCCGGCGCCTGCTTCGCCGATTTCGGCCACCAGGTGATCTGCGTCGACAAGGATGAGGGCAAGATCGCACGGCTCAACGCCGGGCAGATCCCGATCTACGAGCCGGGCCTCGACGATCTCGTCGCGCGCAACGTCGCGGCGGGCCGCCTGTCCTTCTCGACCGAGCTTGCCGAACCGGTGAAGCAGGCCGACGTGGTGTTCATCGCCGTGGGCACGCCTTCGCGGCGCGGCGACGGCCATGCCGATCTTTCCTATGTCTATGCGGCGGCCGCCGAGATGGCGCCGTGCCTCGACGGCTTCACCGTCGTGGTCACCAAGTCGACGGTGCCGGTGGGCACGGGCGACGAAGTCGAGCGGATCATCGCCGAGACCAATCCGCAGGCCGAATTCGCCGTCGCCTCCAATCCCGAATTCCTCCGCGAGGGTGCGGCGATCGAGGACTTCAAGCGCCCGGACCGCATCGTCATCGGCATCGAGGACGAGCGTGCACGCCCGGTGATGGAAGAGGTTTATCGCCCGCTCTATCTCAACCAGGCGCCGCTCCTGTTCACCGGGCGGCGCACGTCCGAGCTGATCAAATACGCCGCCAACGCCTTCCTGGCGGTCAAGATCACCTTCATCAACGAGATCGCCGATCTGTGCGAGGCAGTCGGCGCAGACGTCCAGCAGGTCGCGCGCGGGATCGGGCTCGACAACCGGATCGGCAGCAAGTTCCTCCACGCCGGGCCGGGCTATGGCGGTTCGTGCTTCCCCAAGGACACGCTGGCTTTGGTCAAGACGGCCGAGGATTCGGGCGCGCCGATCCGGATCGTCGAGGCGACCGTGGCGGTCAACGACAGCCGCAAGCGCGCGATGGGCCGCAAGATCATCGCGGCGTGCGGCGGATCGGTGCGCGGCAAGAAAATCGCCGTGCTGGGCCTGACCTTCAAACCCAACACCGATGACATGCGCGACGCGCCGAGCCTCGCGATCATCCAGGCGCTCGAAGATGGCGGCGCGACCGTCAGCGCGTTCGACCCGGAGGGCATGGCGGCGGCGCGGCCGATGCTCCCCAATGTCGCGTTCGCGACTTCACCCTACGAGGCCGCGGACGGCGCGGCGGCACTGGTGATCGTGACCGAGTGGAACGCGTTTCGCGCGCTCGACCTGGAACAGCTCCGGGCCCGCATGGAAGGCGACGCGCTGGTCGACCTGCGCAACATCTACCGGCCCGAAACGGTGGAGGCAGCGGGCTTCACTTACACCGGCGTCGGCCGCGGGCTGGCGGTTGCACCCGAAGCAATGGCGATTGCGGCGGAATAAGTTAACTTGCCGTTTGGCACCTTTTAAGCTTCGACTTAACGCAAATCAGGCGCGTGACCTAGGTTACGCGCCTGAATTGTTCTAAATACCCCTTGAGGCGGCACAGTAGCGGGCCGCCGACACCGGGGGGTGTTCATGCGTATCCACTATTTTCGCCCGTTCGCGGGCGCGCTGTCTCTTTGCGCGCTCGCGTCCTGCGCCGGCGACGACTCCAGCTCTTCGCAGCAACAGGCGGGAACGATTGTCGTTCCTGCATCCGCAACCACCACCAGCGTCGCGGCGCCTGCGCAGGTGGAGGAAGTAGCGGCGACTACCGACAGCTTCGCGACGTTCGATTTCGCCAATGGGACACGGCTGCCCGAAAAGGCGACGCTGTCGATCGGGGCGGCGGTATTCCAGCCTGGTGCGAACGTCGCGTACGTGCCCGTCACGCTCGACCGGCCGACGCCCAATACCGTGATCGCGCGCGTGATCACCGTCAACGGATCGGGCACGTACAAGGCGATCTCGGGCTACCAGTACAAGGCGACCGAGGACGTCGTGATCTTCCGCCCAGGCGATCCGCTGCGAAAGACGGTGTCGGTGCCGATCCTGTCGGCGACCGACGGGCAGCAATTCTCGCTCAAGCTGCGCGAGGCGCCGTGGGGCGCGAACCAGGGTACGGCCTCGGCAACCGTGACCGCGAGCGCCAGCGCGACGGCCACGGCGGCGTCCACCGGCTTCCGCGCGCCGCGAAGCTTCGCGCGGACCGGCACGCTCCAGTACGACATGACCAAAGCAGCGATGCGCTGGTCCGATGCGGGCCATGCCGGCGCGTGGTCGACCAAGCTGTCGCACGGCCGCGCGCAGCCGGCCAATGGGGAGACCGGCATGTACCTCGACGGCTATCTGTACCCCGGCATCGAGGCTCCGCTGCGCTACACCGACGAAGGCCTGGTGATGCACACCCAGGTTCTCGACACGCCGCTCAGCTGGGCGGGTGTCGGGTATAACTACGGCGCGGTCGTGCTGAGCGGGCACAACACGCCTTCCACCCAGATCGGCTACGGCCAGTATGAGTGGGTGGCGAAGATGCCGAACCGGCGCGGCGCTTGGCCGGCCTTTTGGCTGATCTCGACTTCAGGCTGGCCGCCCGAAATCGATGTCTATGAGGGGTTCGGCTACCAGAGTTACTGGGACTTCGACCGGCACATCTCCGCGACGATCCACGGCGGCAGCGGCGGCGTGCGCTCGTTCCAGCGCGGCACCAATATCCAGGCCGACCAGGCTTATGGCATGTCTGGCTTTTCGCAGGGCTTCCACAGCTACGCCGTCGACGTGCAGTGGGATTACATCACGTGGTTCGTCGACGGGCTGGAGACCTATCAGAGCGTCAACCCGTTCCGCGGCCACCGCTGGTATCCGATCATGGACGTCGCAGTAAAGACGACCGGCAGCTACGACGACGGTTTGGGCGATATGGTGGTCAAGAGCTTCCGCGCCTGGGCGAACTGAACGTGGTGGGGGCGGCGTAGAGCGCGTCGCCCCCGCCCGCGAGCGCATAGAGGCGGGCGACTGCCTTGACCCATTGGCCCGCCAGGTCGAGGCGATTGCGGTGCCACGCCAGCGCCGGCAGCGCGGCGGTGCGCAGGCCGAGCAATGCCAATGCGCGCAATGCGAGTGCCGGGCGGCTCGTCGTCTTGCGGGCGACCTTGGTGTCGGTCACGCCGATCCGCCACATCCGCCGCAGCACCCACGCCTTGCGCGCGCGCTCAGCACCGACCCATTCGGACACGCACGCGGCCGGCGCCCAGCCGAAACCGAAGCCGAGCGCCTTGAGCCGGGTGAGGAAGTCCAGATCCTCGCCGCCGCTGCGATTGAACGCGGGATCGAACCAGGGCGCGCCGAGCGCTTCGAGCGCGGCACGAGTCACCAGCAGATTGTTGCTGGCGTAGAGCATGTCGGCGGGGCCTTCGGGACGCTGTTCGGAGCGGAAGACGAGCGTCTGCTCGGCCCAGTCGGGCGCGCCTTCGGGGAATACCGGGGTGACCGGTCCTCCCACCACTGCCGCGCCGGTGCGCCGCTGCACCGCGAGCAATGCCGCGAGCCATTGCGGCTCGGGCCATTCGTCGTCGTCGATCATCGCGAGGTGCTGCATCGTCGGGATCGCGAGCGCATGCGCGACGATGGCGTTGCGGACGTGGCACAGGCCAGGCTCGGGCACGCGGATGATTTCGACTGGGATCGGGAAGTCCTTGGCGATCTCGGCGGCGATCGCGGCCCCCTCCCCGCCCAGATCATTGTCGGCAACAAGCAACGATGCGTCTTCAAGTCCGTCCAGCCGCGCGACCGCCTCGAGGAGATGCCGCAATTGCTGCGGCCGCCGGAAGGTCGGGATCGCGATGACCGTCCCGGCCACGATCATTCGGCCGCTTGCTGGAACGGCAAAGGCGGGCGCGGAACGAAACGGCGCTCGAGCTTCTTGATCGCGCGGTGGCCGGGAACTTCGATCAGCAGATAGCTCGCCCAGCAGATCAGCCAAGTCGCGACCAGGATGCCCGCGTAAAAGGCCCAGTCGAACCCGATCACGCCGTGGCGATGCGCGATCCCCATGACCCGCGCGAACACGTCGCGGACAAGCGGATGCCAGAGATAGATCGAATAGCTGATCAGCCCGAGATGGAACGAGACCGGATTGGCGAGCAATGCGCGCGCGGTGTGGCCGTTATAATAGCAGGCGATCACCAACGGCACGAAGGCAAGCGCGACTACCACGTCGCCGCGCGGGATCATCAACGCCGCTACGATCAGCGCGCAGCTGCCGATAAAGCCGTGCTCGCCGCCGAGCAGGCGTTCGATCCTCGGGTGGCTGACCAGCCGATAGGCGATCACCCCCAGCGAGAAGCCGGCGAGGCAGCGCAGCACCGGGAGGATCGTATTGCCGTCATTGACGTCGAGCGGCCCCTGCGCGCCGTGACCGAGCGTCGCAACGACGACCAGCAATGCCGCCGCGCCGGCCACCTGCAGCCAGGCGAGCCGCGAAAAGGCGATCAGCGCGACCAGTGGGTAAGCGAGATAGGCGACGAGCTCGGTGCTCACCGACCAGCTGTTGCCGGCCAGCGCCTGCGTTCCCCAGCCCCAGCTCTGGATCATCAGCAGATTGGTGAGGATGTTCGCCGGGGTGAGCGCCACGGGCTGCTCGCCCGACACATTGAGCAGGATCCGTGCGGCAAAAACCAGCGCCACGATGAAGTGAAGCGGCCAGACGCGCGCCATCCGGTTGAGCAGGAAATCGCCATAGCTCGCCACGCTCGGCCGCTTCACGACGCGCTCATAATAGCCGATCGAAATTACGAACCCGCTCAACACGAAGAACAGGTCGACCGCGAGATAGGCCCGCGAGAACAGGGTCAGGTGGAACGCCGTGAACGCCGGCGAGTGCGGGATGTGGTAGAGCAACACCGCGATGGCGGCGATGCCGCGCAGCCCGGTGAGTGGCGCGATTCTCATGCCGACACTCCTTCGCCCTGATTGCTTGCCCGGCGCGCCGGTGCGGCATCGAACGCCGCCGCGATCGCCGCCCATAGCCGCTTGCGCCGCAGATCGCTGTCGAGCGGCAGTCCGCGCGACGGCTTGCCGTCGGGCCAGCGATATTCGGGATAGGTCGACAGCCACGAATAGCGGTCAGACAGCCCCCAGGTGAGGACCGAGCTGGTCGCCGGATTGTCCAGCGCTACGTCGAGGAATGCCTTGCCGACGGCGGCAACCTGCGCGTCGCGCGGCTCGATCGCCTGCGGTCCGCCGCGATCGGCAATGTCCATCTCGGTGATCGCGATGCCGATCCCCATCCCGCGCACTTCATCGAGGAAGCTCGCGAAGATGCGTTCGTCGAAGGGTTCGCGAAACGGCTTAAGATGCCCCTGGATTCCGAGCGCGTCGATCGGCACACCCCGCGCCAGCGCGCGCTCGAGCAGCTTGAGAATCGCCGCACGCCGGGCAGCGCAGCGCCGCGAGGCATGTTCGAGGCCGAAATCGGTGAGGAACAGCCGCGCGTTCGGATCGGCTTCGCGCGCGGTGTGGAAAGCGAGATCGATATAGTTCTCGCCGAACGCCTGCCCCCAGATGTTGTTGGCGCGCAGGCCATCGGCGCGGCCTTCCTTGGGCTCGACCGGCTCGTTGATCACGTCCCACTCGCCGATCCGCCCGGCATAGCGGCGCATCGCGGTCTCGATATAGCCGGTGAGCAGCTCTTCCTTCGCGCGCGGCGCGGCCTTGGGCAGCGCCGCCTGCAACCAGGGCGGGTTCATCGCGTACCAGACCAGCGTATGTCCGCGCGCGGCGAGCCCGTGCTGCTGCGCGAAATCGACCAGCCTGTCGTTGCCGCTGAAATCGTAGCGCCCCGGCGCCGGCTGCGTGACGTGCCGCTTGAGTTCATATTCCTGGACGATCGTGCCCGCCTCGCGCAGCACGGCGGCGGTGAAGGCCGGATCCTTGGCGATCTGGCTCGACTTGATCGCGCAGCCGAAGCGCCGGCCGCTGCGCCGTGCCCGGGCATTGAGGCCGGGACCTTCGAAATCGGGGAGCGGCGGGACGAACGGCACTGCGCTGCTGACCAATGGCACGCTGCACGCCGCCGCCGCGCCGGCGATGAAGGTCCGGCGCCTCATATCCGGACCCCCCGCACCCGGCTGGTCAGGGCGATCCATCGATCGGCGGCCTTTCGATAGACAGTGTCGGGAACGACGATCTGCAGCAGCACGATCGCAGCGACGCGCGGGCGAAAGGCGCGGTGGCGCAGCGCGTCGAAATAGTAACGCAGCGCGGTGCGCCGGCTGGTCGGCCACACGCTCTTGGCGGCGTGCCAGCCCATATAGGCCGAGTACGCGCGCGCCGAGATGTGCGGGCGCAGATCCTTGAGCCAGGCGA
>JGI20283J13201_100008_pt1 | contig 41454 bp, 34 predicted proteins | sample Plalitdecfosmids_FD_13201 | JGI IMG/M metagenome (IMG submission 13201)
CAGCAGGTACATGCGGCTGTTGTCGCCGTACCAGCCCTCGGGGGTGATCACGGTGACGTCGACGTTCATCACGTCGCCTTTTTTCAGCGGCTTCTCGTTGGGAATGCCGTGGCAGACCACGCTGTTGAGCGAGGTGCACAGGTGGCCGGGGTAGGGCGGGTAGCCAGGGGGCGCGTAGCCGATGGTGGCCGACACGGTGCCCTGCTGTTTCATGTATTCGGCCGCCAGGCGGTCGATTTCTTTCGTGGTCACGCCGACCTGGATGTGCGGCGTGAGGTAGTCCAGGACTTCGGAGGCGAGCCGGCAGGCCTTGCGCATGGCGTCGATCTGCTCGGGGCTCTTGATGTTGATGCTCATGGCGGGAATTATCCCATCGGCTCCGCGGGCCCCGTAGCGGGCGCACCGCCCGGGCCCGTTCGGCCTATGGGTAAAATCATGGGCTTTCGGGCCGGTCCCCAGTCAGCGGACCGGCCGGCAGCCTCACTGCGATCCAAACGATCCCCATGACCCAGCACATCAGCTTCTTCGAAGGCGGCAACGCCGTCAGCGACTTCCGCGCGCGCCAGCTCCTGCCGCAACTCCAGGCGGTGCACCCGCGCATCACCGGCATCGCGGCGCGCTTCGTGCATTTGGTGGCCTCGGACGCGGCGCCGACGGGCGCGCAGAAAGACCAGCTGCAGGCGCTGCTGACCTACGGCGAGCCCTACGCCGGCCCCGCCGAAGGCGCGCTGGTGGTGGTCACCCCGCGTTTCGGCACCGTGTCGCCCTGGGCCTCCAAGGCCACCGACATCGTCCACAACTGCGGCCTGGCGGTGCGCCGGGTGGAGCGCATCGTCGAATACCGCATCGCGCTCAAGGCGCCGCTGCTGGGCAAGGCGGCGCTGGACGAAGCGCAGTCGCAGGCCGTCGCCGCGCTGCTGCACGACCGCATGACCGAGTCGGTGGTGTTCGACCGCGACACCGCGCAGGCGCTGTTCACCGAAATCGACGCTGCCCCGATGGAGCAGGTCGACGTGCTGGCCGGTGGCCGCGAGGCGCTGGTCGCCGCCAACCGCCAGTTCGGCCTGGCCCTGGCCGACGACGAGATCGACTACCTGGTGGACGCCTTCGGCACCCTGGGCCGCAACCCGACCGACGTCGAACTGATGATGTTCGCGCAGGCCAACAGCGAGCACTGCCGCCACAAGATATTCAACGCCCAGTTCACCATCGACGGCGAACCGCAGGAACACAGCCTCTTCGGCATGATCCGCAACACCCACAGGCTGAGTCCGCAGCACACGGTCGTCGCCTATTCGGACAACGCCTCGGTGATGGAGGGCCAGGAGCGCGAGCTGTTCGTCGCCAGCAGCGGCCGCAACGACGCATCGCCCGCCTACGAGCGCCGCCAGTCGCTGCAGCACGTGCTGATGAAGGTCGAGACGCACAACCACCCGACCGCGATTTCGCCTTTCCCGGGTGCCTCGACCGGCGCTGGCGGCGAAATCCGCGACGAGGGCGCCACCGGCCGTGGCAGCAAGCCCAAGGCCGGCCTGACCGGCTTCACCGTGTCGAAGCTCTGGCCCGAGGGCGACGCCGCCTACGGCAAGCCCGAACACATCGCCAGCCCGCTGCAGATCATGACCGAGGGCCCGCTGGGGGGCGCAGCCTTCAACAACGAGTTCGGCCGGCCCAACCTGCTGGGCTATTTCCGCGAATACGAACAGGCCATCGCCAGCGATGCCGACACCGTGCAGCGCGGCTACCACAAGCCGATCATGATCGCCGGCGGACTGGGCAGCATCGACGCCGGCCTCACCACCAAGATCGAATTCCCCGCCGGCTCGCTGCTGATCCAGCTGGGCGGCCCGGGCATGCGCATCGGCATGGGCGGCAGCGCCGCCAGCTCGATGGCCACCGGCGCCAACGCGGCCGAACTCGACTTCGACTCGGTGCAGCGCGGCAATCCGGAGATCGAACGCCGGGCCCAGGAGGTCATCAACCACTGCTGGATGCTGGGCGCCGCCAACCCCATCCTGGCGATCCACGACGTGGGCGCGGGCGGCCTGTCCAACGCCTTCCCCGAGCTCACCAACGACGCCGGCCGCGGCGCGCGTTTCAGCCTGCGCGACGTGCCGCTCGAGGAAACCGGCCTGGCGCCCAAGGAAATCTGGTGCAACGAAAGCCAGGAGCGCTACGTGATGGCGATCGCGCCGGAGTCCCTGGAGACGTTCAAGGCATTCTGCGAACGTGAGCGCTGCCCGTTCTCGGTGGTCGGGGTGGCGACCGAGGAGCGCCAGCTGGTGCTGCACGACGACGCGCCGACCCAGCCGGTCGACATGCCCATGAACGTGCTGCTGGGCAAGCCGCCCAAGATGCACCGCGACGTGAAGACCCTGCCGCGCCGCTTCGCGCCGCTGGAGCTGACCGGAGTAGACCTGCAGCAGTCGGCCATCGCCGTGCTGTCGCACCCCACGGTGGCCTCCAAGCGCTTTCTCATCACCATCGGCGACCGCACCGTCGGCGGCCTGACGCACCGCGACCAGATGGTCGGCCCGTGGCAGGTGCCGGTGGCCGACTGCGCGGTCACGCTGGCCGACTACGCCGGTTTCGCCGGCGAGGCCATGAGCCTGGGCGAGCGCACGCCGCTGGCCGCGCTGGACGCTCCGGCCTCCGGCCGCATGGCGGTGGCCGAAGCCATCACCAACCTGCTGGCCGCGCCGATCGAACTGCCACGCGTGAAGCTGTCGGCCAACTGGATGGCGGCCTGTGGCGAGCCCGGCGAGGACGCCGCGCTCTACGCCACCGTCAAGGCGGTGGGCCTGGAGCTGTGCCCGGCGCTGGGTATTTCGATTCCGGTCGGCAAGGATTCGCTGTCGATGCGCACCCAGTGGAAGGACGCGTCCGGTGAACAGAAGAAGGTGACCTCGCCGGTCAGCCTGGTCGTCACCGCATTCGCCACCCTGGCCGACGTGCGCGGCACGCTCACGCCGCAGCTGGACGCCACCACCGACGACACCACGCTGGTGCTGATCGACCTGGGCCGCGGCCAGCACCGCATGGCGGGCTCGATCCTGTCGCAGGTGCTGGAGCAGAGCGGCGACACCGTGCCCGACCTGGACGACCCGCAGGACCTGGTGCGGCTGGTCGACGCCGTCAACACCCTGCGCGCGCAGGGCCGCATCCTGGCCTACCACGACCGCAGCGACGGCGGCCTGTTCGCCGCGGCCGCCGAAATGGCCTTCGCCGGCCATGTCGGCGTGGCGCTCAACGTCGACATGCTGGTCACCGAAGGCGACGGCATCAGCGACAGCCGCGCCGAATACGGCGACGCCAAGAACTGGTCGCAGCAGGTGTCCGCCCGCCGCGAGGAACTGACGCTGAAAGCCCTGTTCAACGAAGAGCTCGGCGTGCTGCTGCAGGTGCGCACCGCCGAGCGCAACGAGGTCATGCAGACGCTGCGCAGTTTCGGCCTGTCCAAGCACAGCCATTTCGTCGGCAAGACCCGTCCCGCCAGCTCGACGCTGGAAGTCGGCAAGGGCAAGCTCGAGGTGTGGCGCGACACCAGGTCGGTGTTCAGCGCCACCCTGTTCGACCTGCACCAGGTCTGGGACAGCGTCAGCTGGAAGATCGCCCGCGAGCGCGACAATCCGGCCTGCGCCGACAGCGAGCACGCCGCCGCCGGCGTGCCCGGGGATACCGGCCTGCACTGGCTGGTGCCGGCCGACGCGGCCGTCATGCCGCAGGCCCCGGCCATCGTCGGCCAGGCCCGTCCCCGCGTGGCCATCCTGCGCGAGCAGGGCGTCAACTCGCATGTCGAGATGGCCTACGCCTTCGACACCGCCGGCTTCGAGGCGGTCGACGTGCACATGACCGACCTGATGTCGGGCCGCGCGAAGCTGCCCGACTTCAAGGGCATCGTCGCCTGCGGCGGCTTCAGCTACGGCGACACCCTGGGCGCCGGCATCGGCTGGGCCCGCAGCATCACCTTCCATCCGGAACTGGCGGCGCAGTTCGCGGCCTTCTTCGGCCGCGGCGACACCTTCGGCCTGGGCATCTGCAACGGCTGCCAGATGTTCGCCGAGCTGGCCGACATCATTCCCGGCGCCGCCGCCTGGCCGCGCTTCACCACCAACCGCAGCGAGCGTTTCGAGGCCCGGCTGGCGATGGTCGAGGTGATGAAGTCGCCCAGCCTGTTCCTGCAGGGCATGGAAGGCTGGCGCCTGCCGATCGCGGTGTCGCACGGAGAAGGCTATGCCAACTTCGCCCACCGGGGCGATGCCGGCCAAGCCCTGCCTGCGCTGCGCTTCGTGGACCATACCGGCCAGCCGACCGAGCAATACCCGTTCAACCCCAACGGCAGTGCGGGCGGACTGGGCGGCGTGACCACGCCGGACGGCCGTTTCACCGCGCTGATGCCGCACCCGGAGCGGGTGTTCCGCAACATCCAGATGAGCTGGAGCGCCGGCGACCCGGCGGCTTTCAGCCCCTGGATGCATCTCTGGCACAACGCGCGCCGCTGGGTGGGCTGAGCCGGCTCAGTAGACCTCGGCCGGCAGGCTCCAGCCGGTGATCAGCGCCTGCATGGCCTGCATGACCTCGCCGTAGCCCTGGCCGGCCGTGGCTTCCACCGCCCGGGCGTAGGCCGACTGGAAGCCCGGCACCCGGTCGCCCAGCTGCCTGACGATCACCTGGCGCACCGCGTTGTTGAATTCGCAGGCGCGGGCGGGGTCGAATTCGCCGTTGGCCGCATTGCACCGGGCGCCTTTCAGTTCGTCGAGCGCCCGCCGTGTGTGCGAGACGGCGCTGCCGTCGGGCAGGTCCGCGTCCAGCCGCCAGAAATAGCGCAGCAACTGGTAGAGATCGGCCACCGGCACCGCCGGGTCGGCCAGCCGCGCCGAGGCGTCGCGCACCGCCTGGGTGATGCTGGCGGGCTCGTGGCGCAGGTGGTACTGGATGGCGCTCACCAGGTTCATTGCCGCCTTGGCCGTGGCAGGGCCGGTGAGTGTGTCGCCGGGCGGCGCCAGCACCACCTGGTAGAGCCGGTCGAGCCGCTTGCGCTCGGCCACGTCGGCGTGCACGTAGTAATGCCCGAGGTCGCGCGAAAGCTTGCCCAGCATGTCGGTGCTGAAACCGTAGTCGAGCTCCAGCTGGCGCACATGCGGCTGCGCCGCCGTGGTGCCCAGCCGTGGCCTGTGCTTGAGCGTGCGCTGGCTGGCGGTTTCGATCTGCGCCTGCAGCACCGCGTCCAGAGAGCGGGTGTGCGCCACGTCGATGCGCGGCCTGGCGCCTGCGATGTCGTCCCAGTGGGGGCACAGCTTGCGGGCCGTGGCGTGCAGCTTGTCGGCGTGCGCCTCGGTATAGCCGTGTGCCTGCATGCGCCGGCCGAATTGTTCGACCAGGCCGACCGCCTCCTTGGGGCTGATCTCCGGGTGGGCCGTGAACACCGTGTTGAGCCGCCGCGCGCGGCTGGCGTCGGACGCGGCCACGCCCAGCGACCGGTACAGGTCGAGGTTGAAGGCCAGGTGCAGCGGATTGGGGCTGTGGACCACCTCGCGCATGAGCTGGGTGAGGCTGGCCATCGCTTCGTGGATGCGTTGTGCGTCGGCGCTGGCAGCAGGCTCCGGCGCCATTTCGGCGGCCAGGCGGACGCCGGCCAGGCCGTCGGATGCCATGCGGTCGATGAGCGGCCTGCCGTCCAGCGCGATGGCGCGTTCGAGCAGCTGGGCGAAACGCCGCGGCCCGGCCGCGGGGGCGTCGGCCAGCAGCGCGGCGAGATGGCCCGCGATGGAGGAGGCCGGCGACGCGCCCGCCGTGCCCTGCGCCGCCGGCAGGCCCAGCGGCGCTGCGGGGCGGGCCTCGGCTGGCAGGTAGTACAGGAATGCATCGCGCAGGGCGTCCGGCAGGTCGGGGTGGCCGGTGAGTGTGTTGCTGACCGGCGCGGCGCGGTCGCGTGCCTGGAAATCCCGCCAGCCGACGATGGTGATGACCGACAGAAGATCGCGCAGCGGAGGCGGCGCGTCGGTGTTCTGGTGCGCGGCATGCCAGTGCAGCAGCCGGTCCAGGGTCTGTGCCAGCTCCGGTGCGGGCTCGGGCTCGGCGCCGGTGGCCTGCTGGAGCGTGGTCGCGATGGCCAGTTTCTGGTCGAGGTCGAGATTCAGCGTGTACGCGTCGGCCAGCTGGCCGAGCGCGGCCACGACCGTCGCCGGCAGGTGGCTGGTATCGGGCGCGGAATGGCTGCCGGCGGCCTCGCGCAGTTCGCGCATGGTTTGCTGCTGCTCTGCGGCGAAGCGGACGAAGGCGGTGCGGTCTCCGCGGCTCTTGTGGAATTGTTCGGTGTCGCCCGCATCCAGCTGGGCTGCGTTGGCCTGGAATCTGTGCTGGTACCGCGCGACGACGCCGCTGTCGTAGAAAGGCGTGGTGTTGAGATGCCGCAGCACCAGCAGCGTGAGCACGGCGGGCATCACATCGCATAGCGCCGGAAAGTTGCAGCGGTCGAGCATGGCCAGGGCCCGGTCCAGGGTGACGGGGCCGTTCGGTGCGGTCAGCGCGGCCGGATCCGGGTGGCTCACCTGGCCGAAACGGCGAACCGCCTGCACGGCCTCGTAATTGCGCTCGCCCTGCGCCGGGTCGCAGCGCAGGGCGTCGACCGGCCCGCGCGGCAGGCCGAGCGACGCCATGATGCGGTTGCGCAGGTCGATGGCGTCGAAGCTGCCGGCGACGGCGGCCGGGTCGCCCAGCGCGTCGATGGCCCTCCAGGCGTCGGCATAGCCGGGCAGGTCCTGCTGCCAGGCGCCCGGGCTCGAGCCGACATAGGCGAAAGGCGGCGTGCCGTCGGCCGCCGGTACCTGGGCAGTCCAGGCAGCGTTTTGCTGCTGGGGCGGCGGTGGCACCGCACCGGGCACGGGAAGCTGCGAAAGGCCGGACGGCGGGCCGGTGCCGCTGGTGGTCTGGGGTGCAGAAACAAATTGAGGAAAGCTCATGCTGCGATCTCTTTCGGGAATGAAGAGACCGCAGGCTAAGTAGCGTCCTGGCGGGCGCCTCGCCGGAACCGCAGTGCTGATGCCCGCGGCGAAGCTCAGTCCGGCTGAATATCGGCCTTCTTGGCGACGGCCTTCCAGCGGGCGACCTCGGCGGCGATGAAGGTCGCGAATTCGGCTGGCTTCATGGCAGCCGGCTCGGCGCCCTCCCTCAGGAAGAAAGTCTTCATCTCGTCGGACTGGATCGCCTTGCCGATCTCGGCGTTCAGCCGGTCGACCACCGCCTGGGGTGTGTTGGCCGGCGCCAGCACTCCCCACCACAGGTCGACGGCGCTGCCCTTGTAGCCGGCTTCTTCCAGCGTGGGCAGGTCGGGCGCGACCGGCGAGCGCTGCGCGGTGCTCACCGCCAGTGCACGCACCCGGCCGGCCTTGACCTGCGTGAGGATGGACGGCGCACTGGCCACCAGCATGTCGATCTGGCCGCCCATGAGATCGTTGACGGCGGGGCCCATGCCCTTGTAGGGCACGTGCGTCAGCTTGGTGTCGGAGGCGTCGGCGAAGAGCTCGGTGGCGAACTGGTTGATGCTGCCCGCGCCCGAGCTGCCGTAGTTGAGCTTGCCGGGCCGGGCCTTGGCGGCGGCGACCAGGTCCTGGATGGTCTTGTAGGGCGTGTCCTTGTTGACGGTGACCAGCAGCGGGCCCTTGGCCAGCATGGCGACCGGCTTGAAATCCTTCACCGCGTCGTAGGCCAGGTTGTTGCGGATGGCCGCGCCGGTGGTGAAGGTGGAGGACACCACCACCAGCTGGTAGCCATCGGCCGCGGCACGCGCCACCAGCTGGTTGGCGATGACGCCGCCACCCGAGGGCTTGTTGTCGACCAGGAAGGGCTGGCCCATGGTGTCCTGCAGGCGCTTGCCGATGGCGCGCGCGAACACGTCGTTGGAGCCACCGGCGGCGCTGCCGACGATGAGCGTGACGGGCTTGGAAGGGTAGGGCGCGGCGGTCTGCGCCAGGGCTGCGGGGGCGGCTGTCGCGGCCAGGCAGGCCAGCAGGAGGGCGCGGCGGACGAAAGTCGGGCGGATCGAATCGGGCATGGTGTCGTGTCTCCTGTTATGCCCTGCATGGTAGGCACTGTTTGGCCGAAGTTCGACGATGTTTCGTCAATCGACAGGCAAGCATTTGTCGTGCTCGCCAGCGGCGGCGAGCGGCAAACTCGGTGGCAACCCCCATTCGAGGAATCCATTTCCATGCGCAGCAAACTCTTCGTGCCCGGCTCCCGGCCGGAATTGTTCGACAAGGCCCTGGCGGGCGAGGCCGACGCCCTGTCCTTCGACCTGGAAGACGCGGTCGTCGAAAGCCGCAAGGCCGAGGCGCGGCAGATCCTGGGCGACTTTCTGCAGCGGGTGGCCGACCCGGCCGTCAAGCGCGGCAAGCGGCTGATCGTGCGGGTCAACCCGCTCGACACCGGGCACTTCGTGCCCGACCTGCAGGCCGTGGTGCGTCCCGGCCTCGACCTGCTCAATCTGCCCAAGCCGGAGACGGCCGAACAGGTGCTGCAGGCGGTCGCCGCGCTGGAGCAGGCCGAGCGCGACAACGGCATCGCCCAGCCGATCGGCCTGCTGCTCAACATCGAGACCCCGCGCGGCCTGCGCAATGCCGCGGCGATGGCCTGCGCCCATCCGCGGGTGGCCGGCCTGCAGATGGGCCTGGGCGACCTGTTCGAACCGCTGGGCATCGCCCGCCGCGATGTCGACAACGTGCGCTCGGTGATGTTCGCCATCCGCATGGCGGCCGGCGAAGCGGGCGTGTTCGCCTGCGACGGCGCTTTCGCCGATGTGCGCGACACCGAGGGCTACAGCGCCGAGGCGGCCATGGCACGGCGCCTGGGCTTCATCGGCAAAAGCTGCATCCACCCCAGCCAGGTGGCGCTGGCCAACGCGGCCTTCCGGCCGAGCGACGAGGAAATCGCCCATGCGCTGAAGGTGGTCGAGGCGGCGGGCAAGGCCGAGGCCGACGGTATCGGTGCCTGGGTGGTCGACGGCAAGATGGTCGACGGGCCGTTTCTCACCCGTGCCCGGGCCATCGTCGACACGGCGGTGCGCATGGGCCTGGCGAGCGCCTGAGGTGGATGCGATGAATGACGACACATCCGCCGGGAGAGGCGGCCCGCTGGCAGGCGTTCGCGTGCTGGACCTCAGCGCCTACATCGCCGGTCCCTACGGCTGCGCGCTGCTGGCCGACCAGGGCGCCGACGTGGTCAAGATCGAACCGCCCGCGGGTGACAACCTGCGCAAGTACCCCTCCACCCTGGCCGACGAGAGCCGGGCTTTCCTGGGCGTCAACCGCGGCAAGCGCGGCTTGGTGCTCGACCTGAAGCAGCCCGCCGACCTCGCGGTGCTGATGGACCTGGTGCGCGGCGCCGACGTGCTGGTGCACAACTTCCGGCCCAGCGTGCCGCCGCGCCTGGGCATCGACTACCAGAGCCTGTCGGCCATCAACCCCCGGCTCATCTATTGCGCGGTCACCGGCTACGGAGAGACCGGCCCGCTGCGCGACAAGGCCGGCTACGACCAGGTGCTGCAGACCATGACCGGCATGTGCGCCATGCAGGCACCGGCGGGCGAGGCGCCGCAGATCCTCTACGGCTCGGTGGTCGACTACTACGCAGCCTCGATGGTCGCCGCGGGTGTGTCCTCCGCCCTGTACGAGCGCGAGAAAAGCGGGCGCGGCCAGCAGGTCGGGGTGTCGCTGCTGCGCTCGGCGCTGGCGATGCAGTCGGCGCGGCTGGTGTGGGCCGCCGACGAGCCGCGCGAGGTGGGCCGCGACATGCGCTCCGGCGGCATCACCGGCATCCATCCCACCGCCGAGGGTTGGCTCTATATCTCTGCCAACACCGCGCATTTCTGGCGCGCCCTGTGCGAGAAGACCGGCCTGCAGGACCTGCTCGCGACCGACCGCTACGACTCGGTGCGCAAGCGCGCCCAGCACAAGGACGAGATCGTGCCCCGGCTGCACGCAGCGCTGGCGGCGCGGCCGGCATTGGAGTGGGAGGCGCTGTTCGGCGAAGAGGTGCCCTGTTCGGCGGCGCGCACCGTTGAAGACATGTTCGATTTTCCGCAGGCATTGGCCGAGGACCTGGTGACCACCTTCGAACATCCGGTGCTGGGCAGCTACCGCGGCTTCACCCGCGCCATCGCCTTCGGCCGCACGCCGGGGCCCCAGCCCTTCGCGGCGCCGACGCTGGACCAGCACGGGGCCGAGCTGCGTGCCGAGGCCGCCCAGGGTCAGGCCGGCGGACCGTAGCGCCGGGCGACCGCCGCCTGGAAAGCCTCGAGCACCAGCTGCATGAGGCGGCTGTCGGCATCGGCCGGGCGGCACACCATGGCGATATGGCGCAGCGGTGCGGTTCGGCCCAGCGACACCAGTTGCAGCGGGTAGGCCTGCAGCAGCTCGGCGCGCGGCATGGGCACCACCGACACCCCGAGTCCGGCCGACACCATGGCCGCGATGGCCTCGGTTCCCGGCAGGTCGAAGGCCCAACGCAGGCGCGGCGCGATGCGCTGGACGTATTGCGCGGCGATGCGCCCGCCGGTGGTGGCCGGGTCCATGCGGATCCAGTCGTAGCGGCGCAGCAGTTCCACCGGCGGCGCGGCGCGGGCCGTGGGCGGCGCGATCATCACCATGCTTTCCTGCGCCAGCGCAAACCAGCTCAGCCGGCTCGATCCGCCGGACTGCGGCTTGACCAGCACGGCCGCGTCGATGCGGCCCGCCTTGAGGTCGTCCAGCAAAACCGACGAAACACCCTTCGAAATCGCGAACTCCAGCGCCGGCGCACGCTCGCGCAATTTCTGCAGCGCGGTCGGCAGCAAGGCGACCTGGGCCGACTCCATGGTGCCGAGGCGAATGCGCCCGGTGACCGCCACGCCCTTGCGGCTGCGCAGGGCCTCCAGCGTGTCGACCGTCTGCTCCAGCGTCGCGGCGATTTCCAGTGCGAAGGGCGTGGGCCGCACCTGGCGGGCGGAGCGGTCGAACAGCGGCTGGCCGAAGTAGTCCTCCAACTGGCGCATCTGCTGGCTTACGGCGCTGGCGGTGAGGTTGACGTCCTTGGCCGCGGTGGCGAAGGAGCCGTGCTGCAGGACGGCGACGAGGGTCTGGAGGAATTGGAGTTTCATCTGCGGGCGGGCGCAAGAATAACCGCGCCGCGCGCCGCGGCGGTCAGCTCGTGCGGGGCCGCGAGCGGTCCCGGGCGCGCAGCGCGGCCAGGGTGGGCGACAGGCTGTGCAGCGTGTGCTTGGAACCCAGGCTCACGGTGGAGCGGGCGTTCACGCCCAGGTTGATGCCATGCTTGCGGGCGCGCGAGGCCATGACGGAAATGCTCAGCCCGGTGCCCATCCAGGACTGGCGCTGTTCCAGCACCGCGTCGTTGCGCTTGCGGGCCTCGGCCCGGAGCGGATCGTCCGGCGCCAGGCCCGCCACGAAGTCTTCGTTGCGCGCCACCGTCGCCGCCGCATGGGGGCGCAGCCCGTACTGGAGGGTGAAGCGGGGTTCGGTCACATCCAGGGCCAGCGCGGTGCGCAGGTGTTCGTCGAGCCGTTCGGCGGCCTCCTGCCGTGCCTGCTGCGACACGAAGTGCAGCGACGGGACATCCGCGGGCCCCGCTTCGGTCGCCGCCAGCAGCTCGATCCATTCGTCGCGCTCGCGCTGGATCGCCTTCACATAGGCCGCGGCGTTCTCGTACTGGATACGCAAGGTGCTGCGCCACGGCTGCAGCGAGCCCTGTGCCCGCACCAGCGTCACCATGCCCTGGTGCCCGAGGGCGCGCTTGATCTTGCCGACGGGTATTGACGGCGGGCCGAGCAGGGGTTTCTCGGCTTCGGGAGGCGGCATGCCCGGCGCGCCTTCGGGCACCGCGGCCTCGTAGCGCAGGCCGATGGTGAAGTCGGCTTCGAGGCGTTGCCGATGCATCAGCGTGGAGCGCTGCAGGGTGCTGCGGCCGCCGCCCTCCTGGTAGTTCCCGTGTCCGCGCAGGTGGGCCTCGTATTTCAGCTTGGCGGTCGGGCCGGCCGACAGCGCCTGGCCGGCATCGACGCCGAAGCCGAGCATCAGCGACACGCTGGCGCGGGTACTGGGCGCACGTTCCTCGGTCAGGCCGATGGACAGGTGCGGATGGTCGCGGCAGAACATGGCCAGGCGGCCCCAGCGATGCGGCGCGTCGTAGCGGTCGTCCAGGTTGCCGCTGGCGGAAAACAGATAGTCGATCAGCGACTGGAACTCGTCGGCCATGCCGTCGTCGTCATAGCCCTGGCCGTCGGCCGACGGGCGGCGGTCGATGCGGAAGGTCAGTCCGCGGTAGGCGCGGTCCTGGTAGTCGAGCGGCGTGACGGCGATGCGCGCGCCCGCCAGCGCGGTGACGGCGGCGCCGGCGAGCGGGATCTCGTAGCCGACCACGGCGCCGACCGTGGCCTGGTGGCGGCGGAAGCTGCTGTCGCCGAGGAACAGCGCGATGCCCTGCGCGTCGCGGGTGATCTCGACGATGCTCTGCCAGTCGTGCAAGGTGCCGGCGGTGGCGTAGGGCACCACGGGCAGGCCCGACAGATTCAGCAGGATCACCGCCGCTTTCACCAGCGGCTCGATGCTGGTGCCCAGTTCGAAGCCGGCACTGAGTTTTACCGTCGGCGTGGTCTTCAGGTTGGCGACGATGGCCTGCAGCGCTTCCTTCACTTCGGCGACGTCCGGGCGTGCGGGGGTATCGCTGTGGTGGTCGCGCTTCCCGGCTTCGCGGCCGAGGGCTTCTTCCAGCGCCAGCAGGGCGGTACGAAAGGCGGGACTCGCGCCTCGGCGCGCCAGCGATTGCGGCGTGAACGGGCGCCGCACCAGCGTATCGAAGCCCACTTCTTCCCAGAGTTCCTCGGCGGGCATCACGCACCATGCCTGTGCGCTGTCGGCCAGCGTCGCCAGCGTCTGCCACTGCGGGTCTTCGGCGACGGGCGAGAAGGAAGCGGTCTGGCGGGCGCGCTTCTCGCTCAAGGCCATGTCGAAGGCGCGGTTGGCGATGCTCAGCAGGGCGTCGCCGTCCAGGCGGGTATCGCGCCGGCAGCCTGTGGCATGCCAGTGGTGCATGCCGGCGAGTTCGATCAGCGCGCGTTCGGGCTCGGCGCTGCGACAGACCGCCGCCATGCTCATTTCCGGGCAGTCGAGCAGGTTGCCGAAAGCCGCGGCGAGGGTCATGGGGTCGCTGCGCTCTGGCTGCTGTTCGACCTGGTGCGGCATGCTGGAAGGCTTGTCGAGCCGCATCGCGCGGCCGAGCGGGCGCTGGCTGTCGGCCATGTCGACGATGGTCTCCGTCGAGAAGCGCTGGAATCGGTCCTGCAGTTGCGCCAGCGGGCTGCCCTCGCCGACATCCCAGAAACCCTGCTGGGCCGTGAACAGCACTGCGATGTCTTCGGCCCGCAGCGCCGACTCGCCGAGCCGCAGCAGGCGGTCGGCACTGACGATGGCCCGCGCTGCCAGGGTTCCCCGCCGGTTGGCCTCGGGACGGTTCAGGGCTTCCAGCTTGCACCGCAGGGCATGCAATTGCCGCGCGTCCGGCGGCGTGCCCGAGCCCTGGCACAGCAGCAGGTTCAGCGTCTCGAAGCCGCCGCCCGACCGCGCCAGCAGGCAGGCGACGCGCCCGGCGCTGTCGTCGAGGCTGTAGGAGCCGCCGAAATCGTGCCGCACCAGGAAAGAAAACCGGCCGAGGCGCTTCAGCATGTCGGGTGCGGCAGCGGATGTCAGGCCGGCCTGCACGAAGGCCTGGGCCAGCAGCACCGCGCAGGCGTTGGCACGCCCGGCCCATTGCTGCGGGTCGTTCGGCCAGGCCGCCTCGACCCGCGTCAGGAAGTGCTCGTGCAGATAGGCCACCAGGGCGGGCAAACGCCCGGTGCGCGCATCGGGACGATGCTCGTGCAGCAGGTCCATCAGCTGGACCTGGTCCGGGGAGGAGGCCCAGCGCACCGGGGCAGGGGCGGAGCGGCCGCGGTGTTGCACCTTCAGGGTTTTCTCGATCAGCCGGGTGTGGGGCTCGGCCGGCCGTTGCGCGAACGACGACCGGCTGGTGCCGGCCCGGGCGACCACGGGCGTCGGCGGTGCGCGATACACCGGCTCGGCGGTGCGTTCCTGCTCGTAGAAAACCAGGTCGTGGTTGCGGCGCAGGTCGTGGTGGGTGACGGCGTGCATCACGCTGTCGGCCAGCGCGGCTATGTGGTGACCGGCGCTGGCGGTGAGCTTGCGGGCGACCGGAGGCCGCGACGGGTCGGTCAGAACGCGCGGGTCGGGCAGCTCTGGAGGCAGGCTCGAGAGGCCCGGAAGGCGGGCATGCATCGGTTTCTCGCCACCGTGGTTCGGCGCATCCAACATAGGGTTCAGGGCTCTGGTTCGGTTAAAAAGGCATCTTTTTGACCGCCTCGCCAGCCCCGCGCGCCTCGACCCGAAAATTTGCGTGTGATTCCGAAAAACTCGGCTTTGTTAGAGCGTTTCTGCGGCGTATTTGCGCAATTTCGTTCAGATGTGGAGCGAAACTAGGCCGAATGCACTAATGGCCATTCAGTTCGGCGTGAGACCATGTAAATCCCTTTTCTGCCCGACTGCACGCCATGCTCGATACCGTGCCCCTCCCCGAAAGACTCCGCCGCCGCAAGGACGAAAACGACGCCGCGCTGGGAGGCGCGAGCGGTTCTCCCACGCAAAGCCTGGACCGCGCCATGGATCTGCTAGACGTGGTCGTCGGGCACACCACGTCGGGCATCGCCCTGGGTGCGCTGGCTGCCATCGTGGGCCTGAGCAAGCCGACCGCACACCGCCTGCTGAACGGTCTGCGCAACTCGGGGGTGATCGACTACGACACCACCAGCCGGCTTTTCTTCCCGGCCTTCAAGCTCTACTCCATGGGCCAGGCGGCATCGGTGCGTTTCGATGTCATACGGGCCGCGGGCGGCAGCCTGGAGCGATTGGCCGAGGAAACCAACGACACCGTGTTCCTCAGTGCGCGCAGCGGCGACTTTTGCGTCTGCGTCGCACGCACCACCGGGTCGTTCCCCATCAAGACCCTCACCCTCGACGTCGGCGACGTCCGGCCCCTCGGCCTGGGCGCCAACGGCATGGTGCTGCTGGCGGCACTGCGTGAAGACGACATCGAACGCAATCTTCAACGCCACCGCAAGGCACTGCAGGCCTGGCCGCGTTTCGACGAAGACTCGGTGCGTCGCTATATCGCCGCCACCCGCGAAAACGGCTACGGCTTCAGCGACGGCCTCGTGCTGCCCGAAATGTCGGCCCTGGCAGTGGGCATCCGCGGTGCGACCGGACAGGTCGACGCCGCCATATCGGTCGCCGCCATCACCTCGCGCATGCAGGCCCCGCGACGGGCCGCGATCGCCCAGCTGATCCGCGACGAGATCGCCGTCATCGAGGCGCAGATCGCGGACCGTTCCACCGGCAAGCGCGCCAACTGATCCGACCGCGACGCGTCGCCGACAACAAAAAGCCGGGCCACCCGATGGGGTGGCCCGGCTTTTTTGTCGGTCGCCTGGCGGCGAAAAGCGTCAGACGCTGAGGCGGCGATTCAGGCCCAGCACGCCCAGTGTGCACAGCGCGCCCGACAGCAGGTAGACGCTGACGTAGGCCAGGCCGAAGTGCGCCGACAGCCCGAGCGCCACCAACGGTGCGAAGCCGGCGCCGACCAGCCAGGCCAGGTCCGACGTCAGGGCAGCGCCCGTGTAGCGGTACTGGGCGGAGAAGTTCGCGGTCACGGCGCCGGCAGCCTGGCCGTAAGAGAGTCCCAGCAGGGCGAAGCCGACCAGGATGAACGCGTCTTGTGCGATACGACCACCGCCGAGCAGGAAAGGCGTGGCGAAGCTGAACAGGCCGATGGCCACGGCCAGCACGCCCAGCGTGCTGCGGCGACCGATGCGGTCGGCAATCCAGCCGGATGCGACCACGCCGGGAATCGCGATGAAGGCGCCGATGATCTGGATGGTCAGCACTTCGTTGACCGTCTGCTCGGCGTAGAGCGTGATCCACGACAGCGGGAACACGGTGATCAGGTGGAACAGCGCGTAGCTGGCCAGTGCGGCGAAGGCACCGATGAACACGTTGTAGCCCTGGGTTCGGAACATTTCGCCGACCTGGGTCGGTTGCAGTTCGCGCTCTTCGAGCAGCTTGGTGTATTCCTGTGTGACGACCAGGCGGAGGCGGGCGAACAGGGCTACCACGTTGATGGCGAAAGCCACGTAGAACGGATAGCGCCAGCCCCATTCGAAGAAGTCCTTCGGGCCGAGGCTGCTATGGAGGTACAGGAACAGGCCGGCGGCGAGGATGAAGCCGATCGGCGCGCCGAGCTGGCCCAGCATGGCGTACCAGCCGCGCTTGTCCTTGGGTGCGTTGAGCGCCAGCAGCGAAGGCAGGCCGTCCCAGGCACCGCCGAGGGCGATGCCCTGGACGAAGCGGAAAACCGAAAGCAGCACGATCGCGGTGAAGCCGATGTTCGCGTAGGCCGGCAAAAAGGCGATGCCGGCCGTCGAAATGCCGAGCAGGAAAAGGGCGATCGTCAATTTCATGCCGCGCCCGAGGCGTTGCTGGATCGACATGAACGCGATGGTGCCGATCGGCCGCGCGATGAACGCGAAGGAGAAGATGACGAAGGCCCACAGGGTGCCTTCGAGACGTCCCTCGAAGGGAAAGAACACCACCGGGAACACCAGCACCGAAGCGATGGCATAGACGAAGAAGTCAAAATACTCGGAGGTTCGACCGATGACCACACCGATGGCGATTTCGCCCGGTGCGATGCTGCCGTGGTCGGCGGTGATGTTGCGAATGTCGCGCTCTGCCTCGTGCGACGAAATGTCGGACCGGCCCTCGCTGGGCATCGTGATGCTCGTCATCTGCTCCCCTTGAAGCTTGTAGTTGGATCAAAGACTAAACCGACCGAAGCATCGCGGAAGAAGGGGTAAACCCGGTATAGGACAAAACGTCCAATAGCCGTCGGATAACAATCCGTTGTAAATTCCGGGTGTTTTCCCTAGCAAAGCCTCCACTTACTCGTTCGGCATGCCATTCCTCAAAAAACTCAGCGCATTGCTCATGCTTGCGGCCCTCGGTCTGTTGAGCGGTTGCAACGCGGTCGTCATGAAGCCTTCCGGCGACATCGCGATGCAGCAGCGCGATCTCATCCTGATCTCCACCGGCCTGATGCTGCTCATCATCGTCCCGGTGATCTTCCTGACGCTGTTCTTCGCCTACAAGTACCGGGCAGCGAACAAGGAGGCCGCCTACGAGCCCGACTGGGACCACTCCACCGGCCTCGAACTGATCATCTGGTCGGCGCCGCTGCTGATCATCATCGCGCTCGGCGCGATCACCTGGATCAGCACCCACACGCTCGACCCGTACCGCCCTCTGGACCGCATCGGCGAAAACCGCGGCGTGCCCACCGGCGTCAAGCCGCTCGAGGTGCAGGTGGTGGCGCTGGACTGGAAGTGGCTGTTCATCTATCCCGAGCAGGGCATCGCCACGGTCAATGAAATGGCAGCGCCGGTCGACCGCCCGATCACCTTCCGCATCAGCGCGTCGAGCGTGATGAATTCGTTCTTCGTGCCCGCCCTGGCCGGCCAGATCTACGCCATGCCCGGCATGGAGACCAAGCTGCACGCGGTGATCAACCACCCGGGCGTGTTCGACGGTTTCTCGGCCAACTACAGCGGCGCGGGCTTCTCGCACATGCGCTTCAAGTTCCACGGCCTGGCCAATGCCGACTTCGACAAGTGGGTGCTGGCCACCAAGGACGCCGGCGGCGCCCTCGACCGTCCCGGCTACCTCGAGTTGGAGCGCCCGAGCGAACGCGAACCTGTCCGCAAGTGGGCCACCGTCACGCCCGACCTCTTCGACGCCATCGTCAACCGCTGTGTCGAAGCCGACCGCATGTGCATGAAGGACATGATGGCCCTGGACGCCAAGGGCGGCCTGGACCTGCCGGGCCGGTCCAACCTGGTCTCCAAGGCAGCGATGCCGCCGGTGGCCGGCGCTGTCGTGGGCAAGCCCGCCCGTACCTACGTCGCCTCGATGTGCACCGTGGCCGACCCCACCGGCACCGCATCGGTCGCCGCCCAGCCGCTGTAAGCCGCGCTTCCAGCCGTCCACAGTTTTTACCTGTACCCCGCGAAGCCGCCTGCGCCCGCATCACTATTGGCTACCGGACCCACGATGTTCGAAAATCTCGATCTCACGAAGCTCATCTTCGGCCGCCTCTCCTGGGAGGCGATTCCCTTCCACGAACCGATCCTGCTCGTCACCTTCGCGGCAGTGCTGCTGGGCGGTGCCGTGCTGGTCGGTGCCCTGACCTATTTCAAGGTCTGGGGCTACCTCTGGCGTGAATGGTTCACCAGCATCGATCACAAGAAGATCGGGATGATGTACATGGTCCTGGGCATCGTCATGCTGCTGCGCGGCTTCGCCGACGCGCTGATGATGCGGGCCCAGCAGGCCGTCGCCTTCGGCGACCAGGCCGGCTTCCTGCCGCCGCACCACTTCGACCAGGTCTTCACCGCACACGGCGTGATCATGATCTTCTTCGTGGCCATGCCGTTCATCACCGGCCTGATGAACTTCGTCGTGCCGCTGCAGATCGGCGCACGCGACGTGGCCTTTCCGTTCCTGAACAACTTCAGCTTCTGGATGACCGTGTCCGGCGCGGTGCTGGTGATGGCGTCGCTCTTCGTCGGCGAGTTCGCACGCACCGGCTGGCTGGCGTATCCGCCGCTTTCGGGCATCGCCTACAGCCCCGACGTGGGGGTCGACTACTACATCTGGGCACTGCAGCTGGCGGGGGTCGGCACCCTGCTGTCCGGCGTGAACCTGCTGGTGACCATCGTCAAGATGCGCGCACCCGGCATGACCCTGATGAAGATGCCGATCTTCACCTGGACCTCGGTCTGCACCAACGTGCTGATCGTGTTCGCCTTCCCGGTGCTGACCGCCGTGCTGGCACTGCTGTCGCTCGACCGTTACGTCGGCACCAACTTCTTCTCGAACGACCTCGGCGGCAACGCCATGATGTACGTCAACCTGATCTGGATCTGGGGCCACCCCGAGGTCTACATCCTGGTGCTGCCGGTGTTCGGCGTGTTCTCCGAAGTGGTCTCCACCTTCTCGGGCAAGCGCCTCTTCGGCTACGCCTCCATGGTCTACGCCACGGTCGTGATCACCATTCTGTCGTACCTGGTGTGGCTGCACCACTTCTTCACCATGGGCAGCGGGGCGAGCGTGAACTCGTTCTTCGGCATCACCACGATGATCATCTCGATCCCGACCGGGGCCAAGATCTTCAACTGGCTGTTCACCATGTACCGCGGCCGCATCAAGTTCGAAGTGCCGATGCTGTGGACCGTCGGCTTCATGGTCACCTTCGTGATCGGCGGGATGACCGGCGTGCTGCTGGCCGTGCCCCCGGCCGACTTCGTGCTGCACAACAGCCTGTTCCTGATCGCCCACTTCCACAACGTGATCATCGGCGGCGTGGTGTTCGGTGTCTTCGCCGGCATGAACTACTGGTTCCCCAAGGCCACCGGCGTCAAGCTCGATCCGTTCTGGGGCAAGGTGTCCTTCTGGCTGTGGCTGGTCGGCTTCTATTTCGCGTTCATGCCGCTGTACGTGCTGGGCCTGATGGGCGTGACCCGCCGCATGAGCCACTTCGACGATCCGTCGCTGCAGATCTGGTTCGTGCTGGCAGCCGTGGGCGCCGTCATGATCGCCGGTGGCATCGCCGCCATGCTGATGCAGTTCTTCGTCACCTGGAAGAACCGCGAAGCGCTGCGCGACCACACCGGCGACCCGTGGGGCGGCCGCACGCTGGAGTGGTCGACCTCGTCGCCACCGCCTGCCTACAACTTCGCCTTCACGCCCCGCGTGCACGACAACGACGCCTGGTGGGACATGAAGAACCGTGGCTACAAGCGTCCTGAGCAAGGCTTCCTGGCGGTGCACATGCCCAAGAACACCTGGGCCGGCATCGTGCTGGCGGGCCTGGCGACCACCTTCGGTTTCGCCGCCATCTGGCATATGTGGCTGCTGGCAGTCGTCGCGTTCTTCGCGCTGATCGTCACCACCATCGTGCACACCTTCAACTACAAGCGCGACTACTACATCCCCGCGGACGAAGTCGTCCGTACCGAAGCTGAACGTACCCGCCTGCTGGCCGCCCATGTCTAATACCGCAACCGCAAACCTCGGCGCCACCGGCGCCCCGGCGACGCCGCCGAGCTTCTACGTCACCGACGAGCACCACGTCGAGAACGGAACCCTGCTGGGTTTCTGGCTCTACCTGATGAGCGACTGCCTCATCTTCGCCTGCCTGTTCGCGGTGTACGGCGTGCTGGGTCGCAGCTATGCGGCCGGCCCGTCGGGCATGGAATTGTTCGAACTGCCGCTGGTGGCGCTCAACACCGCCATGCTGCTGCTGTCTTCCATCACCTACGGCTTCGCCGTGCTGGAGATGCAGAAGAAGCGCGTCAAGCCGACATTGGTGTGGCTGGGCATCACCGGGCTGTTCGGCCTGGCGTTCCTGGGCATCGAGATGTATGAGTTCGCGCACCTGATCCACGAAGGTGCCGGCCCGCAGCGCAGCGCGTTCCTGTCGGCGTTCTTCGCGCTGGTCGGCACCCACGGCCTGCACGTCACCTTCGGCATCATCTGGCTGGTGGTGCTGATGTTCCAGGTCGGCAAGATGGGCCTCACCGTCGAGAACCGCCGCCGCCTGATGTGCCTGTCGATGTTCTGGCACTTCCTGGACGTCGTCTGGATCGGCGTCTTCACCTTCGTCTACCTGATGGGTACGCTGCCATGAGCACCTACACCGAAAACCATTTCCAGCACGGCCGGCACGTCCTGCCCGAAGACACCCACGACACGCACGGCGAGCACGGCCACGGCCATGACGACCACGGCCACGACGACCACGGCGGCCACGCCGAAAGCACCCTGGGCGGCTATGCCATCGGCTTCATCCTGTCGGTGATCCTGACGGCGATTCCGTTCTGGATCGTGATGGGCAAGGTGTTCGACAACTCGCACACCACCGCCCTCGTCATCCTGGGCTTCGCGGCGGTGCAGATCGTCGTGCACATGGTGTATTTCCTGCACATGAACACCCGCTCGGAAGGCGGCTGGACCTTCATCGCACTGATCTTCACCATCGTGGTGGTGGTCATCACGCTGGCCGGCTCGCTGTGGGTCATGTTCCACATGAACGCCAACATGATGCCGGTCAACGTGCACGACATGAAGAACATGCCCTGATGACGGAAGTCTGGTCTCAGCGGGGCCCGCGTGCCCCGCGATCGAAAGCCACCGCCACCATCCTGGCGGTGTTTTTTTTGGTGGCGTTCATCTGTTTCATTTTGTTGGGCAACTGGCAGGTGCAACGGCGCGAATGGAAGCTCACGCTGATCGAGCGGGTCGAGCAGCGGGTGCGTGCGCCCGTCACGCCGGCGCCCGGCGAGGCCGTGTGGCACGGGGTCAATGCGGCGGACGACGAATACCGGCACGTAGTGCTGAGCGGCGTTTTCCAGCATGCCAAGGAAACGCTGGTGCAGGCCGCCACCGAGCGCGGCGCCGGCTTCTGGGTGCTGACGCCGCTGCTGCAGGCCGACGGCAGCTCGGTGATCGTCAACCGGGGCTTCGTGCCACCCGAGAACCGCGAGCGGGCAGCGCACGGCGGCGACCGGCCGGACGGCACGGTCAACATCACCGGCCTGCTGCGGCTGACCGAGCCGGACGGCGGTTTCCTGCGCGGCAACGATCCGGCGGGCGATCGCTGGTATTCGCGTGACGTGCAGGCCATCGCCCAGGCCCGCGGCATCGAACGCGCGGCGCCGTATTTCGTGGACGCCGACGGCCAGGCCTGGACGCCGATGGCCGCGCCGGTCGGCGGGCTGACCGTCGTCGCCTTCCACAACAGCCACCTGATGTACGCGCTGACCTGGTACGGCATGGCGCTGATGACCGTGGTGGGCGCGGTGGTCTGGTACCGGGAAGAGCGGCGTTCGCGGCGCCGCGCCGACGCCTGAGCGCCCGGCAGGGGTGGGCGACAATCGCCGCATGATTCCGCCCTCGCCACCCCTGCTGCATCCGGCCTCCATGGCGGGCACCGCCAGCCTGGAGGAGGCGACCGGGCTGAAGAACATGCAGCAGCTGATCCAGCTGCGCTGGATCGCGGTCATCGGGCAGGTGGCCACCATCGGCATCGCCCATTTCATCTTCGATATCGCATTGCCGCTGCGGCACATGGCGGCGGTGATCGGATTCCTCGTTGTCTTCAACCTGGCCAGCCAGTTGCGCTGGCGCTCGCGTGGCGAGGTCACCAACGACGAGCTGTTCCTGGCCCTGCTGGTCGACGTCGGCATGCTCACCGCGCAGCTCTACCTCAGCGGCGGCGCCACCAACCCTTTCACCTTTCTCTACCTGCTGCAGGTGACGCTGGCGGCGGTGCTGCTCAAGCCCTGGTCGGTGTGGACGATGGTGGTGCTGACGGTGTTCTGCGTGGCCGGCCTGGCGCTGTTCGGCCGGCCGCTGGCCCTGCCGCCCGATCACGATCGCGGGCTTGCCAGTCCTTTCATCCAGGGCATGCTGATCTGCTTCATGCTGAACGCGGGGCTGCTGGTGATCTTCATCAGCCGCATCGGCCGCAACCTGCGTGACCGCGACGCCCGCCTGGCCGATCTGCGTCAGCGGGCCGCCGAGGAAGAACACGTGGTGCGCATCGGCCTGCTGGCCAGCGGCGCGGCCCATGAACTCGGCACGCCGCTGGCCACGCTGGCGGTGATCCTCGGCGACTGGCGCCACATGCCGGCCTTCACCTCGGACGCCGAACTGCTGCAGGAGGTCGTCGAGATGCAGGAACAGGTGCAACGCTGCAAGACCATCCTCAGCGGCATCCTGCTGTCGGCCGGCGAGACCCGCGGGGAATCGTCCGAACAGACGACCGTCAATACCTTCCTCGACGAGCTGGCCGCCGAGTGGAGCGAAACCCGCAAGTGCGATGTGCTCGACTACGGCAACCGCCTCGGCCACGACCTGCCCATGGTCTCGGACACCGCTTTCAAGCAGATGGTCTACAACGTGCTCGACAATGCACTCGAAGCATCCCCCCGCTGCGTGCGCCTCGAAGCCACCCTCGATGCCGACAGCCTCGTGCTGACCGTCACCGACGAAGGCCCCGGTTTCGTCCCCGAGGTGCTGGCCCAGCTGGGCAAGCCCTACAACTCCACCAAGGGGCGCACCGGCGGCGGGCTGGGCCTGTTCCTGGCGGTCAATGTGGCACGAACGCTGGGCGGGCGGGTCGAGGCGGGCAACCGGCCCGAAGGCGGCGCGGTGGTGGTGCTGACCCTGCCGCTGGTGGCGATCACCCTGAAGGAAGGCGAAGGACGTGTCGGCTGAAACAGACCTGGACGACGAAGAAGACGAGGCGCGGCTGCTGCTGATCGTCGAGGACGACGCGGCCTTCGCGCGCACCCTGGGCCGCTCTTTCGAGCGGCGCGGCTACACCGTGCTGCATGCCGCCAGCCTCGAGGACACCACCGCGCTGCTGGCGACCCATTCGCCGGGCTATGCGGTGGTCGACCTGAAGCTGCATGGCGACGCCACCGGCCTGGCCTGCGTGCAGGCGCTGCATGCCCACGACGACAGCATGCTGATCGTGGTGCTGACCGGATTCGCCAGCATCGGCACCGCGGTCGAGGCCATCAAGCTCGGTGCCTGCCACTACCTCGCCAAGCCATCGAACACCGACGACATCGAGGCGGCCTTCGGGCGCGCCGAGGGCAACACCGAGGTCGAAGTCAGCAACCGGTCGAGCTCCATCAAGACCCTGGAGTGGGAGCGCATCCACCAGACCCTGGCCGAGACCGGCTTCAATATCTCCGAGACCGCGCGCCGCCTGGGCATGCACCGCCGCACGCTGGCGCGCAAGCTGGGCAAGCAGCAGGTGAAGTAGGCTCAGTCGGCCTCGGCCGCTCCGCCGCGCCGCAGCATCAGCCCCGCGCTGGCGTCGTTCAGGCCGACGATCTCCACCACGCTGCCGTGCTTGCTCAGCCGTTCCGACACTTTCTCCAGTGCGGCGATGGCGGTGATGTCCCAGAAATGCGCCTGGCTCACGTCGATGGTCACCGGCCTGCCGGCCACGTCGCGCACGTCGAAGGCATCGACAAAGATCTCCGACGACGCGAAGAACACCTGGCCCGACACCCGGTAGCGCAGGGCCTCGCCGTCGTCCTCGGCCTGGACCCGCAGCAGGCGCGACACCTTGAAGCTGAAGAACACCCCGCTCAGCAGCACGCCCACCGCCACGCCGGCGGCCAGGTTGTCGGTCGCGAGCGTGACGGCCACCGTCGCCAGCATCACCACGCTGGAGGTGCGCGGATGCCGCACCACCGCGCGCAGCGAGCCCCAGTCGAAGGTGGAGACCGACACCATCACCATCACCGCCACCAGCGCTGCCACCGGCACCATCGACACCCAGGGCTTGAGCAGCACCATCAGGATCAGCAGGAAGGCGCCCGCGAACAGCGTGGACAAGCGGCCGCGGCCGCCGTAGCGCACATTGCTCACCGTCTGGCCGATCATTCCGCAGCCGGCGATGCCGCCGAACAGGCTGGCCGCCACGTTGGCGATGCCCAGGCCGGAGCATTCGCGGTTGCGCGAGCTGGGGGTGTCGGTGAGGTCGTCGACCACGCTGGCCGTCATCATCGATTCGAGCAGCCCCACCATGGCGATGGCGCAGGCGGGCAGGGCGATCAGGCGCAGGGTTTCCCAGGTCACCGGCACGCCCGGCAGGCCGAATGCGGGCAGCGAATCCGGCAGCGCGCCCAGGTCGGCCACGGTCTGCAGCGGCAGCTGCATCCAGTGCGCAAGCAGTGTCAGCACCACGATGCAGACCAGGGGGGAGGGCACCGCGGTGGTGAGGCGCGGCAGCAGGTAGATGATGGCCAGGCCGAGCGCCAGCATCGCCCAGGTGGCCGCGTTGGCGCCGTGCGAGGCCTGCAGGTGCGGCAGCTGCGCCGAGAAGATCAGCACCGCCAGCGCGTTGACGAAACCGGTGCGCACCGAACTCGACACGAAGCGCATCAGCACGCCCAGCCGCAGCAGGCCGAAGGCGATCTGCACCACGCCCGCCAGCACGCCGGCGGCCAGCAGGTAGGGCAGGCCGTGCGCATGCACCAGCGGTGCGGCCACCAGCGCCACCGAACCCGCCGCGGCCGACACCATGGCGGGCCGCCCGCCGGTGAAGGCGATCACGATGCCGATCACGAAGGAGGCGAACAGCCCGACGGCCGGGTCGACGCCCGCCACGAAGGAAAACGCGATCACTTCCGGGATCAGCGCGAAGGTTGCGACGGCGCCTGCCATGAGTTCGCGCGGCACGCTGGGACACCATTCGGCGCCGAGACGGGAGAGGGACATGGGAAAATCGCGGGCGTGGGGATCCTGCGATCCTAAGGGTTAGCCCGAATCGTGCTTCGGAACGTCACCGACCGTTTTCACCGTGGACAAAAAAATGCTTCGTTCGTCATCGTTAGGTACCCGCCTGGGCGCGGGCTATGCCGTCGTATGCCTGCTGCTGCTGGCGGTAGTTGCCCTGGTCAGCTGGCAGCAGATGCGGCTGCAGTCGGCCATGCAGGCCATCGTGGAGGTCGACAACCGCAACACCCGCAGCGCCACGCAGATGCTGCAGGCGCTCGGCGACGTGTCGGTAGGCATCCGCAACATGGCGCTGCTGCAGACGTTGCCCGAGCTCGACGCCGAGATGCTGCGCATCGAAGGCGCGCTCAAGTCGTACGACGCGCAGGCGCAGGCGCTCGGCGGCCAGCTGACGCAGGCCCACGCCGGCGACGAAGCCGAACGCACGCTGCTGCAGAAGATCAAGGCCGCACAGGCCGCGACCGTGCCCCTGGTGCGCAACGCCGCCAAGCTCGGCATGGACGGCGCCGCGCCCGAGGCGACCCAGCTCATCACCGAGCAGATCCGCCCGCGCATCGAGGCCTGGAACCGCGACGTCATCGGCCTGATCGAGATGCAGCAGCAGCGCGGCGCGGACGCCTATGCCGAGGCACGTGCCACGCGGCAACGGGGGCTGACGGTGCTGGTGCTGTGCGTGCTGGCCGCGGTGCTGGCGAGCATCGTCATCGCGGTGCGCACCACCCGATCCATCACCGTGCCGCTGGGCCAGGCGGTGCGGGCGGCCGAGGACATCGCCAGCGGCGACCTGTCGTCGGTGGCGGTGTCCGACCGGCGCGACGAGGTCGGCCGCATGCTGCAGTCGATCGGCGCCATGCAGGCCAAGCTGCGCGACATCGTCGGCGGCATCCGCGAGGCCTCGGATTCGATTCGCCTGGCGTCCGGCGAGATCGCGGCCGGCAACCAGGACCTGTCGCGCCGCACCGAAACCACCGCCAGCAATCTGCAGAGCGCGGCAGCCGTGCTGGACACCCTGACCATTGCCGTGCACCAGTCCGCCCAGGCGGCCGAGCGGGCCACGGCCCTCGCAGCTTCTGCGTCCGAGGCAGCGGCCGAAGGGGGCGCGGCGGTGACCAAGGTGGTCACCACCATGGATGGCATCTCGGTGGCTTCGCGACGCATCGGCGACATCACCGGCGTCATCGACGGGCTGGCCTTCCAGACCAACATCCTGGCGCTGAACGCCGCGGTCGAGGCCGCGCGCGCCGGCGAGCAGGGCCGAGGTTTTGCGGTGGTGGCCAGCGAGGTACGTTCGCTGGCGCAGCGCTCGGCTGCGGCGGCCAAGGAAATCCGCGGCCTCATCGCCTCGTCCATCGAGCAGGTCGACACCGGCTCCAGCCTGGTGCGCGATGCCGGCGACGGCATGCAGCGCATCGTCGACAGCGTCGGCCGGGTGACTGCCGCCATCGGCGAGATCCGGTCGAGCTCGGCCCGGCAGGACGGCGAGATCGCGCAGGTGGGGGATTCGGTGCGCGAGCTCGACCGCATGACCCAGCAGAACTCCGCACTGGTGGAGGAGTCGGCCGCCGCCGCCGAGGGCCTGCGCGATCTGACCGGCCGGCTGGCCGACTTGATCGACCATTTCCGCAGCGACCGCGGCTATCCGGCCGAGCTGACCCTGCTCACGGCGTGACGGCCGGCGGCGGCGTCGGCCGTCGCAGAAATCCGGGCCCGTACAGGAACTCCTGGAAGTTCAGTTCGTCGCTTTGCTCCTTCAGGAATTCCCGCCAGGCGTCGGCCCGGCTCGCCTCCAGCGCCGGACTGTGGGCCGCTCCGGTCGGCTCCCAACTGGCACCGCGGGCGGTGCTGTAGCTGTGCACGCCGCTCATCAGGCCCACCAGCACCAGCGTGCGGTTGCCGTCTGCCTGCTGGTGCCAGATGTTCTTGAGCGTCTGGCCCCAGCCGTTCTCGGGATAGACAGCGCGGTAGGTCGGCCGCGCGGGCTTGACGTAGAAGCCGCGCGGTGGCGACCAGTTCCGGCTCAGGTGGCCGGCCGGCACGGTGCGCACGGTCTTGACCAGCGCGTCGGTGTCGCCGGTCACCACGATCTCGCCGCGTGACAGCTCGCTGAGCTCCTCGAAAACCCGGGAGCCCACGCCTCGCACCACGATGGGCGCCACCTGCGTGAAATACGCCTGCGTCTCCTGGTTGCCGCGCGCCAGCTCGCCCTGGCGCTTCCATTCGACCGCGCTGCGCCGCAGTTGCCAGGCTTCGGGCACCAGTCGGTAGAGCGCGTCGTATTGCAGGGTGCGGAACGCCGCCTGCCCGTCCACGAGCGGAACCGCGAGCGCCAGCGAAATGGCTTCCTGCGCGATCCGGCGACTGACCGAGCGGATGGCCTGCGCATCGACCGGCTTGAAGTGCAGGGCCTTGTTCATCTGCAGCCGAAGACGCGCCAGAAAACTGTCGAGGGCGTAATAGGCATTGGCGAGCAAGGGCAGGTCGGCCTGCCGTGACGGGGTGTTCTGCAGGGCGAAGCGGATGCGGCCCATCACCAGGTCACGCCAAAGGACGCCGTCGGTCGACTCGGGCCGCTCGACGTCGATCGCCGCTTCCACATACTCGCCCAGCAGTTGGGGGACATCCATCGCGAGGAAAGCGCGGTCGGCCTCGGGAATATTGAAGTCGACCGGCGTTTCCCGTCTCGGTCGCGCCGCCGGGCCGGCCCGCCACGGCACGAGCTCGGACACGCTCACGGCGACCGGGTCGATCCTCAGCAAGGCGGCGAGTTCGTGCGATAGCAGCAGGCCGGGCGCGCCGTCGGGCGACAGCAGCGGGCCGCTGCGGGTCGAGGAAATGTCGGCCGTGAACGTCGGCCCTGGCGCCGCACGCGGGGGGCGGGGGGGATTCGAGTGAAAGATCGTGCGCAGCGTCATCCTTGCATTCCTTACGACAAACGACCGCAAATTCACGGCGGCGCTATTTTTCTGTTCGTCGATCGATGTGCTGACGCTCCGATCGCGAAAGGCGCCCGGTCCGGCCGAACAAATCCGGGGTCCATCCGTACTCTCTGCGCGCCGTGTGCGGCGCGCAGGGAGCGGTTAGGGTCATGGTCATGCAACGCCCACGCTGTTTCACATGCGCTGCCGGTGTCCTGTGCGCGGCCCTGGCGGCGACCGGCTCCGCGGTCGCCGCACAGGCCGAGATACCGGGCGCCAGCATCACCGCAGCGCGGTCCGGGCCGGACGAGCCACGCTTCAAGCTCACCACCGGCGTGTACAGCGTGGCCGGGGGCGATGCGCGATCCGGCCCCGGGCTCGACATCAACCTGCGCTACACCCGCGACCGCGACCATGCGTGGATCGGCTACTTCCGGTCTCCGGCGCTGGGATACACGCAGGCCAGGGCAGGGTGGGACAGCGTTCAGGTGTCGGGGCCGCTGCGCTGGCTGCCCTCGCTGCAGGTGGCGTCGGGCGGCTTCGTCGGCGCGAGCCTGGCGGTGGAGGCGGGCACTGCCTGGTTCGCCGGCGGCGGCCTCGGGCGCACCAACCTGCGCAACTATGCCAACCTCAACTTCGACCCGAACGACGCGGTCATGCTGTATGGCGGCTACCGCTGGGACGACGCCGACAGCGTGGTGGCGCAACTGGTGCGCGACAACCGGCGCGCGCCGGACCAGCAGAACCTGCACCTGATCTGGCGCAAGCAGCTATCCGAAGGCCGGCGCTTCACGCTGGACCTGCTGGCCAAACAGGGCACGATCGACGGCCGGTTCGTGCGGGCCCAAGGTGCATCGCTCAACTACGAATGGCCGCACGGCTTCGCGCGGCTGGCATTCGACCCAAAGGTGAACTTCACCCGCCAGGACATGCTGCGGATTTCCGCCGGCACCCGGTTTTGAAGCGGACATGAAAAAAGCCCGCCATGCAGAACATGGCGGGCTTTCGAAGGTGGCTCCTCGACCTGGGCTCGAACCAGGGACCTACGGATTAACAGTCCGCTGGCAGAAAGCTTACCAACGGGTGGTGAAAATTTTTTAATATTCCCTAAGTCGTTGAAAGGCAAGGATTTAATTGCGCTTGTTTGCCTTTGCTTGCCGCTGACTGCCACTGGCGCGAAGCCTATGTGTAGCCTGAAAAAATCGCACGCGCTAAAGTCTAGGCTACACAAAACCTAGGCAGCAAATGGCGCAAAAACTCACCAAGGCATTGATAGACAGCTTGCCCTTCTCGACAGATGGCAACCAGCTCACTGTCATGGACACGACCACACCCGGCTTTGGTCTTCGTATTGGTGGGCAGTCCAAGACATTTATCGCTATCAAGAGGACTCCGCACGGCACACCGAAACGGGTCACTCTCGGCAAATACGGGGCGCTCACTTTGGACAGTGCCCGGAAAATGGCTATGGAAGTGTTGTCCCAGTTGACCCACGGCGTAGACATCAACGCGGAAAAAAAAGCGGTGAAAGGTGAGCGTCACGTGGCGGCAGCACAGGACGTTCAGACCCTTGGATGGTTGTTCAAAGAATACAAAGAAAAGCACCTTATTGCTACAAAAGGCGGAAGTGCTGGAACCTTGCAGTCCATGAAGGATTGCGAAGACATGTTCAAAGAGCGGCGCTGCCAGACTCTGAAATTCAACAAGGACACGGACCTTTGGGAAGAAAGCAAGATTGTCCTGCTCAAAGATTGGCTTGACACTCCTTTGAGGTCAATTGCCCCGACAGAAATTCTTAAGCGCTTTGAAGTCATGGAGGTGACTCGTCCTAGCAAGCTGATTGGTGGAAAGCTTGCTCCAATGGTCCGCACACATCAAGTGGGCTACAAGTTTGCACAAGGTGCTTTTGAGTTCTTCATACCTCGCAACTTCCACTCTAGCGGTCAAACTGAAATGCTTGAAAATCCATTCAAGATTCTCAAGGTATTCAACAAGTGGAAAGCAGTTGGCGTTAGGTCAAGATTTGTTGATTTCCAAGATAGCGATGAGTTCGGTCCTTGGTGGTCAGCATTGCAGAAGTACCGTGAAATTGCTCCTGTACCTGCTGACTACATTGAGTTTTCAATTCTCCAAGGTGGCCGAAGCATTGAAATTGTCAACATGACATGGTCTATGGTTGACTTGAGAAAAATGCAGGTGACTTACAACAAGACGAAGAACAAGGAAAGCTACACGATACCTCTGTCAAGGAGAGCGCTTGCAATCCTGACGCGACGGCTTGAGATGAATGCAAAAGGCAACGAATGGGTCTGGTACTATCCTGAGTCAAAAACCCTGCACATACCTAAAGACACCAAGCACCACTTTCATAAGTTGGAAGAGCTAGGAGGTAAGTATGTGACGACCCATGATTTGAAAAGAACATGGGCAAGTGCAGCCCACTCATTTCCTGATTTCAAAGAGCGTGATGTTGACTACCTTCTGAAGCACAAACATTCAGATGTCAACAAACACTACTATGTTAAGAATGAGCCCTTGCTAAGAAAAATTCTTCAGGCTGTTGAAGATATGTTTCTTTCAAAGGCTGCCGAATATGACGTCAAGATGAATGGTAAGGTTTGGAGTCAGCTATCTGGAAACGGAGCAACTACGAGACACTGGCCTTTAGCATAAAAATATAGACGTCTCCATAAAATTAAATCCTAGTTAAGCAAAACGACTATTTAGCCACAGTAGCTCTTAGATGTGCTGGGGCTTTTTTATTGCCTTTTGAGTCTAGTGCTTAGCGTGTCAATCAAGGACAGCAACATCTCTCTGTCGTTTGAACTCAGTCCCTCCAACTGCCTTGCGATGCTCAGCGCTTGGTCACTTGGAAGGTCACTAATGCCCAGTAGCTCATAGGCGGGACAACCTAGAGCCTCTGCTGTCTCAATCAACTTGGACAGGGTGGGCATGATTGCTCCGCGCTCCATGCGAGAGACGGCTTCTACGCCACATGCGAGCCTCTCCGCCAAGTCGTCCTGCGTCATCGCTGCACCTAGCCTGTGGTCAGCAATAGCTTTGCCCACGAGCCGCGCCAGCGCTTTCTCTCTGTCTTTTTCCACGATGTACCACCTAGCCTGAGATGGTCGTGTGTCAACTCAAAAAGTTGAAGGACTTAAGGGGTTGACACACTACTCTTCGCGTTGGGTTGACGCTAGACTCAGGCCACACTAACGAAGGCCTTAGGAGGGCTTGCAAATGGAAAGCAGTTTCAAGAAAACGTATGAGCGCAACGTGTTGAGCGATGGAACGATTGAGATTACTCACAAGCAAGTGCGAATTCCTCCAAGCGCGGTTACCGCACTTTTCTTGCTCATGACAGTCATTCTTCTTCCTGCCAGTTGTGGCGCAGCAGGAGTCTTCTTCGGTTATGACTCCAAAGATAGTCATGTTGGATGGACTGTTCTGACGGTTGTCTTCTATATTGTTGCTATTTTCGCGTTCTTCAAAGTGGTAGGGGTTGGGACGAATAACATTGTCATCAAGCCTAATCAAGGTGTCATTATTAACGGAAAAAGCCTCCCGTACTCCGACATCCAAACCGTTGGCGTCAGCACAATCGCAAATGGCAATAAAAAAGGCGACTCATTTGCATATGCTGAAGCTCACGGAAACAAGATTCCACTGACTAAGCACGTATCCGCCTCGCTCGCCAATGCAATTTCAGAGGAAGTAAAAAACGCCTCTGGACATAGCTGGGGATAAACTATGAATGACGTCAGCCGAACGGTGTTAAGTGATGGAACCATTGAGATTGGCTACTCTCGCAAAGCTGCCCGCTGGCGCATTGCCGTAGTAGTCGCAATTGTTGCTCTAATGTTGCTTGGACTCGTTGTACAGGGTGCGACGCTTTTAGAGCAATCAATGTTCTACGTCGCACTTCTGGGCCCGTTTTTATATGCCATTGGGGCAGGATACCTTGTTTACAGAATTGCCACTGACAGCAAGAGTTATTTGATAACCATAACACCGCAGAATGTTATCAGGGCTCTGAATAGGTCTGTGCCTAATCCGAAGCACCCAAAGTTTAATGTTGAATACGACTCGCGAAGTGATGGATTCTTCGTCACCGTGGAGGCTAGCAAAGAAAAGGTTACGCTCACCGAGCCAACCTCTGAAGCACTTGCGAAAAAAATTAGAAGCCAAATTGAATTGGCATTAGGAGTGAAGCTTTGATGAAAACACAATCCTATGTGATTAAGGGCAAGTGGGTAACTGACCATCTGGCACCTATCAATGCCATCATGTTCGTCTCCACGGGCATCATGGTGCCTGTCATGGACATCATGAGACCTCAATTTCCCTTTACGGAAGTGGCTGTGTGCATCTTCGGGGCAATGCTTCTACTTCTGGTAATGAAGGCACTGAAAGTGCCAGAACGGCTGCAAATTCCGAACGGTCTCATACTGATGGCTTTGTTTTGCTCTGCCGTCTTCGGCGCTGGTGCGTTTGCAAGCTACAAGTACGAGCATGAGGGTGGTGTGTTGGCTAGCAAGGTTAAGGGTATTGCCGAGCTTCAAAAGACTATGCTGGACATCAAGAACGGCAAAAGTGACAACCCGCGTGTTGAGCTTGCCAACATGGGCATACAGTGGGACTTCCTCCAGTTTCATAAGGCGGCAGAGAGGGGTGATGCGAAAGTGGTGTCCCTCTTCTTGGCTGGCGGTATGCCAGTGACTGAACACGAAGGTCAATACTTCCAGTCCATCCCCTACACGGTGGTGGCAAATGGTGTGAATGCGCCTGCTGTGCTGGAGGCGATGGCTCAGGGTGGCGTGAAGCTCGGTGACGCGGGCTTGGTGCCCTCTGGGGGACAGGCTAAAGAGCAAGTTGCTCCAAACCTCTACACGGTTGCCAAGGAAAAGAATCGCGGAGCCGTTGCCCAGAAGCTCAGTGAGTTGGGAGTTGATGGTTCACGCTATCAATCGTGGAAGACAGCAAAGGATGAGTACGACAAGAAGCCAAAGGCTGTGTTCTTCGGGATATAAAAGAAGCCCTCACTTGGAGGGCTTTTTCAATGGTGCTTTGCGTGGGACATCAGGATTCCCATGTTGGTGGTGACACTGCATATCGTCATGAAGTTGACGAAATCCTCAAAGCTGATGTCTCCCATTTTTTGTCTGTCTAGAAGCACATAGATGTGATTGATATAGGCAGCTTCCACATTTGCGCTGCCGGCTTTGTACTGCTTGCAGATTTGAAGTGCTGCATCATCTACAGTGGTTGGCGATTTCATAAATACTCCCTTTATTTCAAGGGTAGCGTGTAAATCGCCTAAGTCAAACATCTGCCTCTCCAAAGTAAGCCAGCACCTTGGGGTGGTATGGCTCAAAAGTTTTTTCCTCAATGGATTCGGCTGTGTCTTTGATAGCTCGTTTGGCAAGCTGGAGTAGAGATATGCCGTAGCCTCTGGCAATGTCTTCTGCTCTGGTCAACTGCTCTTTGCTGAAGTGCAGGAATAGAAAATTTGAGCTTGGGACAATCATGTCGGCTTGATTTTTGAACCCAATGCCCTCCACGTCATACGCCCAATTCAAACAGAAGAGGCAGGCATTGGCATTAGAGATGCCGAAATAATGCGCAACAACTAAGAGCTTAACTGGTGTGAAGTCGTCTTTGAATCCTATGCGAAGTTGTCTGGTGATTTTCATGCTGTGGTTCCTTATCTCATTACCTTGGATAAAAAAGCTCTGGCACGCTCACTCTTAGGATTGGCGAAGAACTCTTCAGACTTGCTGACTTCCACGATACGCCCAGCGTTCATGAAAATTACTCTGTCAGCTACACGCTTGGCAAAGCTCATCTCGTGTGTCACGATGACTTGCCCCATACCTGTGTGAGCTAGCCCCTCAATCACTTCCAGCACACTTCCTACCATCTCAGGGTCTAGGGCACTGGTTGGCTCGTCGTAGAGTAGGAATTGAGGCTCTACCACCAAGGCTCTGGAAATGGCGACACGCTGCTTCTGGCCACCGGACAACTGGTGAGGGTACTTGCCCATGTGGTCACGAAGTCCGAGCTTGGAAAGCTGCCCTTTGCTTCTGATAGTCGCGTCCTCACGGTCTTGCTTGTGGACGATGACTAGCGGTGCCACAAGGTTCTCCAGCACTGTCTTGTTCTGGAAGAGTCCGAAATCCTGGAACACCATGCCGATAGCTTTGGCAACACTGGTAGATGTGATAGTGGCAATGTCGTGCCCATTCAAGAAAATCTGTCCTGACTGGTAGCTCTCCAAGGCATTGATAGTCTTAATGAGCGTGGACTTGCCTGAGCCGGATGGACCGCAAATCACGATAGTCTCTTTGGGCTGGATAGTGAGGTTGATGTCTTTCAACACCTCTACTGCGCCGTAGCTCTTGTTTAGTCCTTTAATCTGAATCATTTTTCGTCTCCTTTTTTGTAATGTTTATTTCTCTCTTGCGCGCACCAGGCAATATGTTTGAACTTGGCGCATAGTGTCTCTGTCTGCTCTACTGTTAAATCCAGTGCTCTGAAGTCTATGAGGACTGGCTCAATGAGCTTTAAAAATCTTGCTTTTTCCATCGCATCTATGACTAGGGCAAGCTCTTCCGTTTGCATGTCTGCCAAGATGGCTCCTAACTCGTGAGCGTTCATGCAACTCTCCTATTGGCTATTCTTTGCAATACCACGCAGATAACCATGTAGCCTGCTGCTGCCATGAGGATGTAGTCTGTTATGTTGCCTTTCATTTCTCCCAACTTGACAGCAGAGCCAAAGAGGTCAGTGAGTCCGATGATGTAGACAAGGGCAGTGTCTTGGAATAACACGATGCCTTGGGTCATTAAAACTGGGAAGCTGTTTTTGAGAGCTTGGGGGATAAGTACGTGTTTGTAGCTTTCCCATGTAGTGAAGCCTAAAGATTTGCAGGCTTGCTTTTGACTGACTGGGATTGAGTTAAAGCCACTTCTCAAAATCTCTGCAAAGTAAGCAGCTTCAAAAAGACTGAAGGCAATGATTGCACAGGCTAAGCGAATGTCTCCGTCAATGCCTATGGCGCGAAGTAGACCAGGAGCTACCAGGTAGAAGCCTAAGAGCACCATCACTAAGGGAAGAGACCTAAAAGTGTTGATGTAGGCTTTGGCAAGTGTGTTCAGGTATTTAACTTCCAGTGTTCGGATGACTGCTAAGCCGATACCCATACCAAGTCCTGCTATTGCTGCTGATAGTGTGAGTATCAGTGTTGTGATTGCTCCATTAGTAATAAGCTCCATGGTGATTGTCCTTGTTGTTCATATCAAATTAGCAGATATATTGCAAGAGTCAATACTGAAAGCCTCGCGGGAATAAAAAAACACCCGTAGGTGCTAGTTTTAAGCTGTCTTCTGATTTCGTCTTTCTACGAATTTCATACATAGAAGAACAGTCCAGTTGATAAGCAGGTATCCCAAGACTATGCATGTGAATGCTTCAATTGGTTTGGCTGTGTAGTCAATGATGGTTTGGGCTTGTTTGGTTAAGTCCATGAGACCGATAGCTGAGACAACGGCTGAGTTCTTGACTGTGTTCATCGCCTCACTGGTCGAGCTTGGGGTGATGTTCTTCATGGCCTGGGGGATGAGGAAGCGGATGTAGGCTTGTGCTTGGCTGAAACCTAGGGCCTTGGCTGCAAGGGCTTGTCCCTCTGGTAGGGCTTTGATGCCTGCGTAAACCTGCGCGGCGATACGGCTGCTCATGAAGACCCCAAGGCTCAAGATTCCAACAGTGAAGATGACAGTGGTCGGGTCTGCTGTCTTTATCCAGCTAGGAGCGATGGCGTGGGGCAGGACATAGAAATTGATGAAGAGTAGTGCAATGAAGGGGACAGAGCGCACAGCTTCAAAGAAGGCATTGGCAAGCTTCGCCTTGACGCCTGAGGTTGTTCTGATTGCCCCAATCGTGATGCCAAGCGCCATGGCAACGATAAAAGCTGAGAGTGATACGGCTACGGTGTAGCCAGCGCCTGAGAGTATCCATTCAAAGTAAGTTTGTTCTTCGCCAGTGGCTACCTTCTCCTGTAGAAATGAAAAGTCCATGATTTTTCCTTGTTGTTGTTCTATTCAACTTATCAGATATATTGCAAGAGTCAATACTGAAAAGCTTTGGGCAATAAAAAAGCACCCGTAGGTGCTTGAATATTTGTTTGCTTGGCTTATTTGCCTAACACTGCCTTGCGTTGCTCGGCATCCCATTTCATGTTTAATGGCGTGAAGTGTTTGGCATAAAAACGCTCTAAAGTACCGTCAGATTTAATTTTGGCTTCGTACTCTTTGACCAATGCTGTGAAATCCGCATCGTTCTTGCCGTACATGATGCCGATAAGTTCTGCTTCGCCTATGATGACATTGGAACGTAACTTGAATTTGCTGTTGTTTTGTTTTGCGATTTCACCAGCTAACAATACCCCATTTGTAGCTACTGCTTCGGAGCGACCTTGCTCAACTTGCAAGAAAGCTTCTGGATAATCTTTTGCTGCGATGATGGTTGTGCCCCATCCTTTTTCAACATTCAATTTCTTGAAGATTTTCTCTGCTGTTGTACCTGCTACAACTGACACTCTTTTGCCTTTGAAGTCTTCCAAGCTCTTAATGGAGTTGTTAGAGGCTAATGTTGCTGGAACAACTGGGTCAGCGTCCACGATAAGGAAGTTGACTTGCTTTGCTCTTTCTTCTGTGTGGCTGGTGGAGCCACACTCTAATTGAGTTACGCCGTTCAATACTAAAGGCTGTCTAGTCTGACCGTTAACTTCTTGAGTAGTGATTGCGTAGGTTTTGCCAGTTTTTGTACCTAAGAACTTGGCGAAGTCTTTGCAAACATCAATGGAATAGCCAGTTGCTGTACCAGACTGATTTAAAGAGCTATAGGGTATGGAATTGCCACGTGCGCCGAGGTTTAAGGATTCAGTGCTGTTGATTCTGTCTAATGTTGCTCCAGCGAATGCGACGGAGGAAGTGGCTAAAGCTACAGCTAATGCGATTGATTTGATTATCATTGTGTTCTCCTTGTTGTAATGATGATTTCATTTAAGCAGAAGTTGTGCAAAAGTCAATAGTGTTGAATTTTCTTTTTTATCTGCTATAGATTATTTATAACTGAATAATTGGAGTGGATATGAAAAAGGAAGAGACACGAGACCATTACGCTGAACTAACACAAAGAATTGTGGACAGGATGGAAGAGAGCAAAGCTACTGGCTGGGTGAAGCCTTGGGTTAGCTGCACTGAAATGCCATTCAATCCAGTGACCGGCACTAAGTACCGTGGAGTCAATGCAGTGACATTGATGACGGCAGGATTTGATGACCCGCGCTTCTTCACGTTTCAGGGTGCGTTGGAGTTCGGGAAGACGGCTGAGACACCGATGTGCGTGAAGAAGGGCAGCAAAGGTCTGCCAGTGTTCAAGGCTATCCCTGTGCAGAAGAAGGGCGCGGAGAAGCTTGAGCCTGAGGGGGACGAACCTGGCAAGGACAACGTCTACATGGTGATGAAGTACGCCGGCACTGTGTTCAACGGGAGCCAGATTGAGGGGCTTGAGCCGTACCAGGCGAGAGAGAACAAGGTGGTTGACCACAGGGAGGTGGAGCTCCTCGCCAAGGCTTTACAAGCTCGTACAGGGCTCAAGCTGGAGCATTCCAGCCAAGACAGGGCGTTCTACTCACCCAGTGAGCACCTCATCCACATGCCCAACAAGGAACTCTTTCGCAGCACTGAGGCTTACTACAGCACGCTCACCCATGAGGCGACACACGCCAGCGGGAAGGCACTGGGCAGGAAGATGACTGGAGGATTTGGCTCTGCGGACTACGCGTACGAAGAACTCGTCGCAGAGCTAGGCAGTTATTTTCTCGGGGCAAGTTTGGGATGTGGCTACGACTCCAGTACCCGTAGCGCCTCGCCATTCAAAAGGTTGGCACTGCTGGGGTCAGCCTCTACCAAGAGCTTGGTTATCGCGTGGTTGCCTCGTAGCACTGCATTGCGAAGGGCGAAGCCATGCACCCCCTCAATCTCTGCGCCACTTGCTAATTCTCTTTTGACTGCATAGATGTCTTGTCTGTCTACCGCTTCCAATAATTTCTTGTTGTCCATATCGCCTCCCATCTACCCAAGATAGCGCGCCAATACTTAGTGTCAAATTTTGGGCAAAAGAAAAGCACCTCTAGGGTGCTTAGTCTTGGGTAGTTCATATCAGCGTCTCATGGATATGATTTGCTTTTGAACTTGGTCTTTTGGTTTGGCAGTCGGAAATTTGTACTTCTCACGCAACTGCTGCAATCTTGGCTGACCATCGCCTAGTTCATAGGGCTTCTTCTCAACACTAATGGGTTCAGGCTTTTTAGCCTCAGGTTTTTTATGATTGGAGACTGCAAGCTGTGGGCCTTCCTTTGAAATTTCTTCCTGCTTGGCTCGTCTTCTCTCTTGCATTAACTTAGAAATCTTCTGGAATCTGTCTTCAGTCTTGCGCTCTTTTAAGATTTCTTTCAAATCACCTTGCTCAATTTTTTTGGGGTTCACTACTTGCTGATTTGGTGAGATGCCTAACTTCTCCGCTTTGTACTCTCTATAATCGGAATAAGCTTTATTAAAAGTGCTTTCAATTTCTGGAGATTTCAAGAACTTGGCTTCTTGATGAGAGAAATAGCTTTTCTCAAAATTGTGTCTTTTTTCTAGTCCCAAACGCTGCTCGGTGTCTGCCATCAACCATTCTTTTTTGTGGGTTTCAGTCATGTGCCGATATGCTAAATCGCCAGCAGTTTGAACGTACCACTTGCTTTGGTCGTCCTGTTGATTTTGATATTTGGTTCTAAAATCTTTGGTTGAGGCTCTGCTGTAGGCAATCTTTCCGTCAAACACTGACATCGTCTCGTCGTTCCATGTGTCATTGAAAAAGTCGCGTGGACGTCTCAAAGGTGTAGTGACATAGGTTGCATTCAAATCATCGGTTGGCTTGCTCATCATCTGATGCATTGAAGCTTCGGTAAGCTCCGGGTGCAAAATTGTGCTTTTAACCATGCGGCGTTTCTCAATGGTTTTCGCCATCAATTCGCCAAAATTGGCTGACTCGTTTTTCATCTCTTCGGTAATCATTTTTTCTCCTTGTTGTTCTATTTATTAGTATCAGAAAAAATCCACAAGTCAATCTTGTGTGAGTTCATCTAGCTTGTTCTTCTTCTTCCATGCGGCAAGGTATTTCTTCCTGTCGGTAGTGACGTTCTTGTGCGAGCTGGTGAGGATGTCAGCCACGTGCCCCACTGTCTGGGCAACACTGCCTCCCACCATTTCTGCCGCCACATCCTTCAGGAGGGTGTCTTGCATGCTCTCGTCTTCCTCAGGCATGGGGTAGTAGCCTTGGCGCTCTGTCGCCTGTGTAGCTCTCTCCAGCGCGTCCATCTCTTCATCGGATAGGTCAGGCTCAATCTCGTCAGCAGCATCTCGTATGGGCTCATCGTTGACTTGGCTAGGTGCTGGCCCTCCTGTCGCCTTCCACGCGGCTCTGACTGCGTCAGGGTCTACCTTGGCAGGCTTGAAGACTCTCCCCTTAATCCAATCCGCAGGCTCTGGCTTGTACAAGGTCTTGTACTTGACTAGCGGTGTCTCCAGCAGATAGGCATTTGCTTCGTTACCGGGTACATAAAGGTAATTAATGCCGTTGGACTTCGTACCAAGCAAGCTGTTGATTTCGTCTGGAGTGATGACAGGCTCGTTATCATGCACCTGGGGGTTCATGCTCACTGAGACGCCAGTTTCTTGAATGGTCTTGCTCATGTGAATCTTGGATATGGACTTCTTGCCAATGGCATTGCTCACCATCTCTGCTGACGCGCCTTGGTTCAAACCCATGATTAAAGTGTTGCCTGTGTTTGACTGGATAAACTTAAGGAAGTTTTCTCCATAGGTTTCCTGCAATTGTGAGTAGTCTTGACAAGAAATATAGAGTGTCACGCCTTTAGATGCGAACATTTCAAGCGCAGGAGCCACGAATTCTTTGAGGTTTCCAAGACTTTGGAACTCGTCGCAGAACATGTGAACATTGCGAAGAGGCAGGGTGTCGGTCTTGTCCTCTTGGAAGAATTTGTCGTTAACCATAGAGGTCATGTACAGAAGAATTCCTCTGATAATTCCATCCATTTGAGACTTGAATCGTCCAGAAGGTTTGAGTAGGAAAATCTTTTTCTGTGGGTTCTCATCCAACATCCATTCGCGGATTGAAAAACGCTGTCTGGCCTCGTAGCCGTCCCAGACTTCAGCCCACTGCAAGATTGGTGTAATGTTTTCTAAGTGATAGTTTTTGAGCAAGTCAGCGTCCTCCAAGACAAGGTTCTCATCTTGATTCTTGGCAAATCCCATAGCCCCAATGATTTGCTGGTCAAAGTTGGTTTGAAGCAGAGCTTTCAACTCAGTCCACTTCCATTTATTCCCATTGGCGTTGACGGTTGCGAGGTGGCTTTCTAGGACTAGGCGAGTGAGAACATTAAAGGTGTGAATTTCTTGCTTGTCATCAATTATCACAGTTTTGGGATAGGCTCTGTCAAACCAGAATTCAATCCAAAATTTCTTGCGGAGCAATGCTGCGCTCATCTGGTGAATTCCAACCTTGTAGTCGTAGCCGTCCCATATACGCGCCACATCGTTGACAAACATTAAGTTAGTTGCCACTGTCCCAATGATGGAACTAAGAGTTTGTTCAGCCATTGCAAGAATGGGGCCAAGCTCTGAATAGGATTTCTTAATGTAGGGTTCTAATTCGGCTGGTGCCATGTCCTTGAAATAGGCTAAGTTGTTGTAGCCCCAATCAGGACCAGCTTCCTTACATAGAATGGCTCCAATACCTGTAGCTGTCGCTCTTGCTGCTGTGCCCCAGAACTTGTCATTGTCATTGACTGGTATCAAGCCATTGGCGAACTGTGCGAAGTCTTGCGTTAGGGCCATGTCCTTTGCTATGTCATGAGGTACTGAGTACTTTTCATCCGGCGCAATCTGCACAAAGTCTTTCGGCCTAAATAGCTGTGCGTATTCACCCTTTGGTGTATCAACGAT